>PDWI01001798.1_pt1 | contig 33394 bp, 28 predicted proteins | sample 1430891 | NCBI WGS metagenome assembly PDWI01 (sample SAMN01162508, study PRJNA174530) | Oral metagenome, whole genome shotgun sequencing project. | biome: Marine environment; feature: Marine mammal; material: Swab sample of the gingival sulcus; isolation source: swab sample of gingival sulcus... | reverse complement strand
TGAACTTACCCTTATTCCCCTTTCACAGAGAATAACATTGGGATTACCCGCTTTCAAAATATACTCAGCAGCATTTAACCATTCCGCTATTGTCGCATTCATCCCTCGTTTCAAAAGCACTGGTTTCTTCGTTTTTCCAACTTCCTGTAGAAGCGAATAATTTTGCATATTACGTGCACCAATTTGTAATATATCCACGCTTTCCGCCATTAAAGCAACCGCCCGCGTGTCGACAACTTCTGTAATAATAGGCAAATCGTGAATTTCACCAACTTTACGCAGATATTCTAAACCACGCTCACCCAAACCTTGAAAAGCATAAGGCGAAGTACGCGGTTTATAAACGCCACCTCGTAAAATCGTAGCGCCAGCTTTTTTTACACCTTCCGCGGTTATCATAAGCTGTTCTTCTGACTCAACAGCGCAAGGGCCAGCAATCACAGTAAATTCTTTACCAAAAACACTTCCGCCTACACAAACTTCTGTCTGTGGATTGATTTGATTATATTTGTTTTTCTTTAAGACTAAATCTAAATTATTCATAAATCAACTCTTTAATATCACTCTCGCGCTAAAATTTCTACGTTGTTCGGGCATGCAACCTATCTGAATGGCAGCGCGAGTTAACTGGATAGTTATATTTTTTCTAGTTATCAACTCATAATTATATCACTTTCCAACACAAACATCAACTAATTCCAATTAAAAAAATGCCCCTAATTTATTAAAAAGGGGCATTCGTTCAAATTTTTATTCTGTTGCAAGTTCTGGTTTTTTATCTTTATCTACCATTTCCATTGAGAAACCAGTATAACCATAAATAATACTAATAATTGGATTCAAGAGATTAACAATACAATATGGTACATAAGTCCAAGGCGCCAATCCTAAGGAAACCATCATATAGGCACCACAGGTATTCCACGGAATCAGTGGCGAGGTCATTGTACCAGTATCCTCAAGCACACGCGAAAGATTTTTCGGTGCTAAGCCCATTTCATCATACGATGTTTTATACATTCTACCTGGAATAACGATAGATAAGTATTGGTCACCTGCAATAACGTTCATCGCAAAACAAGTAATAACAGTTGAAAACACTAATCCGCCACGGCCTTTAAAGATATGGAGAATACCGTCAGCAATTGCCTTAAGCATGCCAGTTTTTTCCATAATACCACCGAATGTCAAAGCACAAACGATCAAGGAAATAGTCCACATCATCGATTGCATACCACCGCGGTTAATAAGTGCTGCGAGCGTTTCATTAGCAGTTTCGATAACAACACCATCACCAACACCATACTGCATAGCAGCTGCTACATCAACTACTGACATTCCTTGGAATATTATCATTGCTGCGCCACCTAAAAGTGCTCCACCAAAGAGCCCAGGTAGTGCTGGAACTTTCATGATAACAGCACCGATAACAATAACTGGTACTAAAAGTAATAATGGTGTAACATTAAAACTTTCAGCGATTGCATCCATCAATACAGTAATTGCCGTTTGATCAACTACTCTATCTGCAGCTTGCATACCAAAGAAACCAAAAACAATCAACGCAATTGTATAACTCGGTACAACAGTATATACCATGTGTTTAATATGATCAAATAACGTTGCGCCTGAAACCGCTGGCGCCAAATTCGTAGTATCAGAAAGCGGTGACATTTTATCGCCAAAATATGCCCCCGAAATAACTGCACCACCGATCATTGGAGCAGAAAAGCCAAGACCTTGACCTACACCCATAAGTGCCAAACCAACCGTCGCTGCCGTCGTCCAAGAAGACCCCGTTGCAATCGATACGATAGAACAAATAATAAGCGTCGCTATCAAGAAAATACTTGGTGATAAAATCTTAAGTCCATAATAAATCATTGTCGGTACAACACCTGATGCTACCCAAGTACCAACTACCATACCAATAACCATCAAAATCAACACAGCGCTCATAGACATCTTAATGACTTCAATTGAGCCTTCTTCCAAATCTGCCCACTTATAACCAAATAAAACTATAGCATAAACCCCAGCAAAAATTGCATTAAAAAATAATGGAATATGTGGATCTTGCCCTTGCTTTAAGAAATAAGTCAAAGTTACCAATAAGACTACAATTGGTACCAAAGCCTGTAAAAACGTCGGCTTCTTAATCTCTCTTAATTTGTCTTTACCATCGTTCATGAAAATTATACCTCCTTCATTGAGTTCACCTTTTACCACTTAACTCTGATAGATTTTAAACAACTAAAGCTGTAATGATTCCTTTCATCTATTTATCCTAAACTCAAATATTCATTTAATTTATTAATCGTTCAGGACATAATGATCTGCAAGAAATCGTTTTCTTTTTTAACTGAAAAAATCTAACGCTAATTTATTATACCAAAAAATAGAGAAAAAATACAGAGTTTTTTCCAAAAATTTAATTATTTTATTAATTTGCAATCGCTTGCCTAATTATAATTGTTAAAAAAAAAACACAATATTCAATATAATACTATATATTTTTATCCTTGTTTTGCCCTGTGAAACCGTTAAAATAACTAGATTAACCCCAATTAAATAACTAGTACAATAAATTGCAAATCAATCTTAATATAGACAAAAAAATTTCACCTATTCCATTTTATTTTTTCAAATATTTTTTTATTTTATTTCTTTAGTCGTAATTATTCAGTCAACCTGCGTTGTCATTGCGAGAAGCATAGTTGCTTGCCCAAGCAACGTAGCAATCTTACAGCTTCTACCACTTAACCCGCGTTAAAATTATCACATTATCTCTCACGCTTCACCTCATCATGACAACGCAGAAGAATAAGAAACTACCATAAAAAACATACAAAAATTCCCAACAATATCATTCTGAGGGCTTTAACCCGTGAAAATCTTATTGCTGGGAATAGTTTAATATATCATGAATTATTTAGTTATACTCTTTTAATTCTGATTGCCGTCTTTTGTTCATTTAGTTCAAAGTTTTCAAACTCACCGTCACTACTTTGTTCCAATGTAAGCGCTAAAATTTCCGCTTTAATATAATCGGCAAATCTTGCCATTGCTTTTTCAAATTCTGGCGTAGAATTATAGTAAACTTCTATCTTATCTGTAACTTCAAAATCAGCTGCTTTACGCATTTGTTGTACGCGTGAGATGAATTCTCTCGCATAGCCTTCAGCAACTAATTCCTCATCTAAGCTCGTATCTAAAATCACAAAGTGATTGTTATTCATTTCAACGGTAAAGCCCTCTTTTGCCGAAATTCTAACGTCGAGCTCTTCTTTCCCAACGCTGATTTTTTCTGTACCTAAGTCAACTTCTACTTTTTCATCGGCATTGATTTTTACGACGATTTCGCTTGGTTCCAATTGATTCAGCGCTTTAGTAAAGGCGCCCATATTTTTGCCAAGTACTGGACCTAATGCCCTAAAGTTTGGTTTTAATTGATAGTCCATATAAGAATCGAGTTTGTTTTCAAAGACAACTTCTTTAACGTTTAATTCTTCCTCAATTAAATCGACTAAGTCAGCGATTTTCGCTTGATATTCACCGTTGACTAAAACTTTGGCAATCGGTTGTCTAACTTTAATTCCCACCGACTCACGCGCTGCTCTACCGAGCGTTACTAAATCTCTAACCAAATCCATACGTGCTTCTGTTTCTTTATCGATTAAGTCCGTATTCGCCTTTGGATATTCCGCTAAATGAACAGATTTTTCGCCAGTCAAATTGCGATAAATTTCTTCAGAAATAAACGGAGCAAACGGAGCAATTAATCGCGCCAAGGTTTCTAATGTTTCATAAGTTGTTAGATAAACAGATTTTTTATCATCATCCATTTCTGATGCCCAAAAACGTCGTCTATTCCGTCTAATATACCAATTCGATAAATCTTCAATCACAAATTCTTGAATTTTTCTCGTCGCTTTTGTCATATCATAGCAATCGAGGGATTCTGTCACATAAGCGACTAAAGCATTTAATTTAGAGAGCAACCATCGATCGATTTCAGGTCTATCTTTTGGCTCTATGGCAAAATCTTTAACATCTAAGCCGTCTGTATTGGCATAAAGGGCAAAGAAGGCATAAGAATTTTTAAGCGTCCCAAAGAATTTAGAATAAACGTCTTTCAAGCCATCTTCGTCAAATTTTGTCGGTTGCCATGCTGGTGAAACATAATACATATACCAACGCGTAGCATCAGCGCCGTATTTACCTAATAATTCAAAGGCATCGACGGTATTACCCTTCGATTTAGACATTTTCTTCCCGTATTTATCGAGTATCAAATCATTAACTAAGACATTTTTATAAGGCGCTTTACCCATAACAAAAGTGGAAATCGCCAATAATGAATAGAACCAACCGCGCGTTTGGTCTATACCCTCGCAAATAAAGTTAGCAGGGAAAAGTTTATCAAAATTCTCTTTGTTTTCAAATGGATAATGATGCTGAGCAAATGGCATAGAACCAGAATCGAACCAACAGTCGATAACATCTGTCACACGCGTCATCTCCTGCCCACATTCTTCACAAGTCAAGTGCAAACCATCAACAGCAGGTCTATGCAGGTCAATTGTCTTGACATCGACTTCTTCTTTTGCTCTTTCAGCGAGTTCAGCTCTTGAACCGACAGATGTTATATGCCCGTTTTTACAACGCCAAATAGGGAATGGTGTACCCCAATAACGACTACGCGAAATCGCCCAATCGTTGAGATTTTCTAGCCAGTTACCAAAACGCTTCTGTCCAACGTGTTCTGGATGCCAGTCAACAGTATTATTATTCTCTATTAATTTATCTTTCAGTTTCGTCATTTCTATATACCAGCTCGGTTTAGCATAGTATAAAAGCGGTGTTTTACAACGCCAGCAGTGAGGATAGTTATGCTCCATTTTCTGCTTGCTGTATAGTTTGTTTTCCGCTGCGAGCCACTTGATAATATCGACATCAAGCCCCTCTTCCATAACAAAGCGACCTTCCCAAGGCGTTGCTGTATATTTACCCTGCTCATCAACTGGTTGTAATACAGGGAGTCCATATTGACGACAAATCTGATAGTCATCTTCACCAAAAGCAGGTGCCGTATGAACAATACCAGTACCATCTTCTGTTGTAACGTAATCACCACAGGCAACGACAAAAGCGTCGCCATCAGGCTGAACAAAAGGCATTAGCTGTTCGTATTTAATTCCTTCTAAATCTGCCCCTTTTAATTCAGCTAAAACTTCATATTCCCCTTCTATTACACTAGGCGCTAAGTTTTTTTCTACATAGTAAACTTCACCTGTCTGCTCTGCTTTTAATTTAAGGTAGGTTTCCTTAGGATTAACAGCTAAAGCAATATTAGAAGCGAGTGTCCAAGGCGTTGTCGTCCAAGCGAGGAAATACTCATCCGCATCGACGCGCTTAAATTTAACGATAACCGTATTCGTTTTTACTTCTTGATAACCTTGCGCTACTTCGTGACTAGCAAGTCCCGTACCACAGCGCGGGCAATACGGTAAAATTTTATGTCCGTCGTAAATCAAACCCTCTTTATTGAATTTATCCAGTATCCACCAAACACTCTCAATATAATCATTATCGAGCGTAATATAAGGATTATCTAAATCGACGAGATATGCCATTTTCTCTGTCATCTCACGCCATACGCCCTCATATTCAAACACGGATTCACGGCAAGCCCTATTAAATTTAGCAATACCGTAATCTTCAATTGCCTTTTTATCAGCAAGTCCTAAGCGCTTTTCCACTTCGATTTCTACTGGCAACCCGTGCGTATCCCAGCCAGCTTTACGCTTGACCTGATAGCCCTGCATTGTCTTATAACGGCAAACACCATCTTTTAAAGCTCTTGAAATAACGTGGTGAATACCAGGACGACCATTTGCCGTCGGTGGCCCTTCAAAGAAAACAAAGGGTTTATTACCATCACGCGTTTCTATACTTTCTTTTAATAAATCAATCTCTTGCCAATAATTATTCTGTAACTCTTCGTTCTTGCTGACCTCTTGGTCAGCTAATGCTTTATAAGCCATAATCTACCTATCCTTTCAGTAAAATTAAAAAATCCCTAAACTAATATAGTTTAGGGACGAATTGCTCGCGGTACCACCCTGATTACTTTCAAAAAATATCAAAAGTCTCTCATTAGCATAACGGCGCCGACCGTTTGACCTTTGCAGTCAAAAAGCTCCAAGGTGATTCCCAATGATAATTTGTAGCGATTTTCAGCCACCATCGCCTCTCTGAAACTCCTTATCATCAGCGTCCTTTTCATTGCTACTATGTATGGCGCCCCCGAGACGATTCGAACGTCCGACCTATCGCTTAGGAGGCGATTGCTCTATCCTGCTGAGCTACGAGGGCATATAAGCTATTCTAACATAAATAATTAAAAAAATAAAGCCTTATTCGCAATTCAAAAAATAATATTTAAAATTTCAAAACATTTTAGTAACTATTTAGTCAACCCGTGTTGTCATACAGAGGAACGTAGTGACGTAGGTATCTTAACGCGGGTTAACTGAATAGTCACATATTTTATACATAATCACATAATTTTATACAAATAAAAATAAATTTCACACTAAATTTTATAATCAAATTAAATTAAACCAATAATTATGCCGATAAAAACATGAGTTTATTAACGGAACACGTAACTATTCAGTTAACCGCGTTGTCATACAGAGGAGGAACGACGTAGGTATCTTAACGCGGATTTAATAATAAAAACCGTAAGATTATCACCTTGTCGCTATTTATAAACGATATACTTCCCATTGGAAATTTTGTTTTCACTGGGTTAGTCGCACAAAGCTTATAAACGTGATGAACTCGCTCCACTCACTATGTTCGCTGTTTAGTTCGCGGATAATGACACGGCTTTTACTACTTGACTGAATAGTTACTGAAAAACCATCTGATATAATATTTTCACAAGAAACTGTATTAATAAAAAGGAGAATAAAAAATGAATACCACCAATTCTATTACAAAAGAAAAAATACAGCTTATTAACAAAAATGTACTTAAAGCTTGGTTTATGGTCTATGTACTAATTACGATTGCTTACATTGCAGAGTATCTTAAGGGGGCACGTTCTATTGGTTTTGTAGCTATTATTTTTGCTTTAATGTGGATACCATGGATAATCTCTTTTACTGTTTATAAAAAAAATAATTTTACTATGAGCTTAAAAAAAGCACTACCATATTGTTACGGAATTTTTTATACTTTTATTATTTTTACATCAAATGGTTCCACTTATACTTACTTTTTTCCTATATTTGTTATTGGAACTATTTTTTCCGACGAAAAATATATTTTTAGAATGGGGAGTGCTGCATTACTTGTCAATCTACTCGATATAGCAAACGACTTCAGAGTAGACAATGCACTAGCCATGTCCATTCTAGACGAATACGAAATTCAAATTGCCGTTTTATTAATGACAAGTGTTTTTGCTTATATGACATCAAAAACATTAGCAATAATTAACAAAAAACAGTTATCTGAAGTTGAAGAAAAAAATAAAATTACAGAAACAATACTAAACGAAGTAATACACAGTTCTAATCTAATTACAGAAAATATTGAGGAATTAAACGAGCAATCAATACAACTTAATCAAAATTCTGCTTCTGTCAATTCGACAATGGAAGATATCTTAAATGGAACCAAAGACGCAGCAGATACGGTTCAAGACCAACTTAGTATGACACATTCCGTTAATCAAAAAATTTCTGAATCCTTTGAAATGTCAAGTAATTTAACTGATGGTTTTAAAGTAACAGAAGAAAAAGCCACTATTGGTATGAATAATATCAAAAAATTAGATGAAAGTGCAAAGATGACCAATCGATCGAGCGAAACCGTTACAACTTCCGTTAGTGTCCTAAATAACAAAATGAGTGATGTTTATTCAATTATTGATTTAATCAATAATATCGCCGATCAAACGAGCTTACTTTCCCTCAATGCCAGTATAGAAGCAGCCCGTGCTGGTGAAGCAGGTAAAGGGTTTGCTGTAGTAGCTGGCGAAATCCAAAAATTAGCAATTAATACAACAGAAGCAACAGCCGAAATTCAAAATTTATTGGCGGAATTAACCAAAGAAACGCAAACAGCTGATGTCGCTGTTCAGAATTTACACAAAGCAAATAAAGAACAATATGAATTAATAGAAGAAACATATTCTAGTTTTGAAAACATCCTCAATAATATCATTGAATTTAGCCAAGATATATTAAAACAAAACGACTTAATGGTAGCAGTCAGAGATGATAATAACAAACTAACTTCTAGCATAGAATATTTTTCTGCTTTTAGTGAAGAATTATTAGCCAATACAGAGGATAGCAGAGAAATAATTAGTAAAACAATAGAAAATATTGAAAATCAAAGCAAAACTCTAGAAATAACAATGAATAATGTCAGATTATTAAAAGAGAAAACAATAGCATAATTCAAATAAAAACATTAAAACAAGCTATGATTAATTCATAACTTGTTTTTTTGTGCTTATTCCCCAAATAAAGCCTAAAACCACGCCTAAAACCGCTGGTAATAGCCATGCAAAGCCAGATTCAGCAAAAGGCAAGGTCATGATTATATTATGTAGTGGTATTAAAAATGCAATCGCACTTTCTGCCAAATTTTGTTTTAAAATCTCTTCGACAACAAAGACTGCTGTGGTTTCTAAACTAATTAAGAGCGTTAAGCCAACCGCAGCAATATAAACTTGATTATAAGGGATTTTTTGATTAAATAAAGTTAAGAAAATCAATACAACAAAGATAGGATATATCACATTTAAAATCGGTACAGAAACATTAATAATTTGCTCTGTTCCCATAATGGAAACGATAAAGCTAAGAAATACACTAATCGTTACGATTACTTTATAGCGAATTTTTCCTTCAAAGATATCATCACTAAAAAAGTCACCAACCATTGCAGTTAATCCAATCGAGGTTGTCAGACAAGCGACAGAAACACATATTGCCATGACCATAACACCCCAATCACCCAATACAGCTGAGGCAATCCCCAATAAAAGCTCTACTCTAGTAAATTCACCCGCAGGAAAAAGTGTTGAAGCTGTTGCACCAACATAGGTTAAGCCACCATAAACTAAGGCGAGCAAACTACAAGCAATCAAAGCTACAACAATAGTCAATTTAAAGCGTTTCTTAGGGCTATCATAACCGCGCCTAATCATGTCAGCGGTTACTATCCCGGCCATTAATACGGCGCCAAGTGCATCCATGGTTTGATAACCTTCTCTAAAACCTGCAAAATAAGTATTGCTCTTGCCTATAATCGCTTTCGCTGGCGCTGCGATACTTCCAATCGGACTTACTATGGTTTTGCCAATTAAAATTGCTAACACCAATAGTAGAAATGGCGTTAAATATTCACCAATAATATCGATTACCCTACCTTGATTAAAAATTAAAATAAAAGTAACAGTAAAAAATATCAGCGACGTTACATAAGCTGGCACAGTGGGAAATGTCGGTAAAACGGCAATTTCATGCACTGTCGCCGCTGTCCTTGGAACAGCCAAAAACGGACCTATAATTAACATTGCCAAAATTGCAATCGTTTTCCCGAAGCCACTACTAACACGCCTACCAAGCGCATCTGGTTCACCAGCTATCAACGCACCTGCAATTAATCCCATCACAGGCAAAATTGGATCCGTCGTTAAAAAGCCAAACATCGCCTCTTGCCAATCCGTTCCTGCAATTTGCCCTAAATATGGTGGAAAAATCAAATTTCCCGCACCAAAAAAAATCGCAAATAGTGCAAAGCCCATAACCAAAGCATCTTTTACTTTATTTTGTTGCATAATACCCCCCTTGCATTTTAAAACTCATACCTATAGTATAAAGCACTTTATGCTATAATACAAGCAATTACTAATAAAATCACAAGGGGGGTTATATTATTTTCACAATGTGTATATACAGTAAAATCTTGATTAACAAAGCTTATTATTGTTGTAATTCATATTTGCTATGTGTTAAGATAACTTTAAACAAATCGCCATCAACGACAATTTTCAAGCCGATTTCAAGTTCATGAGCGAGTGATTTTGCTATGCTTAATCCTAATCCATTCCCTTCTTTATTGCGCGATTTATCACCTCTAACAAAACGCTCAAATAATTCTTCTTCTGAAATATCTAGTTCCGCTTCAGAAATATTTTTCAAACTGAGTTCAGCCTTTTCATCGACGATATCCAAGCTTAAATAAACACGAGTAGAAGCTAGTGCATATTTTACGATATTGGAGAAAAGATTATCCAATATACGCACATAATATCTGGGGTCGGTTTCAATAATTAAGCTATCATAATTAGTGTTAAGAACCAAATTTAAATCCCTTTGTGCAAGCGCCTCTTGATATTCACCAGCAATTTGTTTCGCCATAGCGACGAGGTCCACTTTTTCTTTTTTTAGCTCCGTAACACCACTAGAAAGTTTTGCCGCCTCAACTAAATGGTCAATTAAATCCTTTAACTTTAGTGATTTTTCATAAATAACTCCGCTATATTCACTGGCATTTTGATTATTTAATTCTTCTTTTTGTAAAAGGTCGGCATAACTAATAATAGATGTTAAGGGATTTTTAAGGTCGTGCGTGACATTGGTAATCAATTCTGTACGCATACGCTCATTTTTTAGCGCATCATCCATAGCCTGCGACAACCCCTCTGTTAAATGATTAATTTTTCCACCAAATCCTCTAAACATCGGCGGTAATTCGGCAACATTCAATAATTCAGGATTTTCTGCTTGTAAAGCATAAGTCGTATAATCATCGAGTAATTTTAACCCCTCAAAATGCTTAGCTATACTCTCCAAAACAAAATAATTGACAACCACCATAATAAGAAGAAGAAACATTGTAATATTAGTATCAAAAGCGAATATCAAAAAGAATATATTGATTAGCAAATAAGCCCAGAGATAAAGCATTAACTTTTTACCCATAATTTTCTTAGGATAAAAAAGTCCACTAGCAAGAAAAATATTTTTTAATAAACGCAATCCAAAGGTTCTATCGACTAAATTTCCCGTTTTTAAACTTCTAACAAACGATAGTAAGATATGATAAGAAAACATAATAAAAATCGCTACAATCATAATCAACAGAAACTTATCGGCACTAAATATCGCCGCAAACAAACTATTATAGGTATAAATATTTTCCTCAAAACTCCGAACAAAAAAGACAAAAAATTGAAATGCCAATGAGATAACAGCCACAAAAAGTATTATGGTTATTTCTGTATATATTTTATCAAACCAAGTAAGTATTTGCCACTTACCCGTCGTTAAAAGCAAGTATAAACCGATTAAAATTCCCAGCAAAAAAATCATCGGACAAGCATAATAGTATAAATCACTATCTTTTTTATGATTGGAAAAGTTATAATAACTTTTCGCAAGTTGTCCTTCCCCTTTAGTATAATTGATTTTTAGTTTTAAATTTTCTATACCAGAATCAATAAATTTACTTTGCTGAACATTAAAATAACGATTTCTAAAATAATCATAATAATTGCGTTCACCAGCTACTAATTTCGTTTTATAAAGTTCTTTTCTAATATATCTTTGTTTTTCTGGATGGTCTGGATATTGCTCCACTTTAAAATCAAAAGCGATTTCATCATCAAACGGTGGGCTCCAAGACCCAACATTAGAATAAATAGGCATTACTTTACCATTCTTGTCATACGCTATTATTTTTATATTTTCACCATAAACGGCTAAATCTAATACTTCATCATTAACTATACGCCCTGTTCTAAAAACCTCATCAAAAATACTCTCTATCGTATTAGAAAAATTAACCGTCATAAAAAATTCTACATCATTGCTATAACTACCATTTTGCATAAAGTAAGTAAAAATACTAAGTGTAATCACTATACTAAATAACAATATTAAATTCAAAAACACGCGCAGTGCTTTATTCATAGTGCTCAATTTTGTATCCAATTCCCCACACCACCTTTAAATATCTCGGTTTCTTCGTGTCAATTTCAATTTTCTCGCGTATGCGTCTAATATGGACAGCAACGGTATTATTTGCCGCTATCGCCTCTTCTTGCCAAACAGAACAATATATTTCTTCAATTGAAAAAACCCTGTTCATATTACGCATTAAAAGCTCTACAATGGCAAATTCTGTCGCCGTCAACATTATATCATTACCAGCAAGTTTAAGCCATTTTTCTTCGCGATTCAAGACCAAATCGCCCGTTTTCAAAATATCTACGCCCGTTTCCAAAGAGCCAAAATCCGTATACCGTCTAAGTTGTGATTTAACGCGTGCTAACAATTCTAGTGGATTATAAGGTTTCGTCAAATAATCGTCAGCGCCAAAATTAAGCCCTAGAACTTTATCTGCATCTTCTGATTTTGCCGATAATACTAAAACGGGAAATTTATGCTTTTGTCTTAATTCTAAAAGCGTTGATAAACCATCTTTTTTCGGCATCATCATATCGAGAATTAAAAGATGAATATCCTGATTAGATTTGATTACATCAATCGCCATTTGTCCATCGTAAGCTTTTAAAACATGATATCCTTCATGACTCAATAAAATAGCAATCGCATTAACTATGTCCTTATCATCATCGCATACTAAAATATTTACCTGCATTTTTCCTCCTTTCCCTTTATACTACTAGTATAAGGGAAAATATTATCAATAAAAGAATAAATTTCTTACAAAATTCTTAATATTTAACCCGCGTTAAGATACCTACGTTGTCGCTCTCGCTCCGCCTCTGTATGACAACGCGGGTTAACTAAATAATTCATACCATTATTATAAATTGTGTTATCTATTTTAGCAATAAAAAAATGGCGCTTGCATGTCAACAGACATACAAACGCCCAAGTAAAAGGGGAATTATGAATAAAACTTTTTGCTTATGCAATAATTTTATCGGCAATAAATAATTCATCTTTAACTTTTTTTATATTTTTTTTATATTTTTTTCATTTTTTTCTATTTTGAGCGGGTTTTATTACATCATTCCACCCATACCGCCCATGCCACCCATACCAGCTGGCATTGCAGGCATATCATCTTCCACGTCGACAACAGCAGCTTCTGTAGTTAAGAACATCGCTGCAATTGAAGCGGCATTTTGAAGGGCGCTACGAGTAACTTTTGTTGGGTCAACAATGCCCGCTGCTGTCATATCGACGTATTCATTCTTAAGCGCATCAAAGCCAACGCCTTTTTTCGATGCCAATACTTGATTTACAACAACAGAACCTTCAAGTCCTGCATTTTCTGCAATTTGTCTAACTGGTTCTTCAATCGCTCTTCTAACAATGCTTGCACCTGTTTGCTCATCACCTTTAAGCTTCTTAACAACCTTATCTACCGCTGCTGCACTAGCTAAAAGTGCCGTACCACCACCTGGTACAATACCTTCTTCAACAGCAGCACGTGTAGCATTAAGCGCATCTTCAATTCTTAATTTTTTCTCTTTCATTTCAACTTCTGTCGCTGCACCAACACCGATTACAGCAACGCCACCAGAAAGTTTAGCCACTCTTTCTTGCATTTTTTCTTTATCAAATTCAGAAGTTGTATTTTCAATTTGCATTTTAATTTGTTTCACGCGCTCTTCAATTTTAGCTGTTTCACCACCACCATTAACGATAGTCGTATTATCTTTTTCAACTCTAACTGTTTGCGCACTACCGAGCATATCGACAGTTGCTTCTTTTAATTCATAACCTAAATCAGAAGAAATAACCGTTGCGCCTGTAACGATAGCAATATCTTCAAGCATTGCCTTACGTCTATCACCAAAACCAGGTGCTTTGACAGCGACAACATCAAATGTTCCACGCAACTTATTGACAACTAAAGTAGCAAGCGCTTCACCTTCGATATCTTCTGCAATAATAATAAGTTTTCTACCAGCTTGAACAATTTGCTCTAAAATTGGCAAAATTTCTTGGATATTAGTAATTTTTTTATCTGTAATTAAAATATAAGGGTCTGATACTTCTGCAACCATTTTTTCTGCATCTGTTACCATATAAGATGAAACATAACCTCTATCGAATTGCATACCTTCAACAACTTCAAGCTCTGTTTCCATCGTCTTCGATTCTTCAACAGTGATAACACCTTCGTTACCAACTTTATCCATCGCTTCAGCAATCAATTCGCCGATTTTCTCATCTGCTGATGAAATAGCAGCAACATTAGCAATCTCTTCTTTTGTGCTTACGCCTTTAGATACAGCTTTAATCGAATCGACAGCAACTTCAACAGCTGCTTCAATCCCTTTTTTTAAGATAATAGGATTAGCGCCTGCTGCAACATTTTTTAAACCTTCTCTAATAATGGCTTGAGCGAGTAAAGTCGCTGTCGTCGTACCATCACCAGCAACGTCATTTGTTTTTGTAGCTACTTCTTTCACTAACTGCGCGCCCATATTCTCGTATCTATCATCGAGTTCAATTTCACGAGCAATAGTTACACCGTCATTAGTAATTAAAGGAGCACCAAATTTTTTATCTAAAATTACATTTCTACCCTTAGGTCCGAGTGTAACTTTTACAGTATCTGCCAATTTATTAACGCCCATCTCCAATTTTTGACGAGCTTCTGCACCAAAATTAATTTCTTTAGCCATTACTTCCTCCTATTCAACGATTGCTAGAATATTTTCTAAATCAATAACCGTATACTTTTGATTATCTAGTTCAATATCTGTACCTGAATACTGCTTAAAAATAACTCTATCGCCAACTTTAACTGTCATATTGTCTGACTTAGCAACTTCAACTACATCAGCTAATAATGGTTGCTCCTTGGCTTTACCAGGTAAAACAATTCCACTAGCCGTTTTTTCTTCTGCCTCTACTCTTTTAAGGACGACTCTTTCGCCCAAAGGTTTAATTGTCATAATATCCTCCATATTTATTAATACGCTTTTTTAGCACTCGACTAAACAGAGTGCTAATACATTTATAATATAAACCATTTATGCCAAATTTTCAAGGGTTAAATTTTGAACTTTTTGTTAATTATAACTGTTCAAGCTTGAGTGTTTCTACCCACTTGACAGCAGCGATGTAAATCGATGGCATTTTTTCAGCATCCATCTCTAAATCTTTCATCAGCATTTTATATCGCTCAAGCTCATCCTGTTCAAATGCAGCGATTATAGATAAAATCTTACCTAAATCGGTATTCCCTTCTAATATAGCAATTTGCCACTCCTTACGCAATCCGAGTTCTTGGCATAATTCTTTCATATCATAATCGAGCATTACATCCATTAATGATAATATTCCTAATAAAAAGCCATCGCTATAACTATCATATAATTTAAGTTCGCACAGTAAGATTTCTATCATTTTACCACGCACCAATGCCATTTTATAAAGTTCAAATGATTTATTTTTACCCGCTCTTTTCAAAATTAAATAACTTACCCATTTTTTTAATTCCTTTTGATCGAGGCTTAGACAAAGATTAATAAAATTAGTAAAATCTTCTCTACCATAATAAACAGATTTTAATAATTTAACCAAATTTTCCATAAAATCATTATTTGCTTCTAATACAAAACACAACTCGGATAATTGATTATCATTAGACAAACACATTTTCAATACTTCTATATGCTTTATTTTAATTGCAGATTGTTTCTTAAAGCCAAAAATATCAGGCCTAGCAAAAAAATATCCTTGGAAAAGATCAAATTTACTTGCTACTGCCTGTCTAAACTCTTCCATCGTTTCTACTTTTTCTGCTAATAAAAGTAATTTATATTTTTTTAGCTCTTTTAGTATTTGTTCGCGTTCGCTTGCTGTCGTCAACCAAAAATCAACCTTAACAATATCAGCTACCTCTAAAAGCTCCCTTGCGGGTAATTTTGCCGCAACATCGTCTAAGGCAATAACATAACCTGCTGCTTTCAATTTTCGCAAAGAATCGAGAACAGAAGATGTCGGCACGACATCTTCTAAAACCTCTATTACTAGTCGTTCAGGACCTAAAATCAGCGCTGTCTGATCAACTATGGTTTCCTCAGAAAAGTTAATATATACTTTTTTATTACCAACGAATTTAGACCAATCGCTAGAAAGTGAACGATTAATTACGCTAAGTGTCTTCTCTTTATCGTCCAGCACTTCAATTTGCGAAGCCCGATAAAGCAGTTCATATGCAACTACCTCCATATTTTGATTAAAAATCGGTTGTCGAGCAAGCAATTGTAACATCTGTTCCTCCGTTTAATTTTAACTAACTTACATTTGAACTACGGTGAGTAAAATATTAATAATTGATAAAATTGCAATTACGAAAGTTAATGCTGGAATTTCCTTTATTTTTCCAATAAATACTTTAATAACCACATAAGAAATTACACCAAACATAATACCATCAGCTATAGAATAGGATAACGGCATTAATATCATTGTCAAAAAAGCTGGTAAAGCAACTGAATAATCATTCCAATCAATTTTTGCAATTGATGTCATCATCATCATACCAACAATTACTAAAGCAGGACCTGTAGCAAAAGCTGGAACCAATAAGAAAATCGGAGAAAACAATAGTGCTAAAGCAAATAATAGCGCTGTAACTACAGAAGTCAATCCTGTACGTCCACCTTCAGCAACACCTGCTGCTGATTCTACATAAGTTGTAACTGTTGAAGTACCTAAAAGGGCACCAACTGTCGTACCAATAGCATCGGCCATTAAAGCCATTTTAGCATTAGGTACTTTACCTTCCTCATCAAGCATACCCGAACGCTCACAAACCCCAATCAAGGTACCTACTGTATCAAACATATCAATAAAAAGTAAAATAAAAAGCACAGATAAAATTTCTGTTGAAAAAATATGTGTGAAATCTAATTGAAATGCAATCGGCGCAATCGATGGTGGCACTTGTAATGGAGACCAATTCTCTGGAAAAACTACCTGCCCAGTAAAAACGCCTAAAAGAGATGTTACTATCATACCGATTAAAATCGCACCTTTAACATTATTAGCCAGTAAAATACCTGTAAAAACAATACCAATCAAGGCAATAATTACTGGCGGAGAAGATAAAGATCCCATATCGAGAACAGTGCCTTCACCTCTAATAATAATTCCAGAATTAACAAAACCAATCAAAGCAATAAAAAGACCAATACCAGTCGTAATAGCATATTTTAATGGTAAAGGAATGGCATTAATTATCGCCTCTCTAACATTAAAGAAAGTCAAAATAATAAAAATTATCCCTTCCAAAAAAACAGCTGTCAAAGCGGTTTGCCAACTATATCCAAGTGCACCGCAAATATAATAAGCAAAAATAGCGTTCAAGCCCATTCCTGATGCCAAAGCAAATGGTAAATTTGCCATTAAGCCCATTGCTAAGGTACCAATAATAGCAGCAAGTGCTGTCGCTGTAAAAAGCGCACCCGCATCCATACCCGTTCCACTTAAAATAATTGGATTTACAGCTAAAATATAAGCCATGGTCATAAAAGTTGTAAAGCCCGCTACTACCTCTTTACCTACAGAAGTGTTTTTGTCTGAAAGTTTAAAAATACGATTGAGCGCAGATTGATTAGACTGCATATTTCCTCCTTCTTAAATCACGCCGATTCCGGCCTCATCATAAGTTATCATTTCCTTTCCCATAAAACAGGCCGCATCTAAAATATTAAACATTAATGCTGCCCCTGAACCTTCTCCCAGACGCATTTTTAAATCTAGCGCTGGTTCTAAACCCAAATATTCCGTTGCAATTTTCGCCCCTTTTTCTTCGCTTTTATGTGAGGCGATTAAATAATCTTTGACATTAGGCGCGAGTTCAACCGCACAAATCGCAGAAATAGTAGCAATAAAACCATCGACTACTATTGGTTTTTGATAATAGGCAGCACCAATAAAAGCACCTGTCATCGCCGCAATTTCATAACCGCCAACCTTTGCCAAAACATCAATGGCATCTTCCTTATTGGGTTTATTGATTGAAATAGCATCTCTCACTACTTCAATTTTATGTTTTAAACGCTCGGCGTCAAGGTTTGCGCCTACACCTGTCACCTCTTCCGCAGCTAAGCCTGTAAAAGTAGCTAAAATTGCCGCACTAGGTGTAGTATTACAAATGCCCATTTCCCCCGTAGCAAAAACATCAAAGTTGTCTTCGTCAAGTGCATATTTAATCATTTCTATACCAACTAAAATCGCCTTAACTGCATTTTCTCTTGTCATTGCTGGCATTTTAGAAATATTATTACTGCCATATGCAATTTTCCTATTAATAACCCCTTGTTTTGTCACTTCTGCATTTACCGCAACATCGACAGGATAAACTTTAGCACCAGACTGTTTTGCAATAGCGCACATCCCCGTTAAACCATTAACAAAATTTTCCGTTTGCATTAAAGTGATACTCTGCGGACAGACGGCGACATTCTCTTCAAATACGCCGTGATCACCACTAAAAACGATAATAGCTCGCTTAGCAGCACTAGGCGAAAGGGTATGTTGAATTGAACTAAGCATTGCATAATATTCTTCTAATCTACCTAGACTACCGCGTGGTTTAATCAAATTATTTGCCCTATCACTTGCTAATTGATAATATTCTTGATCAAAATCAGGGATATTATTTAAAATTTCTTGCAATTTATTTTCCATATTTTATCCTATCTCAAACGTTTGGGTAACAGCAAAATATTAATTTCACCCTTAATTATTTTATTTTTATAAGACTCTAACTCTTTTATCTGCGCTTCGTTTAAATTAGGATTTTCTAATGGTAATCCAATCACATTATCTTTTAATCCTAATTTAACAACAGCAGCTTCAAATTCATCAGTTGCTGTCAATTTACAATATTGATAAACAATTGATTTAATCTTTTTAACTATCGATGTTAAGGTAACTGATTTTCCATCTTTACAAAGACCAAAATCATACTGATCACCTTCACTACCTATAACCCAACATTCATTGCCATTTTCTCTGTTTTTTATTGCCGCCTTAAATACACCTTCACCTGCTTTTCCTGCCACTTGATAAATCACATAAACGCCTTTATCATACATCATTTCTGCTCGTTCTAAGCCGTTTAATGAATTTTCAAAATTACCAGTATAACTTTTTAAAATTTCAATATCTGGATCAACAGCAGCAACTCCTTGTTCAAAACCAGCTTCTACTCTCTGTATCAGCTCAATATCTTCTCCGCCAATAAAACCAACTTTTTGCTTATTTGCTGCTTTCGTTTTTAGAGCTGCCGTTACACCAGCTAAATATGCTCCCTCTTGCTCAGCAAAGGATAAGGAAACCACATTACTTGCCTTTATATCTGTATTAATCAATAAAAACTTTTTATTTTTATAATCATCGATAATCCCTACAAGTTCATTATCAAATTCATAACATGGAGCAATAATCAAATCAACATTACTCTCTGCGTATTTACGTAAATTCAAATAATAATCAGTTTTAATTAATGACTGCTTATAATCATAATCTTCTTCAGGCAATTTAGCATTCTTAGCATAAAGCAAAATCCCTTCCCACGACATATCGTTTAACGCATCATCATCAATACCGCCAACCGTTGTAACTAATCCTAATTTAATCGGTTTTAAATCCAATGATATATCGGAACTAGATGATTTATTGGGATTACCTGATGTAATATCAGCGCAGGCAACTAATAAAATACAGACTGTAAATAATACCAATACTTTTTTCAAATATCCTCCTTCCAACCAATTATTGAAGCAAAATTGATTTTGAATTTATAAAAACTCATTACATATTACCGAAATATAGTATATCATAAAAAAACTAAAAAAACACCTATGAAATAGATGTTTTTTATTTTTCTAACTGAATATAGGATTGTTGACGCAATGCTTCATACAAAATTATATTAACAGCATTACTTAAATTAAGGCTACGCGCAGCTTCTATTGGTAGCATTGGTAGCTTAATTCTATTTTTTTTATACATTTGATGGAGTTCTATTGGCAAACCAGCCGTTTCCTTACCAAAAATTATCATACAATCATTACTTAAATCGGCATCAGAATGATAAAGCGTCGCTTTCGTTGTCGCTAAAAAAATATTTTTATCTTTGTAAAGCTGCAAAAAATCATCTAAACTATCGTGCACTTCTAAATCAAGCAAATGCCAATAGTCAAGCCCCGCTCTCTTTACTGCTTTATCATCAATTGAAAATCCAAGTGGTTTAATTAAATGTAGCTTTGTATTTGTAATCGCACAACTACGGGCAATATTTCCCGTATTTGGTGGAATTTCTGGCTGATATAATACTATTTCAACCATTAATTATTATCTTCTATTGCAATATCAATTGCCATTTTACAACTATCAGAAACCAAAGGCACACCAATTGTCTGCATACCACTATTACTAATCTTTATATTACTACCAATCATCATGCTTGGTGGCGTAATATCAACCGTAAGCCCCTCATTAAATAATAAGGTAGCCGAGTTCCCCATAATCATATTACTAAGTTCTGACAAAGCACTAGTAGCCATTTCATCAATAGTATCAACAGGCATCCCCATCATCATTGCAGAAGCAATTGTCCTAGCAGCATCATTGCTCATCGTCAACACTGCTTGTCCTCTAAGTTCTCCTGTAATACCAACCATAATTACGATATCATCCGCACCAAAAGGACTACTTTTTAAATATGGCGCCCCAGTTGTAAAATCTAATTGTGTTGTTTGTTTTAAAATTTCTGCACTCGCCTTAATAAAAGGATTGATATATTCAGCTTTCATTATTAACTCCTAATTCGATTCTTTCGCCTTCAAATGTGGCAATATCCACATCTTAATTTATCGGCAGTTTTTGTTTTAATTATAAGTGTTATTTTAATAACAATGTCATAGCAATCACCGCAATGCCCAAAATAAAACGATAATAGGCAAATATTTTAAAACTATGACGTTTGATATACTGCATAAATACTGCAATTACCAAGTAGGATACCAAAAAAGAAACAAAAGTTCCCACTGCTAAAAGTTGCCAATCACCTGTACTAATAGTTGAGGAATACTTAATTAACTTAAGTAATCCCGCACCACCCAATACAGGAATTGCCATAAAAAAGGAAAACTCAGCGGCAAATTTACGCGATGTTCCTATCATTAATCCACCAATAATAGTCATCGCTGAACGCGACATTCCAGGAATTAAAGCTAACACTTGAAAACAACCAATTTTAAAAGCGTTTTGATAGCTTAATTCTTTAATATTATCAATAGAAAAATCGCGTTCTTTGCCATTATCGACCAATAATATCCAAATCGCACCAATAATTAAAGCGATGGCAACGGGTAAAGGATAAAATAAATACTGATCAATAAAACTCTCTAAAGTTAATCCAAATGTTGCCGCTGGAATAACGCCAACGAAAACTTTACTCCATAACAAAAGAAAATCTTTTAAACTTTCTTTTTTAAAATCACTTGGTAATAGTTGTTTCCAAAAATAAATCACAACGGCAAAAACTGCACCAACTTGAATGACAACATCAAAAATTTTTGAAAAATCACCGTTAAATTCTAACAACTCACCAAATAAGATTAAATGCCCTGTCGACGAAATTGGCAAAAATTCCGTCAAGCCCTCTAAAATACCGAGTAAAATTGCATTAATCATCTAAACCTCTAATTTCCTTATATTTTCTAAACTCTCAAGTAGTCTCTTATTTTGTTCAACCGTCCTTACAGCCAAACGATAATAACCACTATTCAAACCATTAAAATTGTCACATCTTCTAATTATTATACCCCTTTGAAAGAGTTTTGTATAGATATTTTCATCATTTATTTTAATTAAAAAATAATTTGCCTGACTATTTTCCGTAAAAAAACCAATTTTCTCTAAGCCCAAACGAAAATCTTTTTTTAAATCAATCATACCCCGTCGCGATAATTGATAAAATTCATCATCATTTAAAGCATTCATTGCAATCTCAGTTGCCATTACATTTATATCCCAAATTGATTGTAAATCTCTAATTTTTTTTATTATTTTTTGATTACTACAAATAATATAGCCAAGCCTAAGACCAGGAATGCCATAAAATTTGGTCAACGAACGCAAAATAATTAAATTTGGTAATAGATAAATCGTATCAGCTAAAGAATTAATTTCCCCATCATCACTAAAATCGATAAATGCCTCATCGAGCACAAAAATAGTTTTTGTCTGCTGACTAGCTAATATTAAATAATCAATTAGCTCCGTTTTAGCTAAAAGCTTTCCCGTTGGATTATTAGGCGAAGTCAAAAAAGCAATATCTGCCGTTTGAGCACGCTCAAAAAACAGCTCTAAATCAACTTCTAAATCTTCATCAACAGCTAACTCTTCTATATTAACGGATTGTTTCAATAGTGCCCGTCTATATTCAGCAAAGCAAGGGGCTGTCAGCATCGCAGTCTCTGGTCTAATCGCTCTCACGATTAAGTCAATTAAACTAGCTGCACCATTACCTAATAAAATTTCTTCAAGTTTAACATGATGATAAGAAGCAATCTTAGTCCTCACTTCTATATAGTCTACATCGGGATAATGTAAAATCTTCTTCCAAGCCCCCTTAGACCACTGTTTAAGCTTTTCAGTCGTAACAAAAGGATTAATATTAGCACTAAAATCAATAATATCTTCTATACTTAGATTTAATTCCCTTGCAGCAGCAAAAATCTTACCGCCGTGTTCAAAATTTTCCATATTTCATCCTATACTATTTAACCCGCGTTAAGATACCTACGTCGCTTTGCTCCTCTGTATGACAACGCGAAAAAACCGTGTCATTATGAGGCGGAGCGTAGCGACAACGTGATAATCTTACGGTTTTTATTCTTTAACCCGCGTTAAGATACCTACGTCGCTTTGCTCCTCTGTATGACAACGCGGGGCAATTGAACAGTTAGCTTTATTTATTAAAATAAAATCGCGATTACCCAACAATCCGCTAAAACAGCCAAAACCTTAACATAAGCAATCGTCATTTTCAAATCATCTAAAGTAATTTTTTTTCTACCGACACCAATATAAGGTCTTTTTTTAACTTTGCCAAAGTACCGTGTTGGCCCACTGAGCATAATGCCTAAAGCCCCTGCCATCACAGACTCCGTACAACCAGCATTTGGGCTCGTCGAAAGCCAGCGCTGTTTTAAATAACAATTACTTGCACTTTTTAAATCGCCACGTTTTAACAAGGTGGCAATCAAGAGCAAAAATGCGGAAATTCGAGCTGGAATAAAATTGAATATATCATCCAAACGAGCAGCAAATTTACCAAAATATTCGTACTTGTCATTTCTATAGCCTATCATACTATCCATGGTATTAATAGCTTTATAAATTGCCAATCCACTAAAGCCAAACAATAAATAATACAACATAGGCGCCACGATAGCATCTGTCGTATTTTCCGTCAAAGTTTCAACAGCAGCTTTACTGACATCATTAAAGTTTAAATCATCAGTATTACGGCTAACGAGATAACCAATTTGCTCGCGCGCTTCTTCGATATCCCCTTTTTCAATTACAGAAGCAATCCGCTGCCCCTCATCGATCAGACTTTTGCTCGCCAGAAACTGCGACATTAAAACGGCTAATAAAATATAGCCAAATGGAAAACGCATCGCATAGTATTCAGCAATAAAAGCCAAAGCGCCAACAATGAAAAGCACTAAAAAAACTAAGCCTACACCAGAAGTAAATTGTTTTATATTATCCGCATTATCATCTGGTTTTTTGCCCGCAACAGTTTGCCAAAACCATTTGTTATCTTCTATTTTTTGATGTAATTTTTTATCTAAAAAGTCAATTAAATTGCCAATTAAACGTATTGGATGAAATTTATAATTAGGATCGCCAATAACGGCATCCAGCGCCATTGCAACAATAAAAACGATTAACTTAAAACTCATCTGCTATCCTTAAAATCGCGTCAATATCTAGGCTTTCTTCTAAAATTGCTGCTAGTTTATCATATTCTCTATTTTTAAAATCACTAAATGTTTCATTAGAGCTCTCTAATTTATCTAAACCTTTCTCATGTCTAATTTGATTGACAAAGGCTTCGCTAAATTCTTTATTATCAAAAATGCCATGTAGATAAGTACCAAAAACACGTCCACTTTCATCAATAGCACCATCACTAACACAGACTTTTTCCTTTAAACGCTGCTCAATTTTCACAAATGGTTTAGCGCCAGCTTTTAAAATTGTCTGACCCATGTGAATCTCATAGCCTTCGACTTCAAGTCCTGACAAAGACTGGGCAAATTCAGGTAAATCACTCTCTATTTTCGCTTTAACCTGTGTCGTCGTCTTTATCGGTTCAAAGGTCGTTTCTGTCATTAAAAGACCAAGTCCTGCAATTTCTGGCACCGCGGACTCTGTAAGTTCTGGGTCTTTAATAATACTGCCAAGCATCTGGAAACCACCGCATATTCCGACCACGCGCCCACCGCGTCGTTGATGATGAATAATTTCCTTAGATAAGCCCGATTGCTGGAGATAAATCATATCTTCTATGGTATTTTTAGACCCAGGAATAATAATCACATCACTCTTAGGGATGGGTTGCCCGCGCATCACATAATTAAGCTCCACGCTCTCAATTAAATCCAAGGCATTAAAATCGGTAAAATTAGAAACGTGCGGTAAATAAAGCACGCTGACAATAACCTGTCCTTTGCCCGTGCTTCGGCGGCGAAAACGCTCAGCTAGCGAGTCCTCATCTTCTATATTCAAATCGCTATACGGCACGACACCTAAAACTGGCGTATTCGATAAGTCCTCAAACATAGTCAGTCCAGGTTTTAAAATCTCAACATCCCCGCGGAATTTATTGATAATAGCTCCTTTAATTCTCGCCCTCTCATCATCAGATACGAGTAAAATCGTTCCGTAAAGCGAGGCAAAAACACCACCCCTATCAATATCGCCGACCAAAATTACTGGTGCATTGGCAATTTCTGCCATGCCCATATTGACAATATCGCCTTCTCTAAGATTAATTTCCGCTGGAGAACCAGCGCCCTCTATTACTATGTAATCATTATCTTTTGCTAGGGTTTCGTAAGCCTCTCTAACTACACCTGCAAGCTTTGGCTTATAAGCATGAAAATCCTGCGCCGACATATTGGCGCTAACCTTACCATTGACAATAACCTGCGCATTTTTATCCGTCGATGGTTTTAATAACACAGGATTCATCAACACAGTCGGTTCCACGCCAGCGGCTTCCGCTTGAACTACCTGCGCCCGTCCCATTTCTAAGCCTTTCGCTGTAATAAAAGAGTTGAGCGCCATATTTTGTGCTTTAAACGGAGCTACCTTATAACCGCGATTTTTTAAAACGCGGCATAAGCCTGCCGTGATAATACTTTTTCCAACACTTGATGCCGTACCTTGTATCATGATTGCTTTGCCCATTTTTTCTCCTATCTGCGTGAATCACGCATCGTCATTACCCAATTATCCATTCTTTCTGGCATTGCTTTAAAATGTAGGTGCGCATACGCACCAAGCGTATTATTTTTATAAGCACCGCCCTGCCATTTTTTACTCGGACGACGACTTTTATGAATTTCATAGACCAAATCGCAATCAATAAATTCTGTTTTAGAACGATGAAACTCATGACCACGCAAGATATCGCCTTTTTTCCCGAGTAAACAATCTTCTATTAACTCAACCCCAACATAACCAAAATGCTGTAATTTCGTCGTCATGACAGAATTACCAGAAAAAACACCGACCATTTGATAAGTTTCTCCCTCTAAATCGGTAATGCTTGTACTCAAATACATCAAGCCGCCACATTCAGCATAAATAGGCATGCCATTGTCACTCGCGCTTTTTATTGCCGATAACATCGTTTGATTTGTGCTTAACTCTTTTAAATAAAGTTCAGGGTAGCCACCGCCGAGATAAATACCATCGATATCTTCTGGTAACTTTTCATCGTTAATCGGTGAAAATTCTACTAATTCCACCCCCCTTGCCCTTAACATAGCAAGATTTTCCTCATAGTAAAAATAAAAGGCATCATCTTTAGCAATAGCCAATCGTACATCTGCCGTTTTTGTAAAAGATTCTAAGGCTTTACTATCAGCGATAACAAAATCCCTAGCGATTTCTTCAAAGGCTACTGTATCACTACAAAACTGATAAAAATCATCAAAACTCTGCTCGAAATTCTCGATTTCACTAGCGGGATAAAGCCCTAAATGCCGACTCTTTAAAATCAATCCCTCGTAACGCCCTAAATAGCCATAAGCCTTGACATCAGTATAACGCTCAACGCTTTTAGCCAGCATTTGATAAAGCATTTTCGAACTGACATTATTAATAATAACACCCTTTAAATTAAGATTAGGATCAAATTGTTCAAAACCAAGTACCGTAGCTGCTAAACTAGTAGAAACGCCCTTACCATTGACAATCAAAAGTACAGGAACACCCAAGACCCTCGCCAAATGCGCACTACTGCCGTTATCAATATCGTCGCCTTTACCATCGTAAAGTCCCATTACGCCTTCAATAATCGCTACATCTTTGCCCGCACTGTAACGTTGAAAGCTATCTCTAACACCATCAATACCCATCATCTCTATATCGAGGTTAATCGATTTTTCGCCCGTAATCTCGCTGTGAAAAGTCGGATCTAAATAATCGGGACCCGATTTAAACCCTTGTACGCTATAACCCATTTTTTTATAAGCATGCATCATCATCGTTGCAATTGTTGTTTTGCCAACGTCAGAGGAAGCTCCCGCTATCATAAAAGCAATCATATTATTCTCCATTAAGTAGTTCTAAAGCATAGCGTTCGCCGACGCTGACAATTTTCTGTATACGTGCATTTTTAATCTTAAAAGCTCCCATATATTCAATCGTGCCAAAAAGATAATGTGAAAGCAAGGCTGAAATTGTGCCCGCATGAGAAACTATTAAAATCGTATCATAGTCTTTTAACGTAGAATCGATAAAAGCGCTTGCTCTCTTTGCCGCATCCACTGCTGACTCACCACCTGGATAAGTGAAATTAGCATAATCAGCAAACCATTTTTTTGCCAATTCAGGTTCACTCTGTTCAATTTTTTCCCACGTAAGACCTTCCCATGCGCCAAGATTGATTTCACGCAAACTCTTTGTCGTATGAAACTCTAAACTATTTTTCTCTGCAATAATCTTACCTGTTTTTTTTGCCCTAATCAAATCAGAGGATAAAACGACTTCTATCTCATTATGTTCCTCTAAAGAAATAGCAGCCGAAACCGCTTGATTAATACCTAATTCCGTTAACTTACAATCCGACCAACCATAAAAAAGTTTTTGATGATTGTACTCCGATTCCCCATGTCTCACAAAATAAATAGTTTTCATAAACACCTCATTTCTATATAAGCGTAACTATTCAAGCAACCCGCGTTGTCATACAGAGAAGGAGCGCTAGCGACGACGTAGGTATCTTAACGCGGGTTAAATAGTAAAAATCATAAGATTCCTACGTCGCTTTGCTCCTGAATGACACGACTTTTACTACTTGACTAAATAGTTACTAACATACAAATTACAAATAATGACAACACTTCTGACACTTCACAATTAAAGCCCAAAATATCGCCTGTAATGCCGCCAATTTTTTTTTGACAATGCCAGAGCATAAAATGAACATATAAGATAATACTAAAAGTAGCGACAATACTCCAAGGTAAAAACAACATTATTATTGCTAGCACAATGATATTAATCACTAATTGTTTCTTTGAAACCTGATTAATAAAGAGATTACCCATGCCTTTTTCACGTGGTGATTTACCAAGATATGCGGAAAAAACTAAGCCAAATCGTCCTAAAACGGGTATTACTAATAAATATAAAAAGCCACCCTTTAACAACAGTTCATAAACTAAGGCAATTTTCAAACCAATGACAAAAATAAGAGCAACTACACCGTTACTGCCGATACGTGAATCGTGCATAATTTCTAAAATTCGCTTGGCTGAGCGGTTGCTAAACAACCCATCCGCCGCATCGGCAAGCCCATCTAAATGCAGAGCACCTGTATTGATAATATGTAAAAACACTATTATTACAGCCAACGACAAGCTACTAAAAAAAGGATTCAGTAAATAATAAACAAGCAACAAAAGCGCACCTAAAAGCGCGCCTATCGCGGTAAAAAAATATATACCACGTTTAAAATCTTCTTCCGTTACATCAAGCTGAATAGGAAGCGGTATACGGGTCAGAAATTGCGTCATCAAAATTAAAGCTTTCATTATTATCCCTTTACTCTAAGTTCTTGTCCGCAAACAATTAAACTAACGGTATCGGCAAAATTTCCTATTAATTGATTTACCCTGCCCGCTGCATCGCGAAAATAGCGCGTCATCTTATCTGCTGGAACAATACCTGAACCAAGTTCATTTGTCACAAAAACAAAATTAGCTTCACTCGATTGAATTGTTGTCAATAAAGCATTAAATTCAGCGATAATTTGTGCTTCTAAAGTATTCATTTCTTCACGCGTGACAGCATCGAAATCATAACTATAATCAAACATTAAATTCGACACCATAATCGTTACGCAATCTAAAATAAAAGCATCATACTTTAAGTAATTTAAGCGCACAAAATCAGCTAAATTTTTATAAGCTTCATGCGTGACCCAATCACTAGGTCTTTGTGCTTGATGTTTTTTGATTCTATCTTTCATCCCTTCATCAAAGGCAATAGCCGTTGCAATATAACAAATATTATCCCCATAACTAGCTACTAAATTTTCAGCATAACTGCTCTTACCACTACGCGCACCACCTGTCACTAAATTAATCAATCGCTTTAGCCTCACTTTCTATTTTAGGACGAGAATAATAAAGCACAGCAATTTGCAAAGCTACTACTAAAGCAGCTATTAAAATTATTAAGCCTCTTACCCACCATTCTAAAGATATGCCTCCACTAAAACTGACGACAAATGTAACCAAAAAATTATAACTAGCATGAAAAATAAAATTATAAAGAAGAGAATCCGTAATCATATAGACCAAGGCACAAAATACGCCAACAAAACTAGCAATGACAAATTGTTGCCAATTTAAGTGAAAAGCGCCAAAAGCAAGACTACTTATTAGCACTGCAACAAACGGCGGATATTTTGCCAACAAGCCCCTTAAAAGCACCCCTCTAAAAATCAATTCTTCGAAAAAAGGCGCAAAAAATATTACAACAAAAATCGCGAAAATCGGATGCGCCATTAATTCTTCAAAAACTTCTGCTGCTTGCTCTGATTCTGGTAACAATTCTACAATGGGCGTTAAGGCAAAAGTAATAAATATCGCTAAACCCAAGGCAAGAAGGATTATATTTTCTTTTCTCACCCAATTTGTTTTTTCAAAATAAAAATGATGTCCTTTTTGCCAATAAAAACCATAAATAGCAATCAAATAGGTTAAAAACTGTAAAATCACAGAAGCAAAGATTCCTAAATGAAAATTTTCACCAAAAACCAAGACCAAAACAAAATAAATGACATTTTGCAAGGCGAGAATACCCAACACAAAAATCAATGCTTGCCATAAATTTAAGGAATGTGACTGCTTCTCTATCATTAAAATCTCGCTATCACGGGCGCAGATGACCAAGCACTGTCTAAATCATAATATGCGCGTTTGTTTTCATTAAAAACGTGAACAACAAAATCGACATAATCAAGTAAAACCCAATCGCCCTCTCTGTGTCCTTCTTTATGATGAACAAAAATTCCTTTTTCTTCTAGTTCATCTTCAACGTGGCTAGCAAGCGCTGAAGTATGCCTAGCATTGCCACCCGTTGCAATGATAAAATAATCCGTTAAACCCGACAAACCGCGCAAATCCAAGACCACAACATCTAATCCCTTTTTATCCGCTAATAATTCGCCTACTTCAACCGCTAATGCTTGATATTTATCCAATGTATACCTCTTTTTCTTAATATTAAGTAACTTTAAAACTATCCTATTTATTCGCATTATCATTCTGAGAAAGGTTTTGCCCGACGTGAGAATCTTAATGCGATTCCTCTCACAAAAGCCGTAAGATTATCACGTCCTCGCTATGGCTCGTCCTCATAATGACACGGCTTCATCCGCGTTGTCATTCAGAGGGATTTAACCCGTAGATATCTTAACGCGGAATCACCTATACAAATTATAATCAACTATCATTTGTTCTACCACCGCTGGCAAAAGATAAGTAATAGGCATAGATTTTTCTACCCTCGATCTAATATCGGAAGAAGAAATTTCTAAACCTAAAATATTAATGATACCTATTTTAGCATCATAAGTTTTTAATATTCGCTCTATCTCCTTTGCCGTCTGTTTTTTATTACGCGTTGGCCGAGATGCTGCGACAAATACCACCTGTTTTAACAATTCCTCAAAATTCTTCCAACTTTCAATATTTAAAATCGCATCCGCACCCGTAATAAAAAACAATTGGTCAACTGCATATCGTTCTTTTAATGCCAGCACCGTATCGATAGAATAACTAATGCCATCGTGTCTAATTTCTATATCAGAAACTTCAAAACTAGCTTGATCCGCTATTGCCGCTTGCACCATCTGAAAGCGCATTTCAGGGCTCGTCTTGACCTTGCCAATTTTATGCGGACCGATTTTCGATGGGACAAAAATAATTTTATCTAATTGATACTTTGCCTCTATTTCTTTAGCAAGAAACAAATGCCCATTATGTATAGGGTCAAAGGTCCCCCCCATTATACCTATTCTCATTTTTTCTTTTTGACTTTAGGTAGTTCAATTTGCGGTTTTTCTTTATTTTCTTTATAAATAACCACTTTTCTACCCACCGCTTGTACAAATTCAGCGCCAGAACGTTCAGCGATGATATTTGCTGCCGTTTTTACATCTTCATCGACACTTTCTAAAAGTGTGATTTTAATCAACTCTCTCTTTTCTATCGTTTCACGCACCTGCTCAATAAAAGCCGTACTAATCCCGTCCTTACCAACCTGTAAAACCGGTTTCATATTATGCGCCAAAGATTTTAAATAACTTCTTTGCTTTCCTGTTAACACATTACCTCCAATGTCAATAGTCGATTGCTTGAATACAAAAACTATACTTATTTCGCGCTGTCATTCTGAGGAACGTAGTGACGTAGGAATCTTAGCGCGAAATTGATATTAAAAAGCCGTAAGATACCTACGTCCTCACTACGTTCTCTCCCCTGGCACAAGCTTCGCTTGTTGCTCGGGCATGCAACCTGTCTGTATGACACGGCTTAGTATTCCCTAACCAACTCTTTAATCATAAAACTCAAATTCAAAGTCAAAAATTCTAACCGTTTCGCCATCTTCTATGCCCATTTCCCTAAGTTCTTTAAAAATTCCACGCCTACGTAGGTAATTTTCAAAACGCCTTAAACTCTCAATATCATCAAAATCCGTCGAAAACATCAAGCGTTCTATGCCCTCGCCATGTAATTCATAAGCGCCATCGTCTGCTTTTACAATCTCAATCGCAAAATGATTAGGCTTCACGCTATCTAAATCATCGACAGCCAAAATTTCTTCATTTTCTTCTACTGGGATTTCCGCTAATTTCTCCGTGATTTTCAAAAGGAGTTCATCAATACCCTCACGCGTTGCCGCAGAAATCAAATTAAAGTCATAGCCTTTATCGGCGAGATAATTCCTGAATTCAGTCACGGTTTCTTCATCGGCAATATCACTTTTATTACCGACGACAAGCATCGTTCGTTTCGCCAATTTTTGATTATAAGAAAATACTTCTTTATTGATATTATCAAAATCATCTATCGGATTTCTACCTTCACAAGCAGAAATATCGACAATATGAACGAGCAAGCGCGTCCTTTCTATATGTCTAAGAAAATCATGTCCTAAGCCAGACCCCTCAGCAGCACCTTCAATTAACCCTGGGATATCCGCCATAACAAAGGATTCACCTCGAATTGCCTCGACAACACCTAAATTAGGTGTGATCGTCGTAAAATGATAGTTACCAATTTTCGGTTTTGCCTTCGATACCACGGACAACAAAGTCGATTTACCAACATTAGGATAACCGACTAAGCCAACATCGGCAATCAATTTTAGTTCTAACTCTAATTCAAATTCTTGCCCCTTAAAACCAGCTTCAGAAAAAGTCGGTGCTCTTCTAGTCGAGGTCTTAAACTCCGTATTACCACGACCACCGCGACCACCTTTAGCGATAATTTCCCTCTGCCCGTCTTCCATTAAATCGGCAATAATCTGCCCTGTCTTTACTTCTCTAATCAAGGTGCCCGCTGGCACTTTAATCACTAAATTAGGGGCATCTTTACCCGTCTTATTCTTTTTACCCCCATTTTCACCATTTAAAGCCTTATATTGCTTTTTATAACGAAAATCCATTAACGTACGCATACCATTATCGACTTCAAAAATAATATGCCCGCCCTTACCGCCATTCCCGCCGTTAGGACCACCATCTGGTACGTATTTTTCGCGCCTAAAAGAAACGGCGCCATTACCGCCGTTCCCCGCTTTTACTTTTATCACTGCATTATCGACAAACATCTTTGCCTCTCTTTCTAAAATAATACTTCCAATAAATATGTAATTCTTATTCTAATATTCAATTGTCTTTCAACTATTTAGTCATACTCGCGCTGTCATTCAGAGGAGGACGATAGTCCGACGTAGGAATCTTAGCGAGAGTTTAAGACAAAAACCGTAAGATCCTCACGTTCTCACTACGTTCGTCCTCAGGATGACACGGTTTTTACGCATTGTCATTGCGAGGAACCATAGGCGACGTGGCAATCTTAACGCGGGATTACTAACATTCAATTCTCTTTTTAATCTTATCTCTTGCATAATTAATTAACATAACAATCGTTGCTATTAAAACCCCATTAAGTAATTTCATTTCTCTATGACTAAACACCTTTAAAAGCTCATCATCAATTACAAATACAATCACTACAGCTAACAAAAATGACATCAAATACAAAAAACCAATTTTAATTTGAGTTTTCATAATAACCCTCCATTATCTGTTTTTACAATTATATCATAAAAAATAAGGCTTTTAAAGCAAAAACACACCATTCCTCCATCAAGAAATAGCGTGTTTTATCTTTCATTGCTAAACGGTAACTATTTAGTTAAATAACAAAAGCCGTGTCATTTTCCGCGAACTAAACAGAGATGAGCGATAAAGTTTAAAAAATTTATTTTATGCTTGCATAAAAATAGATTTTTCTAAACTTTGG
>PDWI01001797.1_pt1 | contig 33396 bp, 22 predicted proteins | sample 1430891 | NCBI WGS metagenome assembly PDWI01 (sample SAMN01162508, study PRJNA174530) | Oral metagenome, whole genome shotgun sequencing project. | biome: Marine environment; feature: Marine mammal; material: Swab sample of the gingival sulcus; isolation source: swab sample of gingival sulcus... | reverse complement strand
GGCGCGGAGCGCTGCACCACTACAAGGCGATCCTGATCGCCTGCCCGCTCTCACGGCAAGCCCCCGCTGCGCGCCGAGGCCTCGCGGCCGCCGCCCATGGTCTGCCCGGCGCCCAGGCGAAGCTCAACGGCCCCGAGCTGCTGCGCCAATCACGCGTGTACGACCGCAAGCACCGCAACCGGCGCGCCGAGCGGGGCTTCCTCGCCGCGCTGAAGCGCGGCGACCTCGACGCCGCGGGGCGCTGTCAGGCCCGCTACCACGTCGCCAAGAGCATCTTCAAACAACGGCAACGCGACCGCGCCGAGCCGCACTTCGCCCAGGCGGTGAAGCTCTGTCGCAAGGCGAAGCTCCACCAGCTGGTGGTCAAGAGCCTCTACAACCAGGCGCGGGGCCTCTACCGCAAGGGCCGCTACCTCGCCGCGGCGAAGCTCTTTCTGGCCCTCGAGCGCGAGTTCCCTCACCACAGCTACAGCGACGACGCGCGGCTGCGCGCCGCCGAGGCCTACACCGAGCTGAAAAAGAAGAAGATGGTCGCCAAGCTCCTGGTCGCCCTCCCCTCCCTACACCCGCAGGGCGATCAGCGACGGGAGGCGCTCTGGCGGCTGGCCCGGCAGGCCTACTTCGACAAGCACTACAAAGACGCCGACAAGCACCTCGGTACCATCATCGACACCCTCGGCCACGCGCGCCGCTACTACGCTGAGGGCCGTGCCCTCTATTGGCGAGCCCGGATCTACGGACGGCTCGGCAAGCGCGGCCGAGCACGTCGAGCCTATGAGGCCGCGATTCGCGAGTATCCGCTCTCCTACTACGCGCTGCAGGCCTTCAACCGCCTGCGCGAGGGCTGGCCGCGGGTCTTCCGCAAACTCCGCCGCGAGCTCCTCGTCCCAATCGGCAAGCGAGCAGGGCGCTGGACCTTCACCGACAGCGAACTCACCACCAAGCCCGCGTTCCGCCGTGGGATCGAGCTGCTGCGCCTCGGCCTCGGGACCTACGCCGCGCGCGAGCTGGCGCGCGCCGGCTTGAGCACGCGCAGGGGGCAGAAGCCACAGCTCTGGCTCGCCGCCGTGCTCTTCGATCGCGCCGGTCAGTGGTCGTTCTCGCATCAGGTCCCGCGCAGCCGCGACTGGCGCTGGAAGCGCGACTACCCGCTGCGAGACAACGTCCGCCGCTGGCGCGTGGCCTTCCCGCTGGCCTTCCCGCAGCTGGTGCGCCCCTTGGCGCGACGCGCCGGGATCCCCAAGCAGCTGGCCTGGGCCGTGATGCGCGAAGAGAGCGGCTTCTCCACCCGCATCGAGTCCTACGCCAACGCGATCGGGCTGATGCAGCTGATCCTGCCTACCGCGCGCGCCGCCGGCTCCCGCCATCGGATGCGCGTCGACCGTAAGGCGCTTCGCGATCCGGCGACCAACATCACGCTCGGCACGACCTTCCTGGCGTTTCTGCAGCGCACCTTCCGCGGCGTGACGCCGCTGATCATCGCCGGCTACAACGCCGGCCATGGCGCCGTCTACCGCTGGCTCGCGCGCTACCGGCGCCACAGCCTCGACGAGCTGATGGAGCGCATCCCCTACGACCAGACCCGCCGCTACAGCAAGCGCGTGTTGGCGAGCTTCTTCGCGTACTCGGTGCTCTGGGGCAAGCGGCGTGACGTACCGAGGATCGGCCAGAGGTTGCCGAAGGCGCGGCGAGAGCGCCTGCGGCGCCGGCGAAAAAAGCGGTAGGTCGCGAGAGGTCGTGGGTATCGCGAGAGGAAGCTGGCGGAGAGCCTACTTGCTGGTCAAGCAGGTGCGAAAGGTGGTCGTCTTCTCCCCCGTCCCGAAGGACAGGTCACAGCAGGTCGTGGGGGCGTCCTGCGAGAGCCCACAGGCGTTGAGGGGGATCGGGTCCGTCGCCGCGAGCGCGTCTTTGCAGTTGGGGATAAAGTTGACCAGGCAGTTTTTCTCCCGACAGATCTCGATCGGATACTCGAACTCGACGCTCTTCAGCTCCGAGCCGTTGTGATCGGCCACCGCCTGGATCTTGGCCACGATCAGATCGCGCCCACCGCGCGGTAACCGCTTGATGTGGTCCAGCAGGTCGTCGGGCAAGATCTTCACGCCGTCGATCTGGAGCACCCCACCGGGCGGGATGAAGCCGCTGGCATGCACGCTGAAGCTCGTCAGAGCGCTCGGGATCTGGTTGAGCCTCCCAACCTGACCGAGGGCGAGCTCGACGTCGAAGCGCTTGAGCCGCAGGTTGTTGCGCTCGGGCTCATCGTCGACCTGCTGGGACGAAAGCAGGTCATTGACCAGCGTGGGAAAGAGCCGATACCCCTCGCTCAGCCCGTGTTCGGAGATGTCGAGCACCCCGGCGCCGAGCTGGAGCTCATCCTTGGAGCCACCGCTGCTGTTACTTGAGGCGTTCTGGGGTGTGCACTTGGCGCGGTTGGCCTTGATGTAGAATGACCTCTCGTCGACGCAGCCCGAAAGGGCCACGAGGCTGACCATTGCAGCGCTCAGCCACGTCCTTGCGGCGCTCATCGGCTCCTCCTGTCGCGCTCGGGCGAGCGCCCGAGCCTGTCGTGCATCGTGATCATGATACCGCGCTCCGAAGTCAGCGACCAATGCTCTGGGCGCGGTTGATGATGCGCGGGGTAATGAAGACCAGCACCTCTTCGCGATCGCTGGTGTCTTGCCGGTTCTTGAAGAACCATCCGATAATTGGGATGTCGGCGAACCAGGGCACCTTCTGCCAGCGACGACCGTCGCGAGTGGTGTAGATGCCACCGATGACCGCCGTGTCGCCGTCCTTGACCAGCATCTCGGTCTTGGCCTCCTTCTTGAGGATCGTTGGCTGACCTCGCGCGCCGGTGTTGACAAAGTCGACCTCGTTGCGCTGGACCTGGACCTTCATCACCACGCTGCCGTCGGCGGTAACGTGGGGCTTGACGGTCAGGTTGAGCTTGGCGTCTTTGAAGATCGTCTGGGTGCCGGCGGCGCTGACCTGCGAGTAGGGGATCGTGACGCCCTGCTCGATGCTGGCCTCGACGTTGTCGAGGGTTGTAATCCGCGGCGCGCTGACGATACGGATATCGCCCTTGGTCTCGGCGGCCGAGAGGCGCAGGTTGATGTTGAAGGCGCCGGAGATCGAGCCAAGGGTCAGGCCGATCGCGCCACCGGAGTTGGTACCGACGGTCGCCGGCAGGTTGACAGCAAAGTTCGGGTTGGCTGCCTGGCCAAAGAGCAGGCCGTTAGAGGGCGTCTGGTTGTCGCCGCCACCGCCGCCGATGCCGATCTGGTTGGGGAAAACCAGGCCCGTGGAGTTGCCGTTGCCCGAGCTGGCCTGAAACGAGCCCCCCCACTGCACGCCGAGCTCCTTGGTGTAGTTGCTGCGGGCCTCGATGATGCGAGCCTCGATCATCACCTGCGGGGTCTGGGTGTCGAGGTTGCGGATCATCTTCTCAAGCAGGTTCAGGTTCGCCGAGACGTCGCGGGCGATCACCATATTGGTGCGCTCGTCGAAGGTCAGCTTGCCGCGGGGGCTGAGGGTGTAGCGCAGCTTGGGCAGCACCTTCTGCGCGTCGGCGTAGCTCAGAGGCACCAGGCGGGTCTCGAGGGGCAGCAGCTGCGCGAGCTGCTTGCGCCGGGCGATCTCGGCCTCGCGCTCTTTCTCGAGGTCGGCCATCGGCGCCACGCGCACCAGGTTGCCTTCGCGCACCTGCCCCAGGCCCTTGGCACGCAGGATCACGTCCAGCGCCTGGTCCCACGGGACGTTGCGCATGCGGATGGTGACCTTGCCCCTGACGTCGTCGCTGGTCACGATGTTGACGCTGCCGACCTGCGACAGCAGCCGTAAGATGTTGTGGATGTCTGCGTCCTTGAAGTCGAGGTCGATCCGGCGCCCGCTGTAGCGGCGGCGACGGAAGCGGCGCGTGCGGCCCCGGGTGCGGGCGCCGGCCACCCGCACGGTCTTGTAGTCGTAGGTCGCGCCATCGAGCGAGGTGCTCTTGCGGCGAGCAGCGGTCCGCGCCTTGCCGCTGGCGCTTCGGCCCGGCGCGGCGGCGAACTGGCTGCCAGCGGCGCGCGGCTTGTCGAAGCGCCAGACCAGCAGGTCACCGCGGCGCAGGAGGCGCTGCCGCGGCTTGCCAGTGGTGTCGACCTTGATGTAGACGCGGTCCTCGGCGCCGTTGGTGACAAAGGAGCTGACGCTCTCCACCGGGCCCTTGAAGGCCTTGGTGTCGAGGGTGCGCTGCAGGAGCCGTGGCAGCTGGGCGCCGTCGATCGCCAGCACGAGCTGATCGCCCTGACGCTGCACCCGCATCTTCGGCTTACCACGCAGGCGGATCTGCACCTCGGCGCGGTCGGCCTTGTCGGCGAAGCTGATGTTGCGGATCGCGGCGGCGACCTTGACCGTGGGCTTGGCCCAGCGCTTCTTCAGCTCGGCGAGCTTGGCGCGCTGCGTGCGAAGCTTGGCGCGCTGCGTCTGAAGCCTGGCGCGCTGCGTGCGAAGCTTGGCGCCGAGGCGGGCGAGCTTGACCTGACGAGCCTGGCTCATCTGGCCCTGCTTGGCGCTGGCGGCCTCGAGGGCCACGAGCTTGGCCTTCGCCGCCCGCTGCGAGCGACGGAGCGTCGCTAACCGGGCCTGCTCGGCCTTGCGTGCCTGGCGTACTCGCGCGAGATCCTGTTGAAGCTTGCCCAGCTGGCCACGAGCGGCCTTGCGCGCGCGCTCCGCGGCCTGGCGCTGACGTTGGGCCGAGAGCAGCCGCTGCTCCTCGGCGACGCGAGCCAGCTTGGCCCGACGCTTGGCCTGCTCCTCGGCCTGGCGCTTGGCAGCGACCTGAACAAGGCGAGCGCGGGCGCCCTTCAAGTCACCGCTGACGTGACGCACCCGGGACTCGACCTGGGCTAGGCGGCGGGAGGCGTCCCCGAGGCGACGCTGAGTGCCCGCGAGGCGGGCGAGGAGCTTGCGTTGCTGCTTGGTCGCGCTGGCGACCTTGGCCAGCGCCAGGCGGTGCTCCCGCTTGGCGCTGCGCTGTGCGCGCTCGGCGCTCTCGAGCTGACGCTCGGCACGCGCGAGGGCGGCCGCCGCGCGACGGCGTTCCGCCCCGCGCTTGCGCTCGACGCGCTTTCTCGCCACGTCACGAGCCTTCCGCAGCCGCGAGACAGCCGCCAGGGCCCGCGAGGCCTTGCCTCGCTGCTGCCGCAGCTGGCGGCGCAGCCCAACGAGCGCGCGGTGCTGACGGCGCTCGTCGGCGCGGGCCTGACGGACATCGATGGCGAGCTGAGCGCGCCTGGTCTCGGCGCGCCGAGCGCGTTGCCGCATGGTCTCGAGGCTAGCCTCGACGAGGGCCACACGCTTACGCTGGGAGCGCTCTCGCCTCTGGACCTGGGCAAGCGCTGACTCGAGCTCGCGGACGCGACGCTCGGCGGCGCCGACGCTGAGGCGGCGGGCCTTCACGTTGGCGATGGCCTTGGCCAGCTGGGCTGCCTTCCGCGAGGCCACTGCGCGGGCGCGCTCGGCGGCGAGGCGGCGGCGCTGCTCCTCCGCGAGGGTCCGAAGGGCCCCGGCGCGGGCGCGCTCGGCGGCGAGGCGGGCCTTCTCTGCGGTCTTGCGCTGGAGCTCGGCCTTGCTGCGGGCGGCCAGCGCCATCCGACGCGCCGACTCTGCGTGCTGACGGGCGACCTCAGCCTGGCGCCGGGCCCGCTCGGCGCTGCGGGTCTGGGCCTCGGCGCGGCCTAGGGCACGGGCCACACGGACCCGGGCGAGCTCGGAGCGCTTGGCCTCGGCGTGGGCCTTGCGGAGGGCCACGACGGCGGCACGCAGGCGCGTGGAGGCGTCCTTGTCTCTGGAGCTGCGCGCGATCTGGCGCGCGCGCTCGACCTGACGTTTGAGCTGCTCGACCTGCTCTTGACGCCGGGCGACCTGGCTGCGGACGCTGCTCAGCTGGGCCTGGAGCTTGCTTCGGGCGCCTCGGGCCCGCATCAGGTCGCGGTCGTGCTTGGCCAGCGCGCGCTGCGCCGAGGCCAGCGCCCGCGCCTTGCGAGCGGCGTTTTGGCGCTCTCGCGACGCGGCGGCCTTGGCGCTCCTGGCCTCGTCGCGAAGCTTGGCGACCAGCCGCCTGGCCTTCGCCGTCTCCTCTTGGGCCTGCTTCGCCGCGCGGCGGGCGACCTCAGCCTGGCGGGCCAGCTTGAGCGCGCGCCGCTGCGCCTCGCGCTCCAGCGTCTTCACCCGGCTGCCGGCCTGGGCCATCTTCGCCCGCGCCGCGGCGGCGTCTCGGCGGGCGGCCTCGGCCAATGACGCGAGCTTGCGAGCGCGCTGCTCCACCTCGAGGGTGCGACGACGGGCCTCCTTGGAGAGCTTCGCCATCTTGCTCTTGGCCGAGTTCGCCTGGCGTCGAGCCTGCTGCGCCTCGGCTCGCGCCGTGGCGGCCTCCTTGGCCAACCGCCCCAGATCGGTCTGAGCCCGCTGGGCCTGCTGGGCCGCGCGCTGCGCCTGACGACGCGCGGTCTCCGCTTCCTTGCGGGCTCGCGCGATCTCCTTGGCGGAGCGCTTGTCCTTCGCGGAGAGCGGCCGCGCCTTATGTGGCATCACCATCACGACCAGCGTGCTCCCCTGGCTGCGCACGGTGTAGTGCGCGCGCCGGCGGAAGTTGATCATCACCCGCGCGATGGTCGACGCGCTGGTGCGAAACTGCGTCGTCGCGATCTGGCTGACGGCCCAGCTGTCGACATCGATCAGGCTGCCGATGCGCGAAAACTGGGCGTTGGCGAGATCGATCGTCAGCCTGCGCGGCCGCTCGAGCTTGAACACCGAGAACATCGGCTTGGTCGCGCAGCGAAGCTTGACGACGGTGTTGTTCCCCTGCTCGCGCACGTTCACGTCGGAGACGACGTTCAGGGCGCGGGCCGAGGCGTCGCCGCTCGAGGCGAGCAACAGCGCCGCTGCGACGATAGCCGCACAGCGGGAGCCCGGGGTTGCGAATCGGTTCGCGTTCATCGACCGCTCTCCTTGTCGCCGCACCCGCTACCAAGCAGCGAGCACGAACCACAGCCGACCTGACGACACGTCGCTCCGGCGTTCTACGCACGGACGCTCGGCGCCGCTCGGCCACATTCGAAGGGAACCTCTCCCCTCGTCAGAATGTCGTGCTGCCGGTCGCCAGAGAGGACGACCACCCCGTTGACCAACCCTCATTAGGGGCCAGTCTGGTGCTCCGCCTCTAGCGGAGCTACGGCCTCGACGCTTGCTTCCTCGACGCTGGTGGTCCCGCGAACGCTCCGGTCCAGCGCCGCGCCATGCATCGAGATCCCTTGCCTCGACCGTCTAATCGTGCCTATGTCACCTGGCGATTATAGCGCACACCCACCAGGCAGGTCGAAAAACTTGTCTCCGTTAGGGTCGCTTGCTCTTAGCATGGAGCTCGATCACGCGATCGGCCACCTTCTGTCCACCCTCGTAGGACTCGCGGATCTCCACCACCACGCGGCCGGGCAGGATCTGCTTCACCTCGCCTTCGCTCTTGCTGATGTAGTTTCCACGAACAACGGTCACGCCCAACCCCGTGGGATCTCGGAACATCGCCCTAGCGCGGACCCCTCCCGTGACGACCGCCACCAGCGTGATCTCGTCGAGGCCATAGCGCTTCAGCCGCACCTTACGCTGCGAGGGCAGCCGCTTCTGGGGGGCGGTCTGCTCGCGAAACTCCGACATATACGAGCGGAAGGGGTCACGATTGCTCGGGCTCTCCACGAAGTCTTGATCCGAAAGCTCCACCACGCGGAACTTCTTGCGCACGCGCTTGGGCGCAGCCGCGACGCGACGCCCGGGGCGACGGCGCCGGCGCCTCCTCTTCTTCTTGGCGAAGGCCTTGTTCTTCTTGGGGCTATCACCGCAGCCCGCGCTGCCCCCGAGGCAGAGCATCAGGGCGGCGAGGAGGGTCAGCAGCCAGCTCGTCCGCGCGCGGAGCGTGTTTGAGGAAGTGCCCGCGGGGCGATCATGATCACGAGCACCCCTACACATTCGGGACCGCGCCGGGTGCTGAGCTGCCGCGCCGATCTCGTAGCCGAAGACATGAGCCATATCGCGAGCTCTCCGAGGCCCAGAACGCCGGCAGTGCTGTACCTGGCGACGGGAGGGATTTGTAGGGGTGCTCTTAAGAGCTTCCCCACACATTTGGGACCGAGCCGGGTGCTGAGCTGCCGCGCCGATTTCGTAGCCGAAGACATGAGCCATACTGGCGGTACGGCGAGCTTTCTGAGGCCTAGAAAGCGGCCGGCAGTGCGGTGCCCGGCGACGGGAGGAGGTTGTAGGGGTGCTCTTAAGCATGCGAAGCCTGCGTTGCACAGTGCGCGGCGCGGATCGCCGGTTTGATCTCATCATCGGTTTCGCTCCATCCACCCTAACCACGCTTACCGCGGCGACGCTGGCGCGGCGGCGGCGCCTTCTTCTCGATGAACCGAAAGGTGCTGGCGACGAACTTCGCGTCGAGCGTCACACCGCTCTTGTTGCCTCTGGCCTTGGCCGGGTTCGTCGGCGCTCTCAACAACACGTCCCGCACGGTGACGATGCGCTTGAGGTTGCCCACCGAGTAGAAAAAGCGGGTAATCTGGTGATAGGTGCCCGAGATCGCCATCCGCACGGGGATCTCCGCGTGGAAGCCCCGGTTGGCCTCCTTCTGCTTGCTGAAGGTCTGAATGTTCAGCCCGGCGAGCTCGGCCTGAGCGTGGAGGCTCTGCAGAAAGGATGGAATCTCGGCCGTGGTCGGCAGCTCCTTGAGCAGCGCCTTCTTCTTGCGCATGAGCTTTTTCACCTCCGCGCGGAAGGCCATGTACTTCTGCTTCTTCTCTTCGTACTTGCTCTTGTCGATCTCGAGGTTGGCGCGGTCCCTCTCGAGCTTGCCGATCTTATCGACGAGATCCGAATAGAAGAGCATGTAGAACACGACCCCCATCAGGCCGAGGCCAAGGATCAGGCCCAGGTATTTGTTTCGGACGGGGAGCTTCGCGAAGCGTTCTCCTAGCTCGTTCAAGGCCATCGGGCTTCCTCCGTCCTAGTAGGTGGTGTTGCAGGTCAGCTTGAAGCGAACGACCTTGAAGCCGGCCTTGCGGTCGAGCATTTGATCGTTGCGCGAGAGCTGAACGTTGGTGAAGTACTCGGAGAGCGTCAGCCGCTTGAGCAGCTCGGCTACGTCGTCATGATCCTTCGCCTTGCCAGCGAGCGACAGCGCCCCATCCTTCTCGTCGAGGGTCTCGATCCAGAGCCGCCGCGGGTTCCAGCGCGGGTTGAAGCCGGCGGTCGGGTCGCGGCGCAGGATCTTCTCGTAGTGCTGCTGGTTGATCGTCGGCCCCTTGCCCTCGCTGAGGATATCTGACAGCTCCCGAAGCATATGCACCGGACCCGTCCGCGCCGCGTGGAGCTGCTCGATCACCTTTCGCTGCTGTAGCAGGCGATTGCGCTGCATCTTCAGCCGGTTGAAGTCGCCGACCTGCTTCTTCAGGCGGCTGATGTCGCGTCTGAGCGTGTTGACGGCGCGCTGCCGATCCTCCACCTCGCTCGACTTCGTCTCGTAGAGGAAGAACATCACCCCCACGGCGACCAACGTCAGCACAAGGAACATGGCGATCTGCCGAGTCCCCGCCTGAACGCGGCGTGACTGCCGGACGGGAAGTAGGTTGATCCGAATCATCAGAGATTGTCTCCCTCATAGCGCAGGGCCAGCCCCAGGGCGACCGCCGCCATCGGCGCCTGCTCAGTGACGTAATCCATATCGAAGGTCGACTCGTCGACGTCGATGCCTTTGAAGGGGTTCAAGAGCTCGACCGGGATGCGTGCACGGGTCTCGATAGCCTCACGGAGCGCCGGCACCTTGGCCGAGCCGCCGCTCAAGAACACGCGGTCGATCTGCCCCTCAGCGGTCGTCGCGAGATAGAAGTCGAAGGAGCGCTGAAACTCGCCGGCCATCACCTCGGCCTGCTGCGTGAGGATCTCTTCGACCTCCCGCGGGATGACCTCATCGCCAGCGGTACCGCCGCATTTGTAGGCCTCCGCCTCTTCGTAGCCGATGTTCAGCTGCTTCTGGATCTCTTCGGTGTAGGCGTTGCCGCCGATGGTCACGTCGCGGGTGAACGCGCTCTCACCTTGATGCACGATGTTCAGCGTGCTGATCGAGGCGCCGACGTTGAGCAGGGCCACCGTCTCGTCGCTCTTACCGTAGTTGGTCTCGAAGCAGTTCTGCAGGGCGAAGGCGCCGACGTCGACCACGCAGGGGTTGAGCTGCGCTTGCAGCGCCGCGTCTGTGTAGTCGGTGACGACCTCTTTTTTGGCGGCGACCAGCAGCACCTCCATCTGGTTGCCGCCAGTGCCCGCGGGGTCGAGGATCTGGTGGTCCAGCTCGACCTCGTCTTTGGGGAAGGGGATGTGATGCTCCGCCTCCCAGTGGATCTGCTCTTCGAGCTCGTCACGGGTCATCGTCGGCACGGAGATCTTCTTGATGATCACCGAGTGCCCGGCGATGGCCAGAGCGATATCTTTGTTGCGGATCTTCAGCTGCGAAAAGATCGAGGAGATCGCGTCGGCGACCGCGGACGCGTTCATCATCGAGCCGTCGACGATGCTCTGCGGCGGGACAGGCTCGATGCCGAAGTTGACCAGCTGAACGCCGCGCTTCGAGGTCTTGACCTGAACGACCTTGATCGCGCTGCTGCCAATGTCGACGCCAATACAGTTCTTCGCCATCGGGCCCTCTGCCAACCTGGGAGTCGTCTCGGATCAGCGGCGGCCGATTGCACGGAGAAGAGAAGAGCGAGCCACCGACGAGCCCAGGGGCCGCCTCCGCGCGACATCGATGGATGATCGATAACGATCGATCGACGATGATCGATCGATCATGATCGATCGACGGCGGAGATGCCTCGAGCAGCGCGAGCGATGACAGCAGGAGCTAGAAGCTACGTGAGCGGGAGGCCGCGTGCGCTCTCTAGCCTAATCCTCTTCACCGAAGACTGCCACACGATCAGATGGAGTGAGTCCCAGCGCCTCCAGAATCTTGCGCTTGGTGTCCATGCGGCAGGGGAAGCCTTTTTCGACCCGATCAATGGTCAACGTCGACAACCCCGCTCGCCGGGCCAGCTCGGCCTTGCTCATCATGCGTTCGGTGCGAAGCTTGCGAACATTGTTTTCGCTGACGCGTGGAGCTGTCTTCTTGGCGGCCGTGCGCTTGGAGGCAGTGCTTCGCTGGCGCTCTGGAGCAACAGCAGCGTTGCTCGTGTCGTCGCCCTCGTCGCGAGGTTCCTTGCGCTCGGTTTGCTTGGAGTCGTGGGTGTCCATCTTCGGGTCTCGACGGCTAAGTTGGGTGTCTGCTCTCAGGCACCCAAGACCAGCGCTTTGTTGCGCCGCGCGCTGCCTAACGCAGTCTTCGAAACGCGTTAATTATGCGACCGACTCAACCTACCTGTCAACTGCGACGCCCTATAAATGACGTTTAATTAAGTTTAAATTAGCTATGAATCAGTCATAACTCAGGTCGCAGTCAGACACACCCGGCAAACCGGCATAACTCCTCGGCAACCAAGATCTTTGCTCTACGTCGCTCCTCACCGGCGCTGAGTCTCGTCCCACCGAGTCACGGGTTGAGACGTTCGCCGAAACTGGCGCCAAAGCGCATTGTTTTCAAACTCTTGCGAACAACCTTCGCCCCGCCCATCGCTCGAAACGGGCGAGGCGAACCCACAGGTAACCAAATGTAGCTCGATGAAAGTTCTATAACTACATTCTAGGCATCTCGACGCCCGCAGGTCAAAAAACAGATCGTCTCGAGACCACACACGGCCCCCGGGAGGATCCTGCCTCCGTCCTAGAGCGAACGCCTGAGGGAGTGCCATGGCACGATCATGCCGGAGGTCCGCATCCGCGGGCAAGAATTGAGCGCACCGCCACAGACTCGAGACCACGCCGGGCCGGCAGCGCCGCCGCCAGCGATGGGAGGAATGAGTGGCGATGTCGGTTCGAAGAGCAAACGTCGCGACGGGAGGGCTCGATCACGCGATCAGCAAGCTGCGAGGGAGGCCGACAGCCCAGCGAGCGCGCGAGCGCGCTACGTGATCTCGTACTCTTTGATCTTGTAGAGCAGCGCCCGGTGACTGATCTCGAGCAGCTTCGCCGCGTTGGTGCGGTTGCCTTCGGTCTGCTCGAGAGCGCGGGTGATCAGCTCCTTTTCGATCAACCGAGTCGTGCGCTTGATGCTCAGATCGCCGCTGAGCAGCGAGCGCTGGATCGGGTCGCCGCGCTCGGCGAGCTTCGGTGGCAAGCTCGCCACGTCGACGAGCTCGCCCTCCGCGAGCACCATCGCGCGCTCCATCGTGTTTTCGAGCTCGCGCACATTGCCGGGCCAGGCGTAGGCGAGGATCTGACGCATCGCATCGGGTGTGACGCCGTTGATGCACATCCCCAGGCGCGTGTTATTCGCGCGCACGAAGTGCTCGACGAGAGCGGGGACGTCGTCCATCCGCTCGCGTAGCGGGGGCATCTCGATCGGCAGCACATTGAGCCGGTAGTAGAGATCCTCGCGAAAGCGCCCCGCCTTCACGTCCGCCGCAAGATCGCGCACCGTCGCGGCCACGACGCGGGCGTCGACCTTGAACGCGCGCGAGTCGCCGACGCGGCGCACCTCCTCCTCTTGCAGCACGCGCAGCAGCTTCACCTGCAGGCTGAGCGGCAGCTCGCCGATCTCATCGAGAAAGAGCGTACCGCCGTCGGCCTCGGCGAAGAGCCCACGCTTGTCGGTGGTGGCGCCGGTGAAGGCGCCCTTCTTGTGACCAAAAAGCTCCGACTCGAGCAGCGGCTCCGGGATAGCCCCGCAGTTCACCGGCACGAAGGCCTGCCCCGCGCGAGGGCCCGCGTCGTGGAGCGCTCGCGCCACCAGCTCCTTACCCGTACCCGACTCGCCGGAGATCAGCACCGTCGTCTTGTACGCCGCGACCTTCTTGATCACGCGGAAGATGCGCTCCATCGGCTCTGAGCGCCCAATCATCCCCCCGTACCCCGCGTCGCCCCGGTAGCGCGCGAGATCCGAGCGCAGCCGCAGGTTCTCCCGCTTCAGCCGCTCTCGCTCCTCCGCCTTGCGGATCAGCAGCACCACCTCGGCGGGCTTGAAGGGCTTGGCGATGTAATCGTAGGCGCCGAGCTTGATCGCCTCGAGCGCGCTGTCGAGATTGCCATAGGCCGACATCACCACCACGACCACGTCCGGGTAGTCGGCGCGCACCTTCGAGAGCAGCTCGAGCCCCCCCATGCCCGCCATCCGTACATCCGTCAGCAGCAGATCGGGCGGCTTGTCCACGCAAGCCTCGAGCGCCTGCGCGCCGTCCTCCGCCTCCACCACATCGAAGCCCTCTTGCTCGAGCACCGTGGTGAGCATCAAGCGGATGTTCTCCTCGTCATCGACGACGAGGACCCGTCGCAGGGTGTGGTCGACCATACGGCGGCGATGGTAGTCGAGGGTCTGTGGTGGGGGCAACCGCGCTCGACCACCGGTGAAACGATACCGATGGCCATAACCTCTGCGGATCCCGTGAGCGCGCTCTAGAGCGGCTCAGGCGGCCAGAGTCTGCGTTCCATCACAACTAGGCCAGACGACTTCAATGGGCTAGCAAGAAGCGGGCCCGCCGAGCGCCTTGGGGGGGAGAAACGCTCGGCAGGCCCTGAGTCGACTCTGTTTGCAGCATAGCGCTTTGCTTCGCCGACAACAACCACATCCGTGTCGTTTCAGGCTCCTAACAGCCTCTTGATTTGGGCGCCCCCTACAAAGCCCCAAACAACAGCGGAAGAGGTGTTTCGTGCTGGTCTAGCGCTTGATTGCGTTGCATGTCGGCTGCGCCATTTCGGGTCGCTGGCGCCCCCCCCTCCGAGCAACCTGCAGACGCCCTTCGACCTCGGCGGCGTCGACATCGATCCCGCCCCTGAGCCGAACGGGTGGTGCGGCGAGCTTTCTGAGGCCTCGAAAGCGGCCGGCAGTGCTGTCCCCGGCGACGGGAGGGAGACGGGAGGGATCTGTCGGGGTGCTCTTTAGTTCTCCACTCCGTCGTCGATGAAAGGTGCTGATAGGCGGACGATGGTTCCCGGCTGGTCGAAAGGTTGGAGATGGACCGCCAAGACACGTCCACACCAAGGTGGCTGGCGCTCGCGCTGGTCGCGGGGCTCTTGGGCCCCGCGGCGGCGGCTGCCGCCGGTAGGCCGGCCCGCTCGGTGTTGGTGCTCCACTCCTATCACCAGGGGCTGCCCTGGGTCGATCGGATCAACGACGGCGTCGAGAGCGTCCTAGGTCGGCAGAAGCGACGCGACCTGCACCTGCTCTTCGCCTACCTCGACAGCAAGCGGCTGCAGCCCGCCGCGGCCTTCGCCCTGCACCGGGGCTATCTGAAGGCGCGGCTGGCCCACACCCGCGTCGCGGCTGTGCTCGTCGCTGACAACAACGCGCTGCGCTTCGCTTTGGACTATCGCGACGAGCTCTTTCCCCACGTGCCGATCGTCTTTTGTGGCGTCAACAACTACACCCCGGCGCTGCTGCGAGGCAGCGCGACCGTCACCGGCGTGGTCGAGCACGCCGACCACCGCGCGACCATCGCGCTGATGCGCGCCGTGCACCCTACGCGCACCCACCTCCTGATCGTCTCCGACGCCACCCCCACCAGCGACGCGATCCGGGCCGAGCTGGCGCGCTGCAACTGCGACCGCGACCTACGTATCGAGACGCTGATCGGCGCCTCTCTCGACGAGATCGAGCAGAAGCTGGCCTCCTTGGGCCCGGCGAGCATGGTCTATCTGACGCCGCTGAACCGCGACCGCGCCGGGCGCTACGTCGACGGCGAGGCGGTGATGGCGGTGGTGCGACGCGCCCACACGGTGCCCGTCTACAGCTCCTGGGACTTCTATCTGCGCGGCGGCATCGTCGGCGGCGTGCTGGTCTCACCCTATCGCCAAGGACGCACCGCCGCGGGCTTGCTCGAGCAGATCCTCGACGGCCGCCCCGTCGCCGAGCTCCCGGTGGTCAGCCCCCGCGTCGACGCGCCGACCTTCGACTACGCGCAGCTCTCGCGCTTCCACCTCTCGCGCGACGAGCTCCCGGAGGGCAGCGTGGTGGTCGACGCCCCGCCGAGCTTCTATCTGCGACATCGCACGTCGATCCTCGCCGCCCTCGCCCTGGCCAGCTTGGCGGCGCTGCTACTCTTGTGGCGCTTGGTGGTCCAATGGCGTCAGCATCGCCGCCTGCAGTCGCTCCACGACGAGCTCGCCCTCGAGCAGGAGCGGCTCGTCCAGCTCAACACCAACTACCTCGCCGAGCAGGATCGTCGCTTCGCCGCTGAGCGCATACGCCACCAGCTGCAGGCCGCGATCGACCAGAGCGACCAGCTGATCGCGATCCTCGATCACGAGCGACGCGTGGAGTACGCCAACGTGGCGCTGATGCGCGCCTGTTCCGCCATCAAGCCCGCCGATGACGCGCCGACCGCCAACCCGCGGGCCGGGACGAGCCCGCTGCTCGAGGCGCTGCTCGACGAGCCGACCTGGGCCGAGGTGCTGGAGCGCGGCTGCTGGCAAGGCAGACGGCGGGTCGCCTGCCCGCTAGAGCCGAGCAGCTCCTGGGAGGCACAGATCGTGGCGTCCGCCTTCGCCGGCATCGACGAGCGCCGCCTGGTGACCGTGACGATCCGCGACATCAGCCGCGAGGTCGCCCTGCAGGCCGAGCTGGCTCACGCCGAGCAGCTGCAAGCCATCGGCTCTCTGACCAGCGGCATCGCCCACGACGTTGGCAACGTGCTCACACCGATCCTCATGCTCGGTCGAGAGCTGCGCCAGGTCGCGGAGGACTCCGCTCGAGAGCCCCTCGACGAGATCATCGCGGCGGCGGAGCGCGGGCGGCAGCTGGCGCGCAACCTGATGTCGCTGGGTCGCGGCGGCGGCTGGCGCGAGGCCGAACCCACACGGGCCGCCGAGCCGATCAACGAGGCACGACGTCTGCTTCGCCGCAGCCTGCCGGAGGGGGTGTCCCTCGAGTGCGAGCTCGAGGCCTGCGACGCGCTGGTGCGCGCTGATCCGCTGCAGCTGCACCAGATCGTGATGAACCTAGGCGCCAACGCGGTCCACGCGATGCGCGACGGAGGCGGGACGCTGCGCATCGCGTTGACGACGGTGACGTCGGAGGAGCGAGCCGAAGCGCCAGAGGGCGCGAAGGAGGCGAAAGACACGAAGCCAACTGCGGAGCGGCTCCGCCTCGAGGTCGCCGACACCGGCTGCGGCATGACCCACGCGGTGCAGGCGCGCATCTTCGACCCCTACTTCACCACCAAGCCCCCCGGCGAGGGTACGGGGCTCGGGCTAGCCAACGTGCACAACATCGTGGTTCAGCTCAGCGGCTCGATCGCGATCGACAGCGAGCCCGGCGTCGGCACGACGTTTCGCGTCGAGCTGCCGGTGGTCGGTCGCGCGGCGCTCTCGATGTCGGGGTCTCGGCCTTTGACACAGATCCCCGAAGCGCACCCTGTTGCAACACAAAGCGCGGCGGCCGGCAGCGAGAGCCCGGCGGCCGGCAGCGAGAGCCCGGCGGCCGACAGCGAGAGCGCGGCGGTCGATAGCGAGAGCCCGGCGGCCGACAGCGAGAGCGCGGCGGCGCTACGGGTGCTGCTGGTCGACGATGACGCCAGCGTGCTGCGTGCTCTGGAGCGGCTCCTAACGCGAGACGGCTATCGCGTGGAGACCGCCGAAGGAGGGCATGAGGCGCTGGCGCTTCTGGAGCAGATCCCGGTCGACCTGGTGCTCAGCGACCTGACGATGCCCGAGCTCGACGGCGTCGAGCTGCTCACCCGGATCCGCGAGCGCTGGCCGACGCTGCCGACGATCATCGCCAGCGCGCGCCACGACATCGCGGAGTCCATCGATCTCGACGTGCCAAGGATCGCCAAGCCGATCGAGCTCAGCGACCTGCGCCGCGTGATCAGCGAGGCGCTCCTCTAGCATCGCGGCGATCGTCGAGACGCCATGGCAACGAGAGCCGTGGACCCCCAGTACTGTCAACGTCGTTGACGCCGCGGACAACAGCGATGCCCCACCCCACTCAACACACAAACGTAACCTGTGGAAATCGCGTAACCGAAACAGGGCGTGGTTTTTGCTTCGTTGCTCCGATGAGGTATCCACAGTCCCGGGAGCGGTTGCGTCTACAGAGCACGCTCCCTATAATCCGGCCGCGGGTGACCTCATCCGTGTTTTGCGCGTGGTGACATCCGTTTTCGTGATCCGAATGCAGGAGGACAAGTATGTTCCGTCTTTATCGTTTGCTCTTGGCCCTCGCGGCGACGCCCCTGCTCCTGGGCTGTCCCTCGCGATCCTTCGAAATCCCGCCGCCGAAGGGCGAGCAACAGACCCGTAAGCTCTACCCACAAAGCATCGAGAAAGACGTCGACCTACTCTTCGTGATCGACAACTCGGGCTCGATGGAGCATGAGCAAATCGCGCTACAGCAGAACTTCGGCAAGCTGATCGACGCGCTGGTCTCGGACAAGCTGGGCAACCAGCTGCCCAACGTCCACATCGGCGTCGTCTCCTCGGATCTCGGCGTGGGCAACTACACGCTGCCCTCCTGCGAGATTAAGGGCGGCGACGGCGGCAAGCTGCAAAACGCTCCGCGCGTCGCCGGCTGCACCCCGCCGACCGACGCCTTCATCAAGTCGATCGAGGGGAAGACGAACATCCCAAACTGCAGCGGCGACGCCACCCAGTGCGTGAAAGACGCCTTCTCCTGTATCGCCACGCTGGGCATCAACGGTTGCGGTTTCGAGATGCAGCTCGAGGCCGCCCGCCGCGCCCTCGACCCGAAGCTGAACCTCAACCCGGGCTTCCTCCGCGACGACGCCTTCCTCGCGGTCGTTTTCATCACCGACGAGGACGACTGCTCTGCGCGTAACCCGCAGCTCTTCGACCCACAGCAGGCGGCCCTGACCGATCCCCTCGGCCCGATGACCTCCTTCCGCTGCTTCGAGTTCGGCGTGCAATGCGACGTCAACGACCGCAACAAGCTCGGCGCGCGCAAAAACTGCGTGCCGGCCTTCGACTGGCTCTACAAGGTCGAGGACTACAACAGGTTCTTCGAGAACCTCAAGCCCAACAAAGACCGCGTCATCATGGCCGCCATCGCTGGCCCGACCGAGCCCGTGGTCGTCGGCAAGAACGGCGCGAACCCAACTCTCAAGCCGAGCTGCCAAGGCAAAGAAGGCTCGGCCGTGCCAGCCCTCCGCATCATGAGCGTGGTCAACTACTTCGATGGCCAGTTCGCCTCGGTCTGCGAGCCGTCGAAGTTCGGCCTCGCCCTCAAGAGACTCGGCGACAAGATCGTCGCCTCCCTCGGTGGGCAGTGCATCCAGGCCCCGCTGCTGCTGCCCAACGGCGGCATCGCCTGCAGCCAGGGCGTCGGCGCCTGCAAGATGCCGAAGTGTCCGGCGGGCGCGACTTGCAACGCCAACACCGGCGAATGCGAGGCCGACGGCAAGTCCACCGGCGACTACTGCGGTACGACCTGCCTCGACAAGGTCGAGTGCCAGGTCTTCGAGATCACTGGCTACAAGACGGCCAACGAGAAAAAGACGCTGGTCGAGCAATGCCCGACGAAGTACTTCCTCGACCCGACCATCCCGACCGACGGCTGCGGCACGGACTGTCCCTGCTGGCGCCTGGTCCCGCGTCCGGCAGATTGCACACCTGATTTGAACGTCTCGCCCTTTGGTCTTGAGATCATGCGCAAAGATGATCCGCCCAAGGGCACCCAGGCCGAGGCGCTCTGCCGTAGCGCCCCCTTCAAGTGGAACGACGCGGTCGTGCAGGCAGCCTCCGCGCACTGCTCACCGCGGACCACCACAGACTAGTCACCTCCACAGACGGGTCACCTCCACAGACGCGTCACCTCCACAGACGCGTCACCTCCACAGACGGGCGGTCCTCAAGAGCTTCCCTACAGTGACCCCCGCTCTCAGCTGGTCAGGCTCCGTCTTTCGGCCTACAATCCTTCATCGCTCTCGCAAAGACCGTGTCGGGAAGGTAGCAGCTTCGCCCATGCCGATGGACGAGTGGAAAACTCGCATCACCGCGATCCGCCCCCCGGAGGGGAAAAACCGCGACGCCTGTCTCGTGATGATCTATCCGCCGGGCCCGCTGATGGGGAAGCGCTTCGGCCTCGAGAGGTCACAGCTCTACATCGGCCGCGGCAGCGACTGCGCGATCCAGCTCGACTTCGACTCGGTGTCGCGCAAGCACGCGCTGGTCAAGCGGCAGGGCGCCGCGCTGGTGATCACCGACCTCGACAGCACCAACGGCACCTACGTCAACGAGGAGCCGCTGCGCAGCCGCTGCGCCCTGGGCAACGGCGACCTGGTGCAGATCGGCAACACGATCTTCAAGTTCCTCTCGGGCGGCAACATCGAGTCGAGCTACCACGAGGCGATCTATCGGATGACGATCGTCGACGGGCTGACCGGCGCTCACAACAAGCGCTTCCTGCTCGACTTCCTCGAGCGCGAGATGGCCCGCGCCCACCGCTACCGCCGCCCGATGTCGCTGGTGATCTTCGACCTCGATCATTTCAAGAAGGTCAACGACGTTCACGGGCACCTCACCGGTGACCACGTGCTGCGCGAGGTCTCGCGGCGCATCTCAGGGCGGATCCGCCGCGAAGAGCTCTTGGCCCGCTACGGCGGCGAGGAGTTCGTGGTCGTCCTCCCCGAGGCCGACCACCAGGGGGCGATGCACTTCGCCGAGCAGCTGCGGCGGCTCGTCGCCGACGAGCCGATCGAGTTCGAGGGCGACACCATCCCGGTCACGATCAGCCTCGGCGTAGCGACCACGAGCGGTGAAGAGATCGACGTCTCCGCGTTCATCAGGCACGCCGACGAAAACCTCTACGCGGCCAAGAACGGCGGCCGCAACCGCGTCGTCGGTTAGTCATCCAAAGGAGCACTCTATGACCTACGTCGACAACGGCAGCGTCGCCGCGGTCTTCTCCCGCATGGCAGACCTGATGGAGATCCAGGGCGCCAACGCCTTCCGCATCCGGGCGTTTCGTCGCGTCGCCCAGGCGCTAGAGAACCTCTCCGAGGGCGTGGCGGCGATGCTCGAGGATGGCACGCTCAAGGAGGTGCCGGGCATCGGCGATGGCACGATCAAGCGCATCCGCGAGATCATCGACACCGGGACCTGCGACGACCTGGTGCAGCTCTCGTCGGAGCTGCCGCCGGGGCTCTTCGAGATGCTCCAGGTCTCCGGCCTCGGCCCCAAGAAGGTGAAGCTCTTCTACGACGAGCTGGGCATCAGCTCCATCGACGAGCTCGAGGCCGCCGCGCGGGCCGGCGACCTGGCCAAGCTGCCGCGCATGGGCAAGACGTCACAAGACAAGCTGCTGGGCGAGATCGACACCTATCGGCGCCGCACGGGGCGCATAGCGCTGGGCGACGCTCTGCCCCAGGGGTGGGCGATCGTCGAGGCGCTGCAGGAGGAGAAGGCGGTCGAGCGCATCGACCTGGCGGGGAGCTGCCGCCGCGGTCGGGAGACCATCGGCGACCTCGACGTCCTCGTCGCCTCGAGGCAGGTCGAGCCGGTGATGGATCGCTTCGTCTCGTTGGCGCAGGTCGCCGAGGTGATGCTCCGCGGCGAGACCAAATGCAGCGTTCGGCTACACTCGGGGCTGCAGGTCGATCTGCGCGTGCTGCTGCCCGAGAGCTACGGCGCCGCGATGCACTACTTCACTGGCTCTCAGATGCATAACATCGCGATCCGCGACCGAGCCAAGCGCGCCGGGCTGCGGATCAACGAGTATGGCGTCTACACCGAGCCCGCCGGCGAGCGGGTCAGCGGGGCCACCGAGGAGGAGGTCTTCGCGGCGGTGGGGTTGCCCTTCATCCCGCCGGAGCTGCGCGAAAACCGCGGCGAGATCGAGGCCGCGGAGAGAGACGAGCTCCCCGAGCCGCTGAGCCGGGGCGACCTGCGAGGCGACCTCCACGTGCCGGTGCAGCTGGCCGCAGACGAAGGCGGGGGCGCCGCGATCGACGTGCCGGCGCTGATCGAGGCAGCCAAGGCCGAGGGGTTGTCCTACCTCGGGCTGGTGCTGCCGATCGACGACACCACCACCGCCGCGGCGATCGAGGCGCATCGCGAGCGGGTGCGCGAGCTCGAGCAGACCCACGGCTTCGCGCTGCTGGCCGCGATCGACGCGCCCCTCGACGGCGAGGGCGCGGTGCAGGCGCCGACCGAGCTCGACCTCGGCGAGGCCAGCGATTGGGTCTTCGGCAGCGTGCGCAGCCAGCTCACGATGGCCACCGAGGAGATGACCGCGCGGGTGATCGCGGCGCTCGAGAGCGGCGTGATCGACTGCCTCGCCCACCCTAGCGGCCGGCTCCTCGGCAAGCGCGAGGCCACCGCCCTCGACCTCGACGCCCTGCTCGCCGCGGCGCAGCGCACCGGCGTGGCTCTCGAGCTCGACGGCCACCCGCTGCGCCTCGACCTCGACGCCAACCACTGCCGCCGGGCCCACGAGCTGTCGGTGCCGGTGGTGATCGGCGGCGAGGCCAAGAGCGGCGAGGAGCTGGCGCTGCACCTCGAGCTGGCGATCCGCACCGCCCGCCGCGGCTGGCTCGAGACCAAAGACGTGCTCAACTGCGGCGACGTCGCGGCGCTGAAGAACTGGCGCCGGTCCCGCCGGCGCTGACCCAGGTCGTCCCATCCAGAAAAAAACACGTCATCACGCAACATCGCGCGCGACGCCCCGATAAGGGCGCATGACCATCGACGCCTTCGACGCCAAGACCCGCGTCTATGAGGACAAGCTTCTCGCCCCGCGCAGCCAACGCCTCGGCGAAGCGCTGATCGCGCATAAGCTGATCGACCGTGTGCAGCTCTTCGAGGCGCTGAACCTGCAGCAGCGCCACGGCTCACGCCTCGGCGACGTTCTGGTCTGGCTCGGCCACATCTCGCGCGACACGCTCGAGATCGTCGCCGCCGGTCGTGGCCCGGTGGAACCGGTGGTGAAACGCTACGCCCCGCCGGTGTCGCCTGCCCCCAAGCGACGCTCCGCCATCAACAAGCTCGACACGACCCGCGTGCTCCAAAAGCGCTGACGCCCGGGTCTCCTCCTGCCACGCGCGCTTTACCCTCCTCCTGCCACGCGCGCTTTACCCTCCTCCTCACCACAGTTATCGTGGCAGCTCGTCACGTGGCAGCTCGTCACCTGGCGGCTCGTCATGTGACAGCTGCGACACGAAAGCGGAGGAACTCGATGGCACGATACGCGCTGGCGATCGATCAGGGGACCACGGGCACGACGGTGCTGTTGCTCGATGAGAGCATCGCGGTGCGAGCGAAGGTCACGGTGGAGTTTCCGCAGATCTATCCCAAGCCGAGCTGGGTCGAGCACGATCCGGAGGCGATCTGGGAGTCGGTGGAGCGCGCGATCGCGGGCGCGCTCGAGGCTGCGGGGGTCAGCGGGCAGGAGGTCGCGGGGATCGGCATCACGAATCAGCGTGAGACGACGGTGCTCTGGGAGCGGGCGAGCGGCGCCCCTTTGCATAACGCGCTGGTCTGGCAGGATCGGCGCACCGCGGATCGCTGTAGGACGCTCGTCGACGACGGCTATGAGACGCTCTACCGCGAGCGGACGGGGCTGGTGGTCGATCCCTATTTCTCGGGGACGAAGATCGCCTGGCTGCTCGACGAGGTCGACGGGGTGCGCAAGCGCGCCGAGGCAGGGGAGCTCTGCTTCGGCACCATCGATAGCTACCTGATCTGGCGGCTCACCGGCGGCGCCGCCCATGTCACGGAGATCTCCAACGCCAGCCGCACGCTGCTCTTCGACATCCACACCCTCGACTGGTCCGACGCGCTGCTCTCGCCGCTGACCGTGCCCCGGGAGCTGCTGCCTGAGGTCAAGGGCTCGTCGGAGGTCTACGGCGAGACCCGCGGGCTCTCGATGCTCCCCGATGGCATCCCCGTGGCGGGCGCCGCAGGCGACCAGCAGGCGGCCCTCTTCGGTCAAGCCTGCTTCGACGAGGGCGACGCCAAGTGCACCTACGGCACGGGCGCCTTTCTGCTGGTCAACATCGGCTCCGAGCCCAAGCTGACCCAGAGCGGGATGCTCACCACCGTCGGCTGGCGCATCGGCGACAAGACGGTCTACGCCCTCGAGGGCAGCGCGTTCATCGCCGGCGCCGCGGTGCAGTGGCTGCGTGACGGCCTGGGCTTGATCGAGAGCGCACCGGCGGTGGAGGCCCTAGCGGCCTCGGTGCCCGACGCTGGCGGCGTGGTCTTCGTCCCAGCGCTGGTCGGCCTCGGCGCGCCCCATTGGCGCCCCGACGCCCGGGGCGTGATCTCGGGGATCACCCGTGGCACCACCGCAGCTCACCTGGCACGCGCGACGCTCGAGGGCATCGCCCATCAGATCCACGACCTCGCCGCGACGATGGAGCAGGACTTCGGCCACCCGCTGCAGAGCTTCAAGGTCGACGGCGGCGCCTGCGCCAATGATCTGCTGATGCAGTTTCAGGCCGATCTCCTCGGCCTAGCGATCGTGCGCCCGAAGGTGATCGAGACCACGGCCCTCGGCGCGGCCTTCCTCGCTGGCCTCGCCACCGGCGTCTGGGCCAACGCCGACGCGATCCGCGCCGCCTGGGAGCCCGATCGCCGCTTCGCCCCCTCGATGGCCGACGCGCTGCGCCAAGACCACCTCGCCTCATGGAAAAAAGCCCTCACCCTCGCCTAGAGCGCGGACCAACGTCCCTCCCGTCGCCGCGCTGGTCTGCGACATCACAGCGGTTGTCGCTCGTCGGTTGCGCGCTGCCAGCAGGCGCCCTTCTCGGGCCTACGCCGTGATGCCGCATCCTTCGCGCAGCTCGGTCCGGTGAGCTGATCAGCGCTCTAGCAGACGCCGTGGTCTTCTCCCCATAGCGGGATCCGTCCGAGTCGGGTCATCGGTTTGGCGACGCCTTGCCATCACGTCGCCATCACCCTTCCCCCCAACAACAGCATCGCCTTGTCAGTCTCTCGATAACGCACGTGTCAATCCTGCCACCGACACAGGTCCGAACGCCCACAGCCCGCTCCGGCTCGACCCGGGCGTCGAGAAAAAGCGGTGTAATCGCCAGGGTAGTTGGCACGTTCATCGTCAGGAAAAAGACACAGAACTATGGCACCTGCCTTGCGGCAGTAGCCGCAGCGGTGCTCAGCAGCTGATGCGACGCCGCGAGCGCGTGTTGGGCGCTCGACAAAAAACGCGCGAAAAAGGTTGAGCCATGAACAAGGGTGAAACCTTTTGGCGTCTGCGTAGTCGAAGGGAAGTCGAGATGGGACGAAAGCCGAAACGAGCCGAGCCCCAGGGCCAGCGCCGGCCCGAGGTGCAGACGATCACCGAGGCGCTGATCGAGCGATCTGATCTCGCGTTGCTAGACGAGGTGTTGGCTGGCGACGAGTCAGCCTGGCGCGAGCTGCTCCGACGTTTCCGCGGCTTGATCTATCGCTGTATCCACAAAGCGATCGCCAAGTTCGACAACGTGCTGGCCTCGGAGGCGGCCGACGAGATCTTCAGCGAGGTCTGCTTCAACCTGCTGCGCAACGACATGCGCAAGCTGCGCCTCTATGATCCCGAGCGCGGCAGCAAGCTCGGCTCGTGGATCGGGCTGATCTCGATCAACAGCGCCTACGATCATCTGCGCACCTGCGCCCGACAGCCGATCCTCGATCAGATCGACGGGACGCCAGATCGCGCCGATCAGGCGCCGAGCCCCCTCGACAACCTGCTGTGCAAAGAGCGCAGCGCGCAGCTCTATCAGCTGGCTCGCGACTTCTCACCGCGCGATCGACGCTTCATGGAGCTCTACTTCGGCCAGGGGATGTCACCCGCCGAGGTCGCCCAGCGGATGGAGATCTCGATCAAGACCGTCTACTCGAAGAAAAACAAGATCCGCAAGCGCCTGCTGGCGATGACCACCGCCGAGCGCCCCGCCACCATGGCAGCCTAGAGCGCTGACCAACGTCCCTCCCATCGCCGGGCGCCGCACTGCCGGCCGCTTTTTCGGCCTCAGGACGCTCGCCAGACCACCCGTATGGCTCGTTTCTTCGGCTACGACATCGGCTCTCGGCAGCTCAGCACCCGGCTCGGTCCCGAAGGTGTGGGGAAGCTCCTAGAGCCTACAGAGGCGCCCCACCGTCACCACCGATGACGCTGGCCAATGCTGCGCGATCTCCCCCACGTCGGTCCCCAGCAGCAAGGTCGTCAGGTCTTCGGGCAGCAGCCGATTCAAGCCGCGGCCAAGGCTCCGGAGCGCGTGCACCGTCGCGCTTCGACGGCCCTCGACCAAGACCAGCCGACCGCCGTCGGAGAGCACCCGACAGAGGCGCTTGATGTGCTCTGCTGGATCACCCCGCTCGAGCACGTTGGCGGCGACGAGGGTGCCGACGCTGCCGGCGGCCAGCGGCAGCGCACCGCGATCGGCCCGCACACAAGGCTGCGCGCCGCGGCGCTTGGCGAGCTTACGCGGCGAGAGCGCTTGCTCGAGGAGCACCAGCCCGTCGACCGTCGACGCCAGCTGCTGTGCCAACGCCAAGCCTCCCAGCAGCACCCGAGGGCGTGGCTGGTCGGCGATCAGCTCTGCGAGGGTCTGTGCGAGCTCGAGCCCCATCAACGATCCGTACTTCGCCCTTCAGTAGCGGCGGAGATAGCGCTCGAGGTTCTGATGCGCGCTGGCCACCGCCGTCTCCACGACCCGCTGGTCCACCTGGGCGGCGTGAGCCCGGCGAAAGGTCTGCGCCGAGACCTCCACCGTCGCGCCGCCGCTGGTCATCATCACGATGCTGCCGTGGTGCTCGAGCACGACGCTGACGGTGCAGGTGGTGCGCACCGTCCGGCCCTGACGCACCCGCTGGAAGCGCGTGATCGAGGAGTTGACCTTGAACACCTTCTGCTGCGAGCTCGGGCGCTGTCGTTGGCCCAGCAGCCCGACGCTCCTGCTCTTGCTCACTTGCGCGATCCAGGCGGGGCGCAGACGCCGCTTGACCCGGCGACCCTCTCGCGTCTTGGCTCCCATCGCCCCGAGCCGCAGCACCACCCTGCGCCGCGAGAGCCCCGCCTTCGAGGGGGGGCGCGCGCGCGCCAAGCGCGCCAACGCCAGCTTCACCTGCTGCCGCACGCGCTCCGACGGGTCGGAGAGCCGACGTCTCAGCGCCGAGATCCCCCGCGGGTCACCGATGGCGCCCAGCGCCGCCGCGGCGAGGGCGCGGCAGCTCGTGCTCCGATCGCGCAACAAGACCCGCACGATGGGCGCGAGCGAGCGCTTGTCTTTGAGCCGCGCCAGCACGATCAGCGCCTGTACGCGCACGCGGAGGTCGGAGTCTCGGAGCGCGTGGTGGATCCGCGCGAGCCCTGCGCCGCTGATCGCCGACGCCCGCACAGGCGCCATCAGGTAGCAGCACGCCAGCAGCCAAGCGGCGAGGCTTAAGAGCTTCCCCACATATTCGGGACCGAGCCGGGTGCTGAGCTGCCGCGCCGATGTCGTAGCCGAAGAAACGAGCCATACGGGCGGTACGGCGAGCTTTCTGAGGCCGAAAAAGCGGCCGGCAGGGCGGTGCCCGGCGACGGGAGGAATGTGGGGGGGTGCTCCCAAGACTCGTAGCATTCCGTTCACCAGTTAATCAGGCGCGCGAACGACGGTCAACGCGCGCCATGTCGCGACGCCCCGAGACGCTTGACCTACGCTCTGACAGCGCGAGGGGGTGATGGAGTCGCTGGATTGATGGAGTCGCCGGGGTGATGGAGTCGCTGGGGCGGCTGATTTCCCGGCGACGGCGAGCCCAGCGACCGTGAGCGACCACTCTTGTATTGTCTGCGCTCGCGGGCACGGCTATCGTCGACGTACCGATGGACGAGCAAGCCGAGACCAACGCGACGTCAGGGCCGGTGCTGCCAATGGTCACCCCGCTGCACCTCGCGCTCGGCATGAGCGTGCTCGGCTTCGTGGCGATGCTCTTCACCACCTGCTCGGTGTTGAGCGTCGACCTGACCCAGCTCCCCTCGCCACGCAAGGCGCCCCCCTCCGCCGAGACCAGCGTGGTGCTCAGCGATCGCTACAAGACGGGCTACTACCAAGGGCAGCTCGACGATGACTGCAAGCTCTACAAGATCCGTCGGGTGACCATCGACACGCTCAGGAGCGGCAACCCTTACACGATCGAGTTCTCCGGCAACCAGCGGCTCAAGCCGGGCAAGAAGCTCGAGACGGCCTCCTTGGTGCTCCGCGCGCTCCGCCGCAAGCTGATGGTCGGCGAAGAGGGCCACGGGATGCGCGCGCCACATCTGCTGCTGCGCATCGAGAACCGCACAGATAAGTTTCTAGCTTATCGCGTGCAAACGCGCGTCAGCGGCAAGAAGACCGTGAAAGCCAGCATCGCTCATAACGCGCTAACCCTGAAGCCACGGCAGAAGGTCACGCGCAGCGAGGCCCTGTTCCGCCGCGCGAGCGGCGTCACCGTCCAGACGGTGGAGGTCGTGGAGCTGACCCGCCTCGGCTACCACTACGTCACACGCCTCGATCCCGTGCGGCTGCAGTTCTCCAAGCGAACGGCGGGCTCGCATAACTTCGGTGGCCTGCGCCCCTGCAAGCTGCTGCCCTGGCGCGCGATCCGCGAGGGGATGAAGGCCGGCGAGACCCGCTGGTACGACGTGGTCGACTTCTACTCACGTCATAACTGCAGCGAGTACACCTTCTTCCGCGAGTATCGCTGGAGCCCCAAAGGCGTCAAGACGCTGCCAACCAAGCCACCCACGACCCACGTGAAGACCCAGTAGCGCAGATGCCTGATCGCCCCCGAGCCCTACGAGCTGGCCTGCGCGGTCTGCTCTTCGATCTCGACGGCGTGCTGGTCGACTCGGTGCACGCCTGGCATCGAACCATCGATCAGGGCGCCCGGCGACGCGGCCTGCCCGGCGTGAGCTGGGAGCGCTTCGTCGGCACCTTTGGCCAGGGCGTCGCCGCCGATCAACGCAGCTTCTTTCCCACGCTGAGCGTCGATGAGGTCTTCGCGCTCTACAACGAGGCGTTTCTCGAGCATACAGACGCCGTCGAGGTGATGCCCGGCGCGCTGGAGCTGCTCGACGAGCTCGCCGCCCGGGGCCTCGCCGCCGCCGTCGTGACCAACACGCCGCGGCTGATCGCCGAGCGCGTCCTCGCCCACACCGGCATAGGCCCGCAGGTGCAGGCCCTCTCCGCCGGCGGCGATGGCCCCGAGAAGCCCGACCCTGCGCCGATCCACCGCGCCCTCGAGGCGCTCGGCCTTGGAAGCGACGAGGTGCTCTACGTCGGCGATTCAGCCAGCGACGCCGGGGCGACCGCGGCAGCGGGGGTGCGCTTCATCGGTCGGGGCTACGAGGCCGAGCAGCGCGTCGAGACCCTCCCCGAGCTGTTGCCCCTGCTCGACGGGGCGGGCGCGCTGCGACCCGCGCCGCTCCGGGTGCTCGACGAGGGCGAGCCGACCCATGGCGTCTACCGCGGTGTCATCGCCGACACGAGCTTCGATGGCCTCCGCACAGAAGACGTCGTCGGGCGGCTCCGCGCTCGCGCCGCGCAGAAACGCTGGTGCTATGTCGGCGTCTACGGCCCGCGGCTGATCGCGGCTTGCTGCGTGATCGACCTGACCTACCTCGCCTCCTGCTTCGCCTTCGCCTTCGATCGCCAGAGCGGGCGGATCATCGACCACCACCAGGTGAGCCCGCGGCTCTGGCCCTGGGTGCCAGACACCCCCAGCGCCGGCCACACCCGCTACGGCTGGCCACGCGCCAAGGCGACGATCAGCGCCGACGGTCTGAGACGACACCTCGGCTGCGACATCGGCCGCGGCGCCGAGCGGCTGCGCGTCGACGCCTGGCTCGACGAGCGCGACGTCGCCGGGCTGAGCCTGGTCTCGCCGCAAGGGACGCCCTCCTCACCGTGGGCCTTCGGCTACACCTACAAGCTCTCCGGCCTGCCAGTGGAGGGGACGATCACGCTCGGTGGTGAGCGCGTCTCGCTCCACGATCACCAGGCCGTCGTCGACTACACCCACGGCCTGCCCCCCCGCGACACACGCTGGCTCTGGGCCTCGGGCTGCGGACGATGCCCCGATGGCGTGCCGATCGCGTTCAACTGCGTCAGCGGCTGGAACGACGGCGTCGGCCTCGGCGGTGAGAACGCCGCGTGGATCGATGGCGAGCTGCGGCCGCTCTCGCCGGTGCGCTTCGAGCGGCCGAGCCCCGACCGCTGGCAGCTCCGCGGCCCCGAGCTGGCCCTCGACTTCGTCCGCGAAGCGCAGCGCGAGCAGCGCGTCGACCTGAAGCTGATCGCCAGCATCTACACCCAGCCTCTTGGTCGCTTCTCAGGCTGGATCTTGAATGGGCGAGGACAGAAGCGCGAGATCGAGCAGGCGAGCGGTGTGACCGAGGATCATCGCGCCCGCTGGTGAGCGGCGGATCCGCGCGCCCGCTGGTGAGCGGCGGATCAGCGCGCCCGCTGATGAGAAGGACCTGTGGCGTCTGCGCCCGTGACGTGGTCGGCGCCGATACGCATCGCCTCGCGCACCTCGGCCTCGGACCAGCCCAGCTCTCCGGCCAGCGCCCGCGACGAGACCGCCCCGCCGTGGCGCAGGAGCCGCGCGGCGACGATCGCGCGGCGCAGCCGTCGCCGCGAGCGACGCCAGCCGAGGAGCCGGCCGAGCAGGCCATGCTTCGGCGCCAGCACGAAGGCCAGCACGAAGAGCGCCCCGCTCGCCGTGGCCATCGAGCCAGCGATCGAGAGGTCGTAACGCGCGGCCACGGCGTAGCCGCCCAGCGCCGCGGCGGCGGCGAGGAGCATCGAGAGGAGCACCATCGTGCCCAGCCGGTCGGTCAAGAGGTAAGCCGTCGCCGGCGGCACGACGAGCATCGCGACGACGAGGATCGCGCCCACCGCCTCGAAAGAGCCGACCACCGTGAACGAGACCGCGCCGAGCAGCAGCTGCTGCACCAGGAGCGGCGAAAAGCCCAGCGCCGCGGCCAGCGCCGGATCGAAGCTGGTCAGCTTCAGCTCCTTGAAGAGCAGCGTCACAAGGAGCACATCGAGGGCCAACACGACGCCGCCGATCCACAGCGCCCTTGGGCCGAGGAGCGTGCCGCCGATGACGAGCTGATCGAGCGCCGCGAAGGCGATCTCGCCGTGGAGGATGCAGTCGAGGTCGAGGTGCACCTTCCCCGCGTAGCGGCTGACCAGCACCACCCCGAGGGCGAAGAGCAGCGGAAAGACCACGCCGATCGCCGCGTCGTCGGAGACCCGGCGGCTGCGCTGAAGCGCCCCGATCAGCCCCACCGTGATCAAGCCCACCGACGCCGCGCCGAGCAGCATGATCGGCGCGCTGCGGCTGCCGCTGATCAAAAACGCCACCACGATGCCTGGCAGCACGGCGTGGCTGATCGCGTCGCCAAGCATCGCCATACGACGCAGCAGCAAGAAGCTGCCCACCAGCGCGCAGGCCGAGGCGACCACCACGCCGACGGCGGCGATCTGCAGTTGATCGGCGGCGAGGCTCATCGCGGCGCCTCCGGCGCCTTCGCGCTGCTCATCAGCGCGTCACGGCGGCGCTGCATCAACAGCCCGCGCCCCGGCGCGAAGAGCAGCGAGAACAGAAAAACCGCCCCGGCGAGCAGCACGATCATCGGGCCCGTGGGCAGCTTGTCGACGATCGCCGAGAGCACCACGCCGCCGGCGGCCGAGACGCCGCCGAAGAGCCCGGCGATCAGCAGCATCAGGGGCAGGCGATGGGTCCACTGGCGCGCGGCGGCGGCGGGGATCAGCAGCGAGGCGACCATCAACACCACGCCGACCATCTGCAAGCCAACGACGACCACCACGACCAAGAGCAACGTGAGCCCCGCTTCGATAGCGCGCATCGGCAGGCCGAGGGCCACCCCGTAGTCTCGGTCGAAGGCCAAGAGCGCGAAGTAGCGGTAAAAGAGCAGAACCGCCGAGAGCGCGAGCCCGGAGACGGCGAGCAGCAGGTAGACGTCGTCGATCAGCAGCGTGGCGGCCTGGCCGAAGAGAAACGCGTCGAGGCCGCTCTTGCTGCCCGAGGGCAGCTTCTGGATGTAGCCCAGGAGCACCACGCCGACGCCGAAGAACACCGAGAGGACGATCCCCAGGGCGGCGTCACCCTTGATCCGGCTGCCTCGCACCACGGCGACGATGAAGAGCGCGCCGAGGGCGGCGGCGATCAGCGCGCCGAGGAGCAGCGTCAGCGGATCTTTGCGCTGGCCGCCGAGCAGAAACGCCAGGCAGACGCCGGGGAGCGCCGCGTGAGAGAGGGCGTCGCCGAGGAGCGCCTGCCGTCGCAGCAGCGCGAAGCTGCCGAGGACGCCGGAGACCACGCCGAGCAGGAGCGCGCCAGAGAGCACGACCCAGAACGTCGAGGTGGAGAGCAGCGCGAGCATCGCGTCATCCAATGCCCCAGCCTATCGGCTCGGGCGTGTGTGTGGCTCATCGGCGGCTGCCAGACCGGCGCTGGCAGCCGTGCTTACCTCGAGCGACATCGAGGTGCCATAGGCCGCCGCGAGGCGATCGGCCCTGAGGGCCTCTGCGACGACGCCCTCGGCGATCACCTCGCCGGCGAGGAGCACGGCGCGATCGAAGGTGCGCGCCACGCTGCCGAGATCGTGGTGGACGGCGATCACCGTCTTGCCCGCCGCGCGTAGCTCGCGGAGCTGCGTCAGCACGGCGCGCTCGGTGGCGGCGTCGACGCCAGCGAAGGGCTCGTCCATCAGGTAGAGGCGCGCGTCTTGCGCGAGCGCCCGGGCGAGAAAGACGCGCTGCTGCTGACCGCCGGAGAGCTCGGCGATCTGCCGCTCGGCGAGCTCGGCGATACCCATCTGCGCCAGGCACGCTCGCGCCCGCTCGTGGTGCTCGCGGCGGAGGCGACGAAACCAGCCGAGCTGGCCGTAGAGCCCCATCGCCACCACGTCGAGGGCGGTGGTGGGGAAATCCCAGTCGACCGACTCGCGCTGCGGCACATAGGCGACATCGAGGAGCCGCCGCCCCCGGTCGAGGCCGCGCCCCAAGATCGTCACCTCACCGGCGATCGGGCGCAGGAGCCCGAGCATCGCCTTGAGCAGCGTGCTCTTCCCCGCGCCGTTGGGGCCGACGATCGCGATCAGCTCCTGCTGCGGCAGGTCGAGGTCGACGTCGCGCAGCACGAGCTCGGCGCCGTAGGCCACGCTCAGCCCGCGCACGCGGATCGCCGGCTCGCGCGCCGACTCGCCGCGCGCGCCTCCCTCGTCTTCGGCTCGCGCGCCTCCCTCGTCTTCGGCTCGCGCGCCTTCGGCTTGGCTCGCCTCGAGGGGGGCCTCTGACCCGACGCCGCTCACCGCAACGCCTCGACGATCTGCCGTACGTTGTGGCGCACCATCGTCAGGTAGGTCTCGGCGCCGCTGCCCCGAGGCCCGAGGGCGTCAGAGTAGAGCTCGCCACCGATGCGCACGGCCTGGCCGCGAGAGGCGCACGCGGCCTGCACCGCCTCCACCGTGCGCCGCGGCACGCTGGACTCGACGAAGATCGCCGGCACCTTGCGGGCGACGATCACGTCGGCCACGCGCTTGATGTCCTTGAGGCTGGCCTTGGAGGTGGTGCTGATGCCCTGCAGCCCGACCACCTCGACCGCGTAGCGCTTGCCAAAGTAGCCGAAGGCGTCGTGAGCCGTGACGAGGACGCGGCGCCGCTTGGGGATCGCAGCGAGCTGCTCGACGACCCAGCGGTCGAGGGCGAGGAGCTCGCCGCGGTAGGCCTCCCCATTGCGCGCGAAGGCAGCGCGCGACGCGGGCCGCTGCTCGGCGAGGGCCTCGACGACGCGGGCCACGGTGCGCGACCAGAGCTCGGCGTCGAACCAGACGTGAGGATCGTGGGCACCGGGGTACTCCGGCGGCGAGAGCAGGCGGGCCTTGGGCAGCTTGGCCGCGATCGCGACGACCGGGCGGCGGCGGGCCAGCCGCGCGAAGATCTGCCCCATCTTCCCCTCGAGATGCAGGCCGTTGTAGAGCACGAGATCAGCGCGGGAGAGCTTGCCCACGTCGCCCGCGGTCGGCTTGTAGAGGTGCGGATCGACGCCGGGGCCCATCAGCGCCTCCACCGTCGCGTGCTCGCCCGCGACGCGCCGCGCGAGGTCGGCGACCATCCCAGTGGTGGCGACCACGCGGAGATTGCCCGTCGCGCTGATGCTCGACCTCGCCGACTGGCCAGCCGCTGTCTTGCGGGCTCGGGCGTCTTGGGAACAGCCTGCCCCACCGAGGGCGGCAGCCAGCAGGATCGGGGCCAGCGCGAGAGGGGCCAGGAGGGCTTTGCTCAG
>PDWI01003591.1_pt1 | contig 33411 bp, 28 predicted proteins | sample 1430891 | NCBI WGS metagenome assembly PDWI01 (sample SAMN01162508, study PRJNA174530) | Oral metagenome, whole genome shotgun sequencing project. | biome: Marine environment; feature: Marine mammal; material: Swab sample of the gingival sulcus; isolation source: swab sample of gingival sulcus... | reverse complement strand
ATGGGCGTTCTCTCGCATGGCGCTGTGGCTGGGGTTGTAGTTGCATCGACGGGGCGCTATGCGGCGGTTATTTCCGTCCTCAACAGGGATCTACGCATATCGGCTAAGCTCCGCAAGTCGGGCTACGTGGGGACGCTGAAATGGGATGGGGAGTCCTACCAGCGGGTGTTGCTGACTGAGATACCCCACCATGTGCCCGTAGTGGCTGGGGATACCGTTGTGACCAGTGGCTTTTCCAGCATTTTCCCCGAGGGGCTTTTCATCGGCCTTGTGGATGGAGTCGAGGTGCAGGGTGCGGATTTCCTGACCTTGCGTATACGGCTGAAGGCGGACTTCAAGCGTCTGCATCGGGTTAGCATCGTGGTCAATACCCATCGGGAGGAGTTGGATAGCATTGCCACACAAATGGTGAGCGAGGATGAGAGGTAGAGCAGGCTCTTTCGTGGCCCTCTTCGGGGCATCCATCCTATTGCAGGTGTTGCTCTTCGACAACATCGAGATGTGGGGGGTGGTAGCTCCCTATCCCTACATCATATTCGTGCTGCTGTTGCCGCGTGGCACTAGTCGTCTGCTGGCCGTCCTGCTGGGTTTTGCCCTGGGGCTACTGGTGGATGTCTCCTCCTCTACGCTTGGCTTGCAGGCGGCGGCGACTACCCTCATTGCCTATCTCCAGCCGTTGGCCCTCCGGGTGCTGGGGGGGCGTGAGAAGGAGGGGGTGGCCATCCCCTCGCTCCGGAGGATGGGCTTTATCTGGACCCTGGAGTTTACCCTGCTGCTGACCCTTATCCACCACGCTTTCCTGTTCATCCTGAGCGAGCCGAGCTGGGGACACCTTGGCTTGCTGACCTTTAGGATAGTAGGCTCTACGCTGCTGACCACATTCATCATCCTGCTGGCCGAGACCTTCGTCTTTGCCACGCCAGCGGACTCAAACTAGGGTGACGTGCTCTTTCATCTCAATCGTAGGCTGAGCATCAGCGCGATATTCATCGCCGTGGCCTTGGTTATACTGGCGAAACTCTTCTACATCCAGGTGATCAACACCTCATACCGAGTGTCTGCTGATAGCAACGTTCTACGGCGGATAGTTCAGTACCCTGCGCGGGGGATTATCTACGACAGGAAGGGGGATATCCTGGTGTATAATGAGGCCGTCTACGATTTGATGGTTGTCCCCTCTCGTGTGAAGGCCTTTGACACGATGCGCCTCTGCCGCCTACTGGAAATCACCCCTGATGACGTGCGCGTGGGGCTGGCGGGTGCCAAGGCCTATTCGTACTACAAGGAGAGCCTCTTTGCCAAGCAGCTCTCCCAGCGGGTTTTCGGCCGTTTTGAGGAGCATCTCTATGAGTTTCCGGGGTTCTACGCCCAGCCCCGTACCCTGCGCTCGTATCCCAAGCCCATAGCGGCGCACCTGCTGGGCTACGTAGGGGAGGTAAGCGAGCGGCAGGTGTACGAGAACCCCTACTACCATTCTGGTGACTACATCGGCATCTCGGGCTTGGAGAAGAGCTATGAGAAGGAGCTGCGGGGGCGTAACGGCGTGAAGAACTACATGGTGGATGTGCGTAATCGCATCAAGGGGAGCTACGCTGACGGGCGCTATGATACGGCGGCCATAGCCGGCACGAATCTCTACCTCTCGCTGGATAGCAAGCTGCAGGCCTACGGTGAGAAGCTTATGGCGGGGCGACGGGGTGGGGTGGTGGCCATAGAGCCCGCCAGCGGGGAAATCCTGGCCATGGTCTCCGCGCCAGCCTATGATCCGAACCTCCTCGTGGGGCGTATACGCTCGCAGAACTATCGTAGCCTGGACACCATGGGGGGCAAACCCCTGTTTAACCGTACCATCATGGCGCTCTATCCTCCGGGGTCGACTTTCAAGCTAGTCAATGGTCTAATAGGTTTGCAGGAGGGGGTCATATCCCCGCGGACGGGCTACTCCTGCCATGGCCGCTACACCGTAGGGCGCGGTGTGGGATGCCATATTCATCCGGCTGTTCGTAGCCTATCGGATGCCGTCTGCACCTCATGCAATGCCTACTTCTGCTATACCTTCAGGTCCATTATAGACAACCCGAAGTACGATAGCATAGAGGGGGGCTTTCGAGCCTGGGAGGAGTACGTGCATAGCTTTGGCATAGGTAGACGGCTGGGGGTAGACCTCCCTGGGGAGCTTAAGGGCATTGTACCGACGGTACCCTTCTACAATCGCTATTTCCGCAAGGGGGGATGGAGCTCGCTCACGATTATCTCCCTGGCCATCGGCCAGGGGGAGCTTTGCACCACTCCCCTCCAGATGGCGAACCTAGCCGCCACTATAGCCAATAGGGGCTACTACTACACGCCCCATATCGTGCGGAGGATGGACGGTCGCACGCTGGATACCGCCTATACCAAGCGGCGGGTAGTAGGGGTGGATAGTACGCATTTTGTCCCCATTGTGAAGGGAATGTGGGAGGCGGTCAATAGCTTTGGTAAGGGGGCAACGGCCCGGCTGGCCGGCGTGCCGGGCCTGGACATCTGCGGGAAGACCGGTACATCGCAGAACCCGCATGGCGAGGACCACTCGGTGTTCATAGCCTTCGCACCACGGGATAAGCCCAAGATAGCCATCGCTGTCTACCTCGAGAACGAGGGCTTCGGAGGGACATGGGCTGCGCCTCTGGCTGGCCTCATGGTGCAGCAGTACCTTACCGATACGATAAAGAACAAGTACATAGAACGGTACGTTATCAATAGGGGGTGGAACTAGGGGGCTTGGTCTGTGCGTCGGTAGCAGACGATGTAGAATATAGAAGAATACGAGGTGATATGAAGAGGTGCGGTTTACTTTTCGGGATTGTGGTATGGGCTCTTGGCCTTATGTACTCTTGCCAGGGAGGGCAGGAGACCAATGCGCAGATACTGGAGCTGGAGAGTCAGGTAGACTCCCTGCAGCGGGCGGATAGCCTGAAGGAGGCTACGCTCAATGAATTCTTCTCCTCCCTAGCGGAGATAGAGCAGAACCTTGAGGTGGTATCCGAGAAGGAGAGGCTGGTCAACGCCGATATGGGCTACATCTGGAGTGGCGACCTGGAGGAGACCAAGCGAGAAAGGGTGACCCAGAACATGGAGGAAATCAATCAGCTAATGACCTCCAACATGAGCACGATTGACCGCCTGGGGGAGATGCTCCAGAGCTCGAGCATAAAGGTGTCTCATCTGCAGCTCATGCTCAATGATATGCGTAGCCAGCTACTCCAGCGCGATTCGACTATAGGCATGCTGAAGACCCACGTTGAGGTGCTGCAGCTCAACATCGACTCCCTGAGCCTAGCGCTGGACTCCGCCGGCATGGCCAACCTGCAGCTGGCCAATGAGGTCTACGACCAGCGGCGACGGATGGACCAGGCATGGTATGCCCATGGCACGAAGAAGGAGCTAAAGGAGAATGGGATAATAGAGCGCAAGGGCGGCTTCCTCGGTATAGGGCGTAACAATACGCTGAAGGCTGACTTCAACCCCGGCTACTTCACCAGCATTAGCATAGCCGAGACGGATTTTATCCCCTTCGTTGATAAGAAGAAGGGGGTGGAGGTCGTAACCTCGCATCCCCAGGATAGCTATACCATCGCCACGAATGATAACGGCGTAGCGATAGGTCTACAGATCAAGGACAAGGAGAAGTTCTGGCGGGTAACGCACTTCCTGGTGATAGTGATTAAGTAGCCACGCATGGAACGCAGAAAAGGCCGGGCAACGCCCGGCCTTTTCTGTATAGATTGCGCAGTTGCGCTAGATCTCCCACGTATCCCCGCTGTTGAGTAGCTGCTCCATGTTGTGGATTGACCCGTGGTCAGCCACGTCTATAACCTGGTCCCGCACGAGGTCGTCGTAGGTCGGGAAGGGAACGTTGCGAATAACCCCTAGCGCCACCGGTAGCTCCGGGTAGGACATGCTCACCAGCAGCATGTGCAGACCGGGGTTCTCCTCCTCGGCATCGTGGATGAGTATATCCTTCTCGTCCCAGCCGCCCTTACCAATCTCCACGGCCCGGAGCTTGAAGCCATCCAGCACGAGCCCCTTATCCCTATCCTTGCCGAAGACCATCGGCTCGCCGTGTTTCAGCACTATGGTTCTGTCCGCACGGTGATCGCGGTGGGTGATGTCGTTGTGTATGCCGTGGTTGAAGATCACGCAGTTCTGCAGCACCTCTACCACCGACGTGCCATCGTGGCGTGCCGCCTCAACCATGATGTCCGTCGTTAGCCCCATGTCCACATCCAGCGAGCGCGCGAAGAACTTGCCGTTGGCCCCGAGCAGCAGCTGGCCGGGGTTGAAGGGCTGCTCCACCGTCCCGAAGGGGCTGGTCTTGGTGATGGCACCACACTTCGAGGTCGGGCTATACTGCCCCTTGGTCAGGCCGTATATCTCGTTGTTGAAGAGGATGATGTTGATGTCGATGTTCCTCCGGATGGCGTGGATGAAATGGTTGCCACCGATGGCCAGCGCATCGCCATCGCCCGAGATCTGCCAGATGCTCAGGTTCGGGTTGGCCACCTTAGCCCCTGTGGCAATCGCAGCCGCCCGGCCGTGGATGCTATGGAAACCGAAGGTATCCATGTAGTAGGGGAAGCGGCTCGAGCAACCGATGCCGGAGATGACCGCAAAGCGGGCCTTATCGTACCCATGCTCTTCGGCTATCCGGGGCATAGCCCGCTGGACGGCGTTCAGAATGCCATGGTCGCCGCAACCGGGGCACCACCGTACCTCCTGGTCGCTCTTGAAATCCTTGACTGTATACTTTATGTTCGACATGACTCTCCTCCGACTATAGGTAGCTATCTATCTTCTCCACCAGCTCATTCACGTTGAAGGGCTGGCCCATCACCTTGTTGAACTGCAAATACTCAAACTCTGGTATCTCCATACGGAGGTAGTTGGCCATCTGGCCCATATTCAGCTCGCAGACCAGCAGCTTCTTGTGGTTGCGGAATATCTCGGCCAGGTTGCTCGGTAGCGGCTTGATGTAGGAGATATGGCATAGCGCCACGCTCTTCCCCTCCGCGATCATCTGCTCAACGGCCGAGGAGGTATGCCCCCATACGCCACCCCAGCTGATCACCAGCACTTCGGCATCAGCCGCACCTAGCACAGTTTGCTTAGGTATCATGTTGCTGACCTTCTGCACTTTCGCCGCACGGAGATCCACCATGCGCTGGTGGTTCTCTGCATCGGTTGATACTGCCCCAGTTACGTCGAGCTTCTCCAGGCCACCAACTCGATGTTCCAGTCCGTACACCCCAGGAAAGGCCCAGCGGCGAGCGTAGTTCTCATCGCGCTTGTAGGGGTAGAAGCGCGAGCCATCGTGTATGGCCTTGGCGATGGGTGGGTTGATGGCTGGGTAGTCCACCATGCTCGGTATGAGCCACGGCTCAGAGCCGTTGGCGATGAAGCCGTCCGTTAGCAGCATGACCGGGGTCATACGCTCAAGGGCAATGCGCCCTGCCTGGAAGGCCATGTCAAAGCAGTCGCTCGGGCTCTTGGCTGCCACAATGACCATCGGTGCCTCGCCGTTGCGCCCGAAGAGGGCCTGCATAAGGTCGCTCTGCTCGGTCTTGGTTGGGAGGCCCGTGGAGGGGCCCCCGCGCTGTACGTTCACGACAACCAGTGGCAGCTCGGTCATTACAGCGAGTCCTAGTGCTTCGCTTTTGAGCGAGACACCTGGACCGGAGGTCGTTGTAACCGCAAAGCTACCGGTGAAGGCCGCACCGATGGAGGTGCATATACCAGCTATCTCATCCTCGGCCTGGAGGGTCTTCACCCCGAGGTCCTTACGCTTGGAGAGCTCCACGAGAATATCGGTAGCCGGCGTGATGGGGTAGGAGCCGCAGAAGAGGGGCAGGTGCGCCTTCTCGGCCGCAGCGATTAGCCCCCATGCGGTTGCCACATTACCGTTGATGTTGCGGTACTTACCCTTCTTCATCTCCAGGGCGGGGATGGTGTAGGTATTGGCAAAGGCATGCGTGTTCTCCGCGTAGTTGTAGCCGTCGTGCAGCACCTTCTTATTGGCCTCCACCAGCTCTGGCTTCTTGCGGAACTTCGTCTCGAAATAGCGCTCGGCATGCTCCATGGGGCGGTCGAAGAGGTAGAAGAGCATCCCCAGCGCAAACATGTTCTTGCAGCGCATTACGCTCTTCATATCCAGGCCCATGCCCTCGAGGCTCTGGCGCGTCATCTCGGTTATCGGGGCGAAGAGCACCGTGTAGTCCTGCAGGCTTAGCTCCTGCACCACATCGTCCGTGGTAAAGCCCGCCTTGAGGAGCCACTTCTGGATGAAGGTGTCAGAGTCGATGATAATCGTCCCCCCCTTCTTCATCCATTTCGCGTTGGCCTTCAGGGCTGCAGGGTTCATCGCCACCAGCACATCGCAGTAGTCACCGGGCGTATGCACAGGCCCTTTACCCACGTGTACCTGGAAGCCCGAAACGCCTCCAATCGTCCCTTGCGGTGCGCGTATCTCTGCCGGGTAGTCCGGGAAAGTACTTACACCATTCCCCAGTAGCGCAGATGAATCTGAGAACAGGGTACCCGTCAGCTGCATGCCGTCACCCGAATCGCCGCTGAAACGGATAACCACATCATCCAGCCCTAACGGGCGTTTAGCCGCATTCATAGCTATATATGTGTTAGAGTTTTATATTGCAAAATAACTCATGCCCAGAGCCAGAGCCAGAGCTCCCAGCAGCCGGCCAATCCCGGCTGCACTACCTCGCTCAGGCCGCATTTGAAGGCTGCTAAGCGAGGCAAAGGTAAACCTTTTGTATTACTTACCGCCATTTAACAACTATACCAGCATATATCAGCCCTTAATGGCTTATAGGGCAAAAGGATACACCCCTTCAATAGAAAGCGTTCAAATAGCGGGCTACACCCACCTGCTGCCCAGTGCGGGGAAAACGGGGGAATCCAGAATTTATGCTACCTTTACCCTGAATTAATACATGCCCTATGCCAAGAATACAGCATACCATCATCCTTGAGACCGCAAGCTCAACTAATACCTACGCCGCCGAGCATGCTGATATGCTTCCACGCCCGACGCTCATCGTAGCCAAGGAGCAGACCCAGGGCCTAGGGCAGCGTGGCAATACATGGGATGCCCTCCCCGGAGATATCACCGCCTCCCTCATTGTGGATATTCCCGCAGGGCCGAACGGCACACAGGCAGTAGCTCCAGAGTATAGCTTCGTGCTCAACCAGGTGGCCTCGCTGGCTGTATGCGAAGCTCTGGCTGCCCTCGGAGTGTCGGCCCAGGTGAAGTGGGCCAATGATATCATCGTTAGCAATCGCAAGATATGTGGCCTTCTCATCAGCACCGCCCTTAAGGGGGATGCGCTCCATAGCGCGGTTATCGGCTATGGGCTTAACATAGCTGCACGCCCCCAGTCGCCTGCGCACTATGCCCCCCCGGCGATTGGCCTCAATGAGCTGGTCGCTAGCCACGTTGATTCCGCCCAGCTTGCCGAGAGTATAGCCGAGCGTATCATTAAGCAACTGGATCGTTTGGCGCATAGCGAGCACGATGAAATCCATGCCGAGTACCTCGCAAAGCTCTTCTGGCGCGAGGGCTACCACCCCTTCAGCATCCACGCCACGGGCGAAAGGATAGAGGCGAGGATAGTCGGGATACTCCCTAGTGGCCAGCTGCAGCTCGAGCTGAGGGATGGTCAGCGCCGGAACTTCCTCTTCCGCGAGCTTAACCACTGCATCGCTTAGCTACGCCCCCGTTCTGCTACCATTTGTCTGCAAGTGTTACTCTGTGCTCTTCTGGGCCTTACGTCGCTTACCCTTCCTGAATATCCGCCAGCTGGCTACGAGTTGCAGGGTTCCGTTCTGCCCATCCACCTCCAGCGCTCCCTTGCGTACCAGCCCCAGGCTATGGTAGTATAGCACTGTGGCCAGACTCCAGCCACGCTCCGTGTAGCCCAGGGAGAAGCGGGTCTGCCAGCTGGACATCAGCGCAAAATCCTTGAGCATATTCCGGTGGAAGGCGAGCGATGCTCCAGCGGTTAGCTCTCCGGCGAAGAACCAGCCTTTGGCCTTCCCCGGGAGCGGCCATACCGCCGAGATACCCACAAAGGCCTCGCCCAGGAAGCGCCCAGTATTCCTGTCATCGTCGGAGAGCTGGGGGTGCTTTAGAGATATGTGCTGGTAGTACCCCCCGATCCCCATAGGGAAGCTCACGGCTATGGTCTTCTGCCGCTCGGCCTGCTCGAAGGCCGCCGCGTAGGAGAAATCATCCCCCTTCAGTAGGTAGCTCACCCGGAAGCCGTAGCGGTCAAAGTAGAACTTCGGCTGGTACGAGATGCTGTCCTCCCGCTCCTGCGAGTACATCCCCCTGTAGCGCATGGCGTAGGCATCCAGCACGATGTAGCGCCCGTAGTAGTGGTACTGGAAGTCGAAGTAGCGCGTTGGCGCATCGTCCACTGCCCACGTGAAGGGGATGTCCATTGAGTAGCTTATCCCTATCATCTTCCAGGCTATCCCCAGCCCCACGGCCAGCGGTGTATTCGCCTTGTAGTACTTCGAGAACGAGAGGTCATCCTCCTTAATCCCGATGGATGTAAAGCGCGCCTGCACGAAGGGGCGGATGGTCAGCAGCTCGTGGTACTTCTCCACGTAGGCCGTGTCCCGAGCCTTTAGGAACGGGAAGACCTGCCCCGAAGCCATGGCCCAGGACGCAAGCACGAACAAGGCGGACAAAGCAACAAAGCGGATAGGCCCCTTCACGTAGCTGGTTTACTGTAGCGATTCGCCCTGCAAAGATAGTTGGCCGTGGGGGGAAACCCACCAGCTAGGCGAATTTCCTAGATATTACCCTTTGCGGCCTCCGGCGCCTCCGCCGTACTCCGCCGCTGGAGACGGTTGTCCTCGAAGTGCCCCTCCCCCTTCAGCAGCCATAGTAGCCCGAAGGTCAAGCCCCCGTTGAGCATTAGCACCTCGTAGCCCAGGCTGTAGCCGTATGCGCTCAGAAGCCAGCCCCGCAGGAGCCAGCAGACCACCGGCGAGACGATGGCCACCACCGGCACCGCCCACTCCCGCGTCTTGCAGTGCGTGAACAGGCCGAAGGCGTAGATCCCCAGCAGCGGGCCGTACAGGTAGCTCACCGACGTGAAGAGCGTACCGATTACCGAGCCGCTGTCCAGCGCCTTGAAGAGCAGTATGATCACCACCATGGCTACAGACATCGCCGCGTGCACCATGAGGCGGACGCGCTTTACCTTCGCCTCCTGGTCTACCGGTATGCGTAGGATATCAATCGTTACAGAGGTGGTGAGGGCCGTCAGCGCCGAGTCCGCCGAGGAGTAGGCCGCAGCGATTACCCCCAGGGTAAAGACCACCCCCACAACGCTCGGGAGGTAGCCACCGGTCGCTAGCGTCGGGTAGAGCTTGTCGGCAGCGGGCAGCGGGGCTATCCCAAGCTGTCCAGCCAGGATTACCAGCAGCACGCCCAGCGATAGCAGCAGCAGGTTGATGGGGATGAAGCCGTAGCCGTAGGTTACCATGTTCTTCTGCGCATCCTTCAGCGTGCGGCATGCCAGGTTCTTCTGCATCATATCCTGGTCCAGGCCCGTCATCACCACCGGGATGAAGGCCCCCGTCAGGAACTGCTTCACGAAGAACTGCGGGCTCTTCCAGTCGTCCAGGTAGAACATCCGGGAGTTAGCATGGTCGCGGATGGCCGCGATGGCATCCAGCAGGCCGAAGTCCAATGCGCTGCATACGTACACCAGCGAGATGATCACCGTGAGGAACATGACCAGCGTCTGGAAGCTATCGGTCCAGATGATGGTCTGTATCCCCGCCCTATGCGTGTACACCCAGATCAGCGCCAGCGAGATTACAACGCTCGACCAGAAGGGGACGCCCCAGGCCGAGAATACCAGCCCGTGCAGCACCGAGGCCACAACGAACAGGCGGAGCGAAGCGATAATCGTGCGGTTGAGGATGAAGAAGCTGGCCCCCGTCGCATAGCTAATACGCCCGAAGCGGTCCGAGAGGTAGGAGTAGATGCTCGGTAGCTGTAGGCGGTAGTACACCGGGAGGAGCACATAGGCGATGATGTAGTAGCCCACTACGTAGCCCAGCACCATCTGCATGTAGCCCATGCCGGTAGTCTCCACCCACCCCGGTACGCTGATCATGGTTATCCCCGAGAGGGAGGTGCCTATCATCCCGAAGGCTATGGCCCACCACGGGGCGGTGCGGTTGCCCCGGAAGAAGGTCGTATTGCTCGCATTCCGGCCGGTCAGCCGCGAGATGAGGAAAAGCACCCCGAAGTAGCCGAACAGCAGTATTGCACCTAGCGTAGAACTCATTGCGTCAATGGTATTGGTAAGCGAACCGATGCCCCATACTTTCAGCCCCAGATGGAGAACAGCACGGTTGGCCTTCTCGCATAGCGCAAAACCGAGTGCACCGGCATAAAAATAGCCCCTGAGGGCTTTTTAGCAAGTCGCAAATATAGGGGAAACTTGAGGAAGAGCAAGCCCTCTTGGCGTTCCTGCTGATGAAATTCCTAATGAGTCTTCAGGGGCTAGGGAGGGTTTGGGGCAGATCCGCCCCCTAGGCCCCTCCCTATTTCCCCGAGAAATAGGGAGGGGAGCCCTAGGCGGAGGCGGTTCCAAGTGGCGGTGTGTACCTTCGGAATCATACTCTGACTCATGGGGGGGAGTTGATAGTTCACCCGCGTAGCGGTGTGGTCTGCTAGGACCAGTTTTTTTTTTGTAACTTCACCAGCAAATAAAGCTCTAAACGTACGCATATGGCATACCAATTCTCCCCCCAGGACCTTCTGCAGATAGAGGAACACGGCCTCACCCCCGAGCAAATTCAGACCCAGATAGACCGTTTTCACGAGGGGTTCCCCCGTTTGCAGCTCGATGGCCCGGCGACCCTGAGCCGGGGTATTATACGGCTTTCGGAAGACGAACTCGAGGCGCTCCAGAAGGAGTACGATGCTAGCTCTGCGAGCTGCACCAAGTTCGTCCCTGCCTCCGGGGCGGCTACCCGGCTCTTCAAGAGGCTCTATGCCCACCTCGATAAACCCACCCAGGGCAACCCCCTCAAAGCTTCCCTGGCGCATTACCCTTTTGCCCCCATGGTGGCGGATTTCCTGGCGGGGAGCGGCCAACAGGTGGATGAGCTGGAGGAGAAGGGGGATTATGCACCCATCGTCCGTGCCATAGTTGACCCCCAGGCGTTGGGGCTAGCAGTTAGACCCAAGGCTCTCATCCCCTTTCATCGGCAGGAGGATGGTACTACGAGAACCCCCATCGAGGAGCATCTCGTGGAGGGGGCGCTCTACGCACGTCGGCAGGACGGAACTGTCCACATCCATTTTACCGTATCGCCCCAGCACGAGGCGAGCATACGTGCGCACGCCATGGCGGTGGTATCCTCGCTGGAGCAACGCTACGGGGTGAAGTATCATCTAGGCTTCAGCTTGCAGTCCCCGTCCACCGATACGATAGCCGCAAGGCTGGATGGTTCGCCCTACCGCGATACGGCTGGGCGCTTCGTATTCCGGCCTGCAGGGCATGGTGCGCTGCTGGAGAACCTCAGCGTTCTGGAGGGCGAGCTGGTGTTCATCAAGAACATTGATAATGTAGCACCTGACCGCCTCAAGGCTCAAGAGGCAACGGGAAGTCTTCAGCATGCTGGACGAGCTGGATGGTAGTCCGACACCTGAACGAGTATATGAGATGCTGGAGTACGCCATGCGTGAGATAAAGCTACGCCCTGCCCCCTGGTTGGTGGGGGCGCCGAGCGATGAGCTGGTTCAGGAGCGGGTGGAGTATCTCCGGCGCATGCTTAACCGCCCAATGCGCGTCTGCGGGATGGTCAAGAACGAGGGGGAGCCGGGTGGTGGACCATTCTGGGTACGGCATCCAGATGGAGCGTGCTCCCTCCAGATCGTGGAGACCTCGCAGATGGATACGGATAGCCCTGAGGTGCAACGGATGCTGCAGGAGGCGGAGTACTTCAACCCGGTGGAGATAGTCTGCGGCCTGCGTAATCGGTACGGGGAGAAGTTTGCTCTGCATCGCTACGTTGACCCGGCTACGGGCTTCATTGCGCGCAAGACCATTGGTAGCGATGAGATTCTGGCGCAGGAGCTACCGGGCCTATGGAACGGGGCGCAAGCCGACTGGATAAGCCTCTTCGTTGAGGTGCCCTCATCCACTTTCACGCCCGTCAAGGAGATAACTGACCTCGTGCGCCCGGAGCATCGCTAGGCACGCCGAGGGGCTTCCGATATGCGGTTAGCCCTATAGCTCGCAGTCCGGCCCTAGGTTTTCCCGTAACGCAGCCTGGACTTTTTGGTGGACTTTTTCATCCTTGCCCTGGCTGGCATCATAGAGTGCGAGTAGGTCCTGCTGCAGGGCGGTGTGGTGTGCGGTCTGGCTGAGCTCTAGCCCTTCGCTAAGCGTGCTGGGGATGGTCCGCCCTTTTCGTAGCGCATGGCATAGGGTAAGCAGCCCGGCCTTCTGCCGTAGCGGTTCTTGGGATTGCAACCAGCTGGATATGTGGCTCCACGGTGCAGGGAGCTTGCATAGGCAGTGGAAGCAAGCGACTTCTACCGCTTCGGGGGTGGTGAAGGTCTGCTCCCAGAGGTCGTAGTCCTCAGCTTGGAATTCCTCCGGAACGGCTAGCATGGAGGCGATCAGTATAGCCTCGCGAAGCTTACGTTGCACCAGATGGCGGGCTAGCGGCATGGAGGCCTCATATTCTCCAGCGATTTCCCGCAGGGAGGGGATGGGTACGCCGAGGGAGTAGGGGTAGACTACCCCCGCTTCCCGTAGCTGCTGGGCAACCGGGCCGTTCTGAAAGAGGTTGATGCGCGCAAGTATGTCCCTGGCGCGTGCTTCGAGGTCTTTTGGCTCTGGTGTATTCATACGTTTTGCGGTATAAAGAAGGCGGATACTGCCTGAGTACCCGCCTTCATCATAGGTTGCCTATTGGCCGCTATTGTGGGCTAGAGGCGCTTGATGCCGACGGCCTCTTTGACCAGCTTGAGGGTCTCGCGGGAGCTTTCGCTGGCGCTTGCTGCTCCCTGCGCGGCGGCCTCGGTCAGTAGCTCCTCGTGGCTTACGTAGTACTCTATGCGCTCCCGTATGGGGGCGGTGGCGGCTATCATGTCCTCGGCCAGCTGCTTCTTCATGTCGCCGTAGCGTATGGTGCAGGCGTTGTAGGCCTCCTCGAAGAACCTGAGGGTATCCGGTGTGGATACGTGCTGCATGAGCGTGAAGAGGTTCTGTATGGCCTCGCTCTTGGGCTGGTTGGGCTGGGTCGGGCCGTTGTCGCTCATGGCCTTCATGACCTTCTTGCGGATGACTTCCGGGCTATCGCTTAGGTAGATGGCGTTGCCCTCGGATTTGCCCATCTTGCCCGTGCCGTCGAGGCCGGGGATTTTCACCAGCGGGGCTTCGCTCTTGTAGGACTGTGGTTCAGGGAATAGGTCCACTTCGTACATCCGGTTGAAGCGGTTGCCGAAGGTGCGGGCCATCTCCAGATGCTGTTCCTGGTCCTTCCCCACGGGGACTATATTCGCCCGGTGCTGCAGGATGTCTGCGGCCATGAGGGTTGGGTAGGTTAGCAGTCCGGCGTTGATGTTCTCTGGTTGCTTGCGCACTTTGTCCTTGAAGCTGGTGCATCGTTGCAACTCGCCGAGGTAGGCGTTCATGTTCAGGAAGAGGTATAGCTCCACCACCTCGGGCACGTCGCTCTGTACGTAGAGGGAGCATTTCTGGGGGTCTAGCCCTGCTGCGAGGTACTCGGCCATCACCTGCCGCACGGAGGTGTGTAGCTCCTTGGAGGTGGGGTGCGTTGTGAGCGAGTGCAAATCCGCAATGAAGAAGAAGCAGTTAAACTGCTCCTGCATCCCTACGAAGTTCTTGAGCGCCCCTAGGTAGTTCCCCAGATGGAGCTTTCCCGTAGAGCGTATCCCACTTACCACTATGGGTTTGCCGCCTTTTGTCGTCATTGTCTTACTGTAGCTTTCTGTCCTTGTTTTTGTATTCTTACCTCCGGCTGATATATCCCGTGGGTGCTCGCCGCTTGCTGTTGCTAGAGCGATATGATGAAGCAGTCGGGGTAGACGGCCTGTAGCTGGGCCCTGTACTTCTGGGCCTCCGCCTTGGTGGGGAAGAGCCCGATAATGAGCTTGTAGCTCTTGCTATCATCCCCGCTGATGATCTCTACCTTCAGCAGGTGCCTGAAGCGCTGCTCTAGCTCTGATGCGCGGCGCAGCATGTTGCTCTGGTCGTTGTAGGAGGCTATCTGCACGCCGTAGCCCGTTAGCGCGCGGCTGGCCAGGGGTTTAACCTCTAGGCCGAATAGCTCCATATCGCCCTCTTCGCGGGGTGCACTGTAGGCGCTGGACTGGCTGGCAGGGGTGGGCTTTGGTGTGGGCCTAGGGGTAGGCTTGGCTGCCGGAGCTTTCTGGGGCTTTGGCCTGGCGGCGGTCTGTCCCGCGGGCTTGCTGCTGGTCTGGCTGGCGCTTGCCTCGCTCTTGGCCTGGCTGGCAATCTCTACCTTGACCTTGGCGACTCCACTTTTCACCATGTCGATCTCCTCGGCGGCCGCTCTCGAGAGGTCTATGATGCGGTTGGCGACAAAGGGGCCACGGTCGTTCACCTGCACGGTGGTTTGCTTCCCGTTCTCGAGATTGGTAACGAGTAGCTCAGTGCCGAAGGGCAGGGACATGTGGGCGCAGGTGAACTTGGCCTTGTCGTATCGGTCGCCCGAGGCGGTGGTTCGCCCCTGGAACTTGTCGGCGTAGTAGGAGGCTAGCCCCTCCTGGCTGAATGACTTCTGCCCTAGCGCCATGCTGGCCAACCCGGCTAGCAGCGTGAGCAGTACGATGATTTTCTTCATGGTGCTATCTTCTCCTGTATCTTAGTGAATGTATATGTATACGTAATGGATAGGCCGTGGTCTCGGGGGTTGGAGCGAGGTTCATTCGCTCCGGGGATTCGCTCCCTGTCGTACAGGTTGGTGAGCCGGTAGTTAAATCGGTAGTCGAGGTGGAAGTTGCCGAAGCTGGTGGCTATTCCTAGCCCTCCGCCGCCGCACACGCCCACCCCGAGGCGGTTGTACGCCCAGCTCTTGAGGTCCATCCGCTCCATGGCGCCACCTATTCCAGCCCGCTCGATTAGCAGGTAGTCCAGAAAGCCACCGACCTGTAGGCGCATGAGAAGGCGCTTATACCGGTAGTGCCCTTCGGCGAGTATGGGTAGCTGCAACCAGAGGTTTTCCACCTTGAGGCGCTCGCCGATCCACTCCTTCTGCCCGATTTTCCGCTGGTGCGCTTCAACCGTTTCGAAGGCCGTACGGGCGAAGTCTAGCTCTACCTGCATGCCGAAGTAGCGTTCTGCTGACACCCCAAAAACCACACCACCCTCGGCCTTCAGACCGGGGTAGCGTGGCTGGAAGGGCTGAAAGGTGATGCGGCTAATACCCACTCCGACCCTAGCACCTACCGTGAGGGTGATGGTGTCGACAGTTACATCCTGCGCTTTGACCCTTGGTAGGAGGCATAGCAGCGCCAGCAGTAGGACTAGGCCGCATCGGCGAGGGGTGGCGAGTGGACTGCTAGCCACGCGCGATCTTCTCCTCCACTGACTTGACTTTGCCCTCTAGGCGGTTCTCCCCTTCTGCCTTGATGTCGAAGGTTGCGGAGACGTAAACCCGCTTGCAGTCGGGCGTGAGGGCATCGTAGGCGGCCTGCATTACCTTGAAGGCTTCTGCCAGTGTGGGGGTCTCTACGATGGTGCTCATGGCGGTCAGCTGGCTTGGGTAGCCCTGGTCGCGTATGGCCTTTTCGAGCTTGGCCACGTAGGGCGACATACTCCCAACCTTATCCGTTGGGAACATTGCGAAGTTGACTAGTACTGACATGTTTACTCCTCCAGTTTTTCGTAGTTAATGTGTATATCGTACTCCCAGTTGGGGCGCATGATGATATCTCTGTCTCCGAGCTCGTTGAGGTAGTACCGTACCCGCTCCGGTTCGGTCCCGAGGCTGTAGTCCCCTGCATCCCATTGGCCATTCCCGTTGGCATCGTCAATGAGGCGGATCCACACCGTTCCGGGGTCAAGGTAGATAAAATCTGCGGAATGGCCATGCTCCTGGCGTAGTATCTGCCTGTATTTGCCGGCCGGTAGTAGCTGTATGAGGGCTTGCTCTGGGGCATTCTTTAGCGTGATGTGCAGGGCGGAGTAGTCGCTGGGGTTTAGCCCTTTAAGGCTCATCTTGAGGGTGTCGTTCGTGCGGCCAAAGAGGTTCTTCACGGCACCGGGTTCAACCCTAAGGCGATATTCCCTTCCGGGCTCCCATTCGTGGGTAATGGCAATTCGCCGGGGCTGCACCTCTGGCTCATAGCTTACCTTGGCCTCGAGGGTGGTGGAGTCGGGTAGTGATAGTAGGCGAACTTTCCCCCTCTCGAGTAGGGTGGTGGGCGAGCTTAGCGAGATGCTCACGGTGTCCCACGGTCGTAGTACCTTCTTCCGCTTGCATACGAGGGCGCAGGCCATCCGTTTTATCTTCCGCTGCTTCTCCTTTTTGCTCAGCTCCACGCTGGTGCGATTCGTTCCGAAGGTGCGTTCAAGCCAACCCTTCTCCTTCTGCGTTGGTTTCCTGCTTGCTGTTTGCGTAGTGTCCCCTTCCCGTTGTTGCGCCGCGATAGCCTGGGGCTTGACTTTTAGGCTATCCTGTGCCGCGGTCAGCTCCTCCTCCTCCTCCTCCTTTTCCGGGAACTCGAATGGCAGGGTGATCGTGTCTTGCCGGGTTTGTAGCCCGCCAGTGGAGTCTGTTTGCTGGTACTGTAGGCGTGTTACAATCGTGTCCCGTAGAGCGATTGCACTGTCCATTATCCAGTAGCTTACTGTATCCCCCTTGGCAGATTGCTCTTTGACTAGCTCTGCGTCCGGGGCATCAAGAAGAGTTGCCTGTAGCCCCCCGATGGGGCGAGCTGAGAATACGAAGGAGATGCGGTTGGCCACCAGGCGTTTTTCTGCTAGTAGGTAGTGCTTCCTCACCTCGCGCGCGAAGCCCTCGAGGACTGGTATACGTTTTGCCTCCACGGTGTCCCCGGGTAGCACCGTGGTCTGCAGCTCCTTTAGAAAGGCTATTGTATCCTTCGTGTTGCTGTATATCAGCTTGTTGGATGCGTTTTTGATGCCGAATATTTTGTAGCTACCGCTGGGGATGTAGCGAATGTCGAAGATACCTGCACTATCTGTACGAGCCACGAAATCCGGGAGTGTGGTCTGTGGCAATGAGTCTATGTTTTGCCGGTAGATGGAAACGTTCATGCCCGCAATGGGGCGTTGTGTTAGCGCATTGCGCACCCGGCCAAAGAGGCGTGCGCTATCTATCGTTGGGCCGGTGCTGAAGGCAAAGCTGAAGTCTTCCATGGGTTGCCCCTCGGTCAGGTCAACGATACATTGCCCGAAGTGGAGGTTGTAGGTGGTGCTGTCGGCTAGCGTGTCCCGGAACCGGATCTCTACCGTACGCCCTTTGACTACGGCCACTACTGGGTACTTGAGCGGTGGCGACATGTAGATGTTTCGATTGGGCGATTTGAGCTTTACGTATTCATCGAAGGTGATCTGTAGCTCCTCTGGGCGCACCTCGGTGCTACCCGGTATGGGTTCGCAGCGCACGATGCGTGGAGGGACGCTGTCACGAGGGCCGCCCCCTGGGGCTACTATCCGTGCGCAGTCCGTCAGGGCGAAGGCGAGTGCGCATAGTAATACCCCCGCTACAATGTATATCCCGTGTGTTCGCATTCACAATGTTGAATCTAGCGCAAAGGTAATCAATACTCCTGAAATCCCTGCGAGTACCAGTTCCCCGTTTCTCCGCTGTCTGCGTCGTTGTGCCTTACCCGGGACTAATGGTACTAGTTGGCCGTTTGTCCGACAAAAAGGTCGTTTCGTGTAATAAAGTTGTGGCTTGTGCGCTAAAATGGATAAAACGGTGTAGCTTGCAACCATATAATTACGTCTAAAGGTTCTATAGGCGAGCAAAACTTATGAGGATATGAAAATAAAGAGATATGTTGGGCCTGTCCTGATGGCTTTATTGGCCTTTTCGTTTGTCTTTGTCGCTTGCGAGAAGGAGGAAAGCTCGGAGGAGTTGGTGGGGGCATTCGGCAAGGAGCATGCGCAGGAAGCGACTGATCAGGCGGAGGCGAATTCTGAACCGGGTGGCAATGCAGGGAATGAAATGGGTGGCGAAGAGGGGGGGGCACCCGGGACTGAGCCTGGTGGTGGACCTGGGGCTGAGCCTGGTGGTGAAACGGTTACACTTACGACTGAGGGCAATTTCAAGCTGATGCGCTTCATTAAGAAATCAAAGCAGGAAGGCTTCGGGGTTTATCAGCAGCGAATTGAGCACGAAATACCCATTAGTAATGCCACTTTCATCCCGGCGACGGCTTCCGTTGAGTTCCCCCAGTACCAAGGCCAGGAGTTCACCTATGAGGAGGTGGGGAAACTCCTCACGATTCGGGTCGTTGGCACTGTCTCTGGAGATTATGCAACCCTTCTCAACCAGGGGGTTCAGCTGAGGATGGTGGGTGACGACCTATGGCTGGACATCCCCTATGCGTTGATTCAGGAAACATTGGCGAAGCTAGACTTTTTTACGAGGCTTTTCGTTTCTACCTATTTAGGTATACAGGAAAACCAGCCGTTAACGGTCATCTATGTCAAGCAGAACCAGCCGAACAGAGGGTGTTTTGTCCCCTCTAAATGAGTGCATCCCTTGTAGTCTTGGAAAAAGGCTTAACTTTGCCCCGTAATTGAAGGGTTCAACCCATGCTTTTGGCATGCGGTTTGGCCGAGTGGTAGAAGCGTAAAAGATTGATTTCCAATGAAAAGAACATTTCAGCCTTCTGTCAGGAAGAGGAAGAACAAGCACGGTTTCAGGAAGCGCATGTCGTCCGCCAATGGTCGTCGTGTGCTGGCTGCTCGTCGTAAAAAGGGGCGTAAAAAGCTCACGGTATCCGACGAATTCTGCGGCATGAAGCGCTAAAATCCCCGCCTATGATCTGCCGGACAGGGAGAATTAGCCATAGAGATTTGCGGGTTAAGAGCTTGCACATGGTGTTGGCTCTTAGCCTAGCACTTCTTTTTGCCGTAGCACCTGCTGCCGTGGCGCAAGATGAGCAGGCCTCAGAGGCCACGGATACCGAGCAGGTCGACCAGCAAGAGCAGAAAAAAAACGCCAAGAAGCCCAGAAAGCGGAGGTCTAGCCGTAGTAGGCGTTCTGGGAAGAAAAAGAAGTCTGAGAAGGCCAAGGGCAAGAAGGAGGGGGCCACAGCTCCCCAGGATGGTGCGCAGCATCCCTCTGCCGAGAAGGCCAAGCCGGCGTGCGATACTGTAGTTACAATATCGGGGCGTAAGATACCATGCAACATCCGTGTGGTGAACAACCGCACCGTTAGCTTCTATCCGCTCGGGAAGAGGAAGGTCAAATCTCTCAAGCGCAAGAAGGTAAACCGCGTCATATACAGGGATGGGCGAATTGACAAGATAACTGCTCTAGCGGCCCAGGAGATAGACGACACCGACTGGCGTATAGTAATCGTAACTGAGGACGAGGCCATGGTGCAGGGGTTGTACCCCAAGGGAGTGGTAAAGGCTGAATCACGTAGCAAGAGCCCGTCGCTGGCTAAGGCCCGTCAGAATGCCGAGACGCGCCTCAAGAAGCAGGTTATACGTAAGGGGGGGACCTATGTCCTCGTGAAGAACCGGAAAACCCAGGGGGGATACGGTGAAATACCAACCTATATTATAGAGGGGGAGGCATACGGTACTGAGCCAGGTAATGCAGATTCGGCAAAAGCCGCCGATAAGAAGAAGAAAAAGAAGCGTTCCAGGAGGTCTAGGCGTAGGTACTAGAGGTATTCCGACCTGAAGCGATTACAAAGTAGATGTTAGGGCCTTCATCCGTCAGGATGGAGGCCCTACGTTTATACCCTTACTCGCCCCACCATCTTTAGGCTTGTTTCGGAATGCCACTCATGGCAACCAGACCGAACAAAAAAGCCCGCCTATCGTTATTCATTATAGAAAGTGGGGACGCTCCGCCAGGGGTATGTTCCCCCTTTGCTTGAACATTCAACGATAAAGATGCTACTGTTATGGAAGAGAAACAAATGATGAACAGGATACCCCTCATTGGTGACACCGCCCCCGATTTTAAGGCGAAGACCACAGAGGGTTGGGTGACCTTGTCAGACTACTGCAAGGACTCATGGGTTGTCCTATTCTCCCACCCTGCTGACTTCACCCCGGTTTGCTCCACTGAAATGACCGGCTTCGCCAAGCGCAAGGATGAGTTCACCGCCCTCAATACCAAGCTACTCGGCCTGAGCATCGATAGCATCTTCTCGCATATCGGATGGGTAGAGAACCTGAAGAGTACAATGGGCGTGGAGATTAACTTCCCCATCATTGCCGACATCAACATGGCAGTTGCCCAGCTGTATGGTATGATACACCCGGGTGAGGTTAGCGTGGCCACCGTCCGTACTGTATTCTTCATCGATCCTCAGCAGAAGGTTCGTCTTATCATGTATTACCCGCTCAACGTTGGGCGTAACATGGATGAAATACTGCGTTGCCTAAAGGCGCTGCAGCTTACAGATGCTGAAACCCTAGCTACCCCTCTGGATTGGCAACCCGGTTGCGATGCCCTGCAGCACGCACCCGAGGATATGGAAGGCGTAGAGGCGCTGTATGCTGAGAAGAAGGAGAAGATGAAGGACTGGTACATTACCTTCGCAGAGACCAAAAAGTAAGTTGGCATCTTCTGTTGGCGGGCTAGATAGCCAACCAGATACCTCTAGGGGGGGCATTGCAACAAATTGCAATGCCCCCTTTTTGCATGCTGTGCACGGCTAGGTCGATAGCCTCATCGCCATGCTAGTAACCTTAGCTAGGCTTGTAGCTTAGCCCCCAATGCCTATACTATTATCCACTCGTTTGGCCTACGGATTCTACGATTTACAGATGCTTATTCATCCGCGCTTATCCTTATTTCCTTCGTTTTTTGCTACCTTCGCGGTTGACAAGGTTTTCCCGCACCCCAAAGAGTGTAGATATGCCGTATAGACGCCTCCCCAATACAGATTCTGCCCGTCTCCGCGCCATGCAGGCCGCCTACGGGATGGGCAAAGAGCTACACCCCAATGAGCTGGCCTATACGCAGGAAACCTATTCGCGCCTCGGCCTATTCATCAATAGCTTTACTGAGGCTACCCAACAGTATAAGACTGCCTACCAGCAGCAGAGCGAATCGAGCCAGGAGTACCAGGATATGGTACGCAAAACGCGCCTATACGTTTCCCACTTCATACAGGTGGTTAACATGGCAATCCTACGGGGAGAGCTCAACCCAGAGGTGCGTACATTCTACGGTATAGATGAGGCTGAAACTCGTCTCCCCTCTCTAGCATCCGACCAGGACATAGTGGAGTGGGGTAGGAAGATTATCGACGGCGAGTTCAATAGAACAGCCCAAGGGAGCGGACCCATTACCAACCCGAGCATAGCCATGGTACGCGTGCAGTATGAGCAGTTCTTCGATGGCTACACGCGTCAGAAGGTCTTTCAGCAGAATACCAACCGTACCCTGCAGCAGCTAAACGACCTGCGCGATACCGCAGATTCCATTATACTCTCCGTCTGGAATGAGGTAGAAGCTACTTTCAGCAACCTTCCTCCGAACCTGGCCAGGGATAGATGCCGAGAATATGGAGTGCACTACGTATACCGCAAAAATGAGCTAAGAGACCCAGAGGATACGGGCGAAACGCTGCTCTCCCCAGAGATGACCTCGCTCTTCCAGGATTTCGCCCGCGAGCAGCATCAGGAGAGTAGCGAGGGCTAGTCCTCCCATATTACGCTAGGCTTCTTACGTTCAGTTTCTGACTTCCGCCTCCGCCTATCCTCTGGCTTTACCTCCTGATTATCCGAATCCCCTTCCCCACGCTGTTTCGTGCCGCTTTCTCCTCCGTTTGTTCCCTCCTCTTCCCAAATTACCTTGGTCGACTTCCTCACGTCAGTAGCCTGGGGGGCCTCCTCCTCCGTCCCGAACTCCTCCTTGAATAGCGTTTTAAGCTCCTCCTTCTCCCGTGCAAATCGACGTGCGATCTGCTCTTTGAGCGCCTCCCTATCGTAGCGTACATTTACCTGGGTAGAGTCCCCCTCTATCCGTAGGAAGAGGGAGCCGCCACCGCTCTTCTTGTCCTCGAGGACCTCCTCCTGCGCATCCGTCCGCCGGCGTTTCCAGCGGTTGAACAGTACATCCCCCAGCTTGAGCTGTAGCCGGTACGCATACCGCGAATCGAAGTGTTGCCGTCCGCTGAGCTTGAGCGAGAGCGCCGAAGAGCGTATATCCATCTCCGGAATACGTATCTCGCTGTTCTCGACCGATATGGTATTGGAGAGCGTGGAGAAACGGATATCCTGTAGCTCCTTCATCTCGATGAAGCGGCTGAGTTTCTCCATACCAGCCAGATTTTTGAGCCCCCCCTTGTATACGTTCACCTTGGCCTGCAAACGGAACTCCGGAAGCAGGAGCTCCCCCTCCTGAAGGGGGGCGTAGATAGTAACCTCCCCGGAGAGCCGTCCATTGATGTTCTCTGACTTTACGTTGCTCTGTCCGAAGTTCGCGAACTGGCGGAATATACGCTGTATATCTATGCTCTCTGGGTGCAGGTCGGCCCTGAGTAGCTGCCGGTCAGCGGTAAGGCTCTGGAAGCCTAGCTTGCCACGAATGCGCCCATCGAAAAGTCGCCCCTGCTTGATGTCCATCAGCACCTGCTCGCCATTCCCGCTGAAGCTCGCCTGCAGCGAATCAACCTTGCCTCCTCGGTACCGGCAACCGTTGAGAGACAGCTTCCCCTGCATGCTGCCAACGTAGTCCCAGAAGGTACGCTGCTTCGTGCCTTTCGCCTTCCCCGATGCAGGCTTGCTGGGCGCATCCTCCTGGCCGTTTTCATCGCCACCCCAGTCTGGTACGATGTAGTCGGGGATACTCCACCCGCTAATGGCAGTGTTCACCGTCCAGTCCGACTTCCCCTTCCCGGTGGCTAGGCTCCAAAAACGCTTCGCATTTACCCCCACGTCGATGTTGGCCTCGCCCCACCTCGCGCGGATAGAACCCTTCAGGAGGTCTCTGTCCTTGAAGGTTGCAACCCCCGTGAGCGAATCGAGCCGTTGGCCACCACCGGGCGTAACCGTCAGCCCGGAGAAGGAAACCGTCATCTTGGTCTTCATGTGCCGTAGCAGCTCCTCCCTAATGTGATCTACCCCTCGGAGGCTAGCCACCCCCTCGCCACGGGCCACGATCTCCCCGTAGTACGGAACGTACTTAGCCAGCGAACCCAGCGGGAATTCGTTGTCTAGCGCCCTAAGGTCTATCCGTCCGTAGACGGCCGGGCGCTTCAGGTTGGTAAGTCGGAGTTCCAGGTCTGCGTGCGACTGCCCGCGGGTAATATGGCACGCCTGCAGCTCGAAGCGGCTACTCCGGGCAGAGGCCTGCTCTCCATTGCTGAAGGTCCCGGATAGGCGGGTTATGCGGTACTCATTACCTTTGTACTCTACACCCAGCTCCCCCTCCCCTCGAACCGTGACCGTCGCATGTAGCCGCAGCCCATTCCGGACAGCCCCATGGAGGTCTACCCCGGCCGTTAGCTGTCCATCGACCTTCAGCCCCTCGGGCAGGTTGTATCCCTGCCGTTCGGCTAGCTTCAGCACGTTTTGTAGGTCTACTCCCGGGGCATCTATCCTAGCGTGTAGCGCACCGTCTGTATTCGATAGCGACCACACCCCCACGAGCCTATTGCCCTCCACCTCCAGCACGCTGCGGGGGCTTTCGAGCGCAAGGCTATCATAGCGTAGCTCGGTGTCTAGGCGTAGCTCTTCACCCTTGGCGTACGTTTTGCCTTCGTGCACCAGCTCCTCGAGCCCCCCCTCCCCCTTGAGCCGTAGCCCCAGCGCCTCACCCTCGTAGCGAGCATTGGCCTCAAGGGTAGCCAGCTGCATGCGCACCCTCAGCCCGCTACGTCCATCCAGGTAGGAGGCCACCATGTTCTCCAGCTCGAAGCCCTCGATGGCCCAGGAGTTGAGCCCCCCCGATGTGCTATCGCTCCTCCCTGCCTGCTGTAGGGTGTAGTTATCCCCCCCCTCTGCGTACTTCTCTAGCCTCAGGGAGCCCTCGGATAGCCGCAGCGCCTCCACGCGGTACTCCCCGCGCAGCAGGTCGAAGGGGTTGAGCACCAGCAGCAGGGATTTGGCCCGGAGTAGCTCCTCACCCGGCGGCACTTCCGCCTCCCCCCCCTCGCGTAGCGTGGGAATGCAGACATCCCGTAGGCGGATGCTAGCCTGAGGGAAATCAGCGAAAAACGTGAAGTCTACACCGCTGGTCTTGACCGGGATACGTAGCTCCTGGTTCACCTGATCGAGCACCCTCTCCACCACGATCTCCCCCCACTGCTTCTCCAGAAGGAATAGCCCGCCAACCGCCAAAATCCCTAGCAACGCTAGGATGCAGAGCAGGTAGAGAAGAAGTCGAAGGCCCCGTACCAATCGCATGTTGTAACCCTTTGCCTATGTAGCCCAATGATATATAGCGACAAAGGTAGCGATTTCTCCCTTTATTGCAGATGCTAGCAAAGGAAAAAATGTATCTTTGCATGAGAAAATAAGGAGTAAGAACCAGATGGAGAAGCAACAGCAGATAATCGGCGACTCCGCCGTGTACCAACGGCTCGGCGAGTTGCAGGTGTCCTACGCCTACCACGAGCACCCTCCCATCCCCACCATAGCCCTGGCCATGGAGCGGTGGAAGGATATCGACTGCCGCCATTGCAAGAACCTCTTCCTCCGCAACCACAAGGGCAACCGTCACTACCTCCTCGTGCTCGACGGCCACAATCAGGCCAACATACGCTCCCTCGAGCTCATGCTCGGCCAGGGAAAGCTCTCCTTCGCCTCGGAGAAGCGCATGGAGAAGTACCTCGGTGTCAAGCCCGGATCAGTCTCCCCGCTTGGCCTCGTCCACGATGCTGAACAGCACGTGTATGTATACCTGGATGATTCCCTCAGGGGCGCTCCCGCCATAGGGTTCCACCCTAACGACAATAGGGCTACGCTAGTCATCTCTGGCCAGGACCTCATCCGCTATATTGAGCAGTGTGGCAATTCCTGGGAGTACATCAACCTAAGCATCTAAAACCAATCAGGGCTAGCCATGGTCAACCGGATACTGCACAGGGAGGAGGTTGTAGCGCTCATTGAGCAGGGTAGAACTCTCGTCCTGGCCGCTAGCCAACCTGAGCTACTAGGCCTCCCCCAGGGGCAATGGATAGGTGGGATTGCCACCCACTTCCTCACCGAGCATGGCCCCAGGGAGTTGCAGCAGGGGATACACGTAATCGACCTGACGGACTTCATTGTAGCACCTCGCATTCAGGCCTACCAGTCGCTCAGTCTCGACGACCTCTACGTCAATACCCCGTCCGAGGGCTTCACCTACGCCATCATGCCCGGCTACACCGAGGTGCACCGCCTCTTCGCCCTGTACTCCTACTCTACCCCCAGCGCAGCGGATGTGCCCCTCGTTGGCTGGGTGGCAGGCTCAGGGGCTGGCACGACGACCACCTACGAAACCCTAGTCTTCAACGGGGCCACAGGCGAAATGCTCGCCGACACCATCGTGGCCATGCACTGCCACCTCCGTGAGGGCTTCACCTTCCATGCCCAGGCCTATACCCCCATGCTACCCGACCGGCAAACCGAGATCCACTTCCCCGAATACTCCTTCATGGTCGATGGAATCGTCGTTAACGGCAATCCCTGGCGGATATACGACTACCTGCAGGATCTCCATGCCCGGGGGCGATATGCCATCCACCTGGAGCTGGACCAGACACCCCACTTCATCGTCCCCTTCACTGACCCCACAACCCGCATGGGATTCCTCTCCAGTCCAGCCCTCCCCAACGTAACCTACCACGAATCGTACCTTGCGCCTTCATCCGTAGATCTGTGCAAATCCTTCCTCAACGCCGAGCCTGAAGGTCAGGAGGTCTTCGCCACGACCATCGGGTGCTACTGCCTCTACGAGAGTTTTGCCTGCGCCAAGGAGGAAAACCCCGTGCTCCCCGGCATATTCGCCTACGGGGAAATCTGCGGCGTGCTGCGCAATAACTACCTCCTACGCCTGTCCATCACCACAGGCTAACCCCGGCTTCCGTAGTCTTCCCCCTTTCCTTACAAATTCCCTTCCCTCGTATCGCATAGTACCCCTCCTTCTCCGTGTGAATCTGTCCCCGCCGAAATTGTATCGATAGCTACCACCATATTCGAGACCATACCAGGCTCCAACTTTCCCTCCCCGGGATGCATCCTAATCCCCCCTTTTTCTACCTTCGCGCCGTCTTTTCAACAGAAATACCATGCAATTCACCCCCGAGCGCTACGCCATCCCCGACAGACCGATGGAGCCCTTCATCGACCCGCAGGAAATACATACCCTCCTCAATGAGGCCAACACGGACCCTGCCTACGTCCGTGGGGTCATCGCCAAGTCCCTGGATAAGAACCGCCTTAACCTCGCCGAGACGGCCTCCCTCCTCCAGACCTCCGACCCCCAGCTGGTTGAGGAGATCCTAGAGGGCGCGCGAACCCTTAAGCGCAGGGTCTACGGCCAGCGTATCGTCCTCTTTGCCCCCCTCTACATCGGCAATAAGTGCAAGAACGACTGCACCTACTGCGGCTTCCGCGCCCCCAACCTCGAGGCCATACGCACCACCCTCACCGAGCGCCAGCTCAAGGAGCAGATAGAGGCCCTAGAGCAGCAGGGGCAGAAGCGCCTCATCCTCGTATACGGGGAGCATGCCGCCTACACCCCGGAGTTCATCGCCCGTACCGTCGAAATCGCCTACCAGACCAAGGTGGGTAATGGCGAGATCCGCCGCGTCAACATCAATGCCGCCCCCCTAAGCATAGAGGGCTTCCGCACCGTCCGCGATGCCGGCATAGGCACCTACCAGATATTCCAGGAGACCTACCACCCCGAGGCCTACCGCCGCTACCACCTCTCCGGCCCCAAGGCCGACTTCAACTACCGCCTCACCGCCCTCGACCGCGCCCAGGAGGCGGGGCTCGATGACGTGGGTATAGGCGCCCTTTTCGGCCTCTACGATTGGCGCTATGAGGCCATGGCCCTAGTCCGCCATACCAACCACCTCGAGGCCTGCTACAACGTTGGCCCCCACACCATCTCCTTCCCCCGCATACAGGAGGCCTCCGATGTCAAGCCGCCCGAGGAGTACGCCCTCCACGACGATGACTTCCTCCGTATGGTTGCCGTCCTCCGTCTGGCTGTACCCTACACCGGCATGATACTCACCGCCCGCGAACCCATCTCCGTGCGCGACCGTGTACTTGAATTCGGTATCTCCCAGATTGACGGTGGCACCAAGCTCGAGATCGGCGCCTACTCCCAGGATGAGGATGCCCAGGACCTCGACCGCGAGCAGTTCCGCATCAACGATGAACGCCAGCTGGCCGCCATTATTGATGACCTCCTCGACCACAACCACGTACCATCCTTCTGCACCGCCTGCTACCGCCTTGGGCGCACCGGCGAGCACTTCATGGAGTTCTCCGTACCGGGCTTCATCAAGCGCTACTGCACCCCCAACGCCATCCTCACCCTCTCGGAGTACCTGCACGACTACGCAGATGCTGACCTCCGTGCCAAGGGGGACAGGGCCATTGCCCGCCTCCTCGAGGAGATGCCCCAGGACAAGCACCGCCGCCAGCTGGCCGACCGCCTGGAACGTATCGCACGGGGGGAGCGCGACTTGTACTTCTAGCGGCCATTTATCGCCAGGTGCTAGGAGAAGATGCCCCACATTTCGTACTCTAACCCTTAAATTGAGGTCTCTCGTAGGGGTTCGTCTCTAAAATCTACAATTAATATTAGCCCGTTTTTGCCCCCTTCTGGGGCAAAAACGGGCTTTTCTGCGCTCTAGTATCCCGCATCCCTAGGGGAATCAGTGTATCCGGTAGGGTTTCGCCCTAACTGCCGCTCCGAATTTCACCCGTGAAATTCGGAGCGGCAGCCTAGGCGGATAGGGGGTGTTCCTAACCTGTTGGTTGGGATTAATTGTTTAATAGGTATCCTGCGGGGCGATGCGAGGGGTAAAGGAAAAGGGGGCTACCGTAAGCTGCTACGGTAGCCCCCTGCTTAGGCGCCTTGGCCTATGGGTAGATGGGTCTGCCTACTCCATGGGTAGAAGGTGATACATGGCCTCCTCCTCGGGGGTCATGCTGTCGTGGGTCTCGTGCTGCATGATGAGGCCCGGTTCGGCGCACTCCAGAATCATGTAGGATGAGGAGTCGGCGGGGTCGATGGGTAGGGTGATGAGGCCGTCGCTAAAGGTGGCCATGCCCTTGTACTCGAACTTGCCGGGCTCGCCCTTCTTCTCGTACTCCTGGGTTAGGGTGTATGCCCCGTCGGGCTCGATGGTGAGGGTGGTCTCCAGGCCGGGGCAGTCGGCGCAGGGGAGCGTACCCTTGTAGGTGCCGTGTGCGGGAAACTCATCGGCTAGGGGCTCTGCGGCTGGGGCTTTAGCCTCGCAAGCCGCGGCGGAATCCGCCTCCTGGGTTTGGAGGGAATCTGCGCTCTGCTGCTGGTTGGCGTTGCCTCCGCAGCTGGACAGGGCGAATGTGGCGGCGGATGCCAGGGCAAGCGCTATCAGTACCTTCTTCATCTTGAAATGTTATTAGGGTTTAATTTGCGGGGGCAAAGGTAGGTAAAAAAGGCCGATACTACCTAGGATAAATTGCCTATATTTGGGGCTTGTTAGCCCCCTCCACTCGGCGCATGCAAATGGATAAGGTATATAGTACATATGGATAGGCAGGAGATGATAGACTTCCTGGGGGGCGTGAAGCTCTTCGAGGAGTTCACGCATGAGCAGCTCGGGGTGCTGGCCGAGCACGTCAAGGAGGATTCCTACCGGCCGGGAGATTTGCTCTTCTTCCAGAATGGGCCGCGGGAGGAGTTCTTTCTGCTGCTGGAGGGGAATGTGGAGCTGTTCAAGTCGGCGGCCTACGGGGGGGAGCAGCAGCTGGCGCTCTTCCACGAGGGGGATTTCCTGGGCGAGGGCTCGTGGATGGAGGGGTCGACGCACTCCACCTCGGCGCGGGCGCTCACGGACGTGAAGGCCCTGCTGGTGGGCAAGGACTTCTTCCGTAAGAATGCGGATGCCACGCTGAAGGTGTTCTCGCGGATAGTACACATCGTCTCCATGCGGATGGGGCAGGCCAATATGCAGCGCATCCACTCGGGGGCGCAGTACTTCTCGGGGGCCACGCGGATGGAGCAGGATTTGTTGGGCGAGCGCAATGTGCCGGCCGAGAGCTACTATGGCATTCAGACCCTGCGGGCGACTGAGAACTTCATGGTGTCGGGGGTTACGATAGGCTTCTACCCCTCCATAGTCAACGGCCTGGCGATGGTGAAGGCCTCGGCGGCGCGGGCGAACTGCGACCTTGGTCTCCTGGCCGAGGGCGTGCGGGACGCGATCGTGGAGGCCTGCGGGGAGATAATCAACGGGAAGTACCACCACTACTTCGTGGTGGACATGCTGCAGGGCGGGGCGGGGACCTCGACCAACATGAATGCCAACGAGGTGATTGCCAACCGTGCGCTTGAGATCATGGGGCATAGGAAGGGGGACTACCTGTACTGCCACCCGATCCACCACGTGAACATGTCGCAGTCGACCAACGACACCTACCCGACGGCCATGCGGCTGGGGGTGTACATGATCAACCAGAAGCTGACCGAGGCGGTGGAGAGCATCGCGGAGGCCTTTGCGGCGAAGGCGCAGGAGTTTGCGCATGTGGTGAAGCTGGGGCGTACGCAGCTGCAGGACGCCGTGCCGATGACCCTGGGGCAGGAGTTCGGGGCGTGGGCTGATATGCTGAAGGGGGAGAGCGAGAACTTGAACCGTGCGGCGGCGCACTTCCTGAAGGTGAACATGGGGGCCACCGTGATTGGTACGGGGCTGGGGGTTGCGCCGACCTACGCGGAGAAATGCGTGGGCTACCTGCGGGAGCTGACGGGCTTTGACGTAACGCTGGCGCCGAACCCCATCCTGGCAACGCAGGATGCATCCGACTTCCTGAAGTACTCGGCCGAGCTGAAGCGGCTGGCGGTGAAGGTGTCGAAGGTGTGCAACGACCTACGCCTACTCTCGTCGGGGCCGGCCGGTGGCTTGCATGAGATCAACCTGCCTGCGCGCCAGCCAGGCTCAGCGATTATGCCCTGGAAGGTGAACCCGGTGATACCAGAGGTGGTGAATCAGCTGGCCTTTAAGGTGGTAGGGAATGACCAGGCGGTTACGATGGCCGTGGAGGCGGGTCAGCTGGAGCTGAATGTCTTCCAGCCGGTGGTGGTGCAGTCGATCTTCGAGTCGGTGGTGATGCTGAAGAATGGGCTGAAGACCCTGCAGTACCGTTGCGTGGAGGGCATCACGGCCAATGCGAACCGCTGCCGCGAGATGGTCTACGGGAGTGTGGGTTTGGCGGCGGCCCTGACCCCGCTGCTGGGCTACGATAGAATGCGCGAGGTGGCGGAGGAGGCGATGGGCAGCGCGCGAACTGTTTATGAGCTGGTGCTGGAGAAGGAGTGGCTCACCAAGGAGGAAATAGAGCGGGTGTTGTCGCCGGAGGGCTTGCAGCATCCGAGTACCCAAAATGAAAAGTAGAGATGACCGATTCGAGCAAGATGACTTTTAGCACGCTGTGCAACCGTATATTCTGGGACTGCATTACGAGCTACCGCCGGCTGGGCGATGTGGATGCGGCCTGCGACAACCCCTTCGAGGCGGGGACCATAGAGGCGCGCCTCTATGAGAAGAACTGGATAGACAACGTGCAGTGGGACCTGGAGGATATCATCCGTGACCCGGAAATTAAGCCGGAGGAGGCGCTAAAGATAAAGCGCCGTATCGACCGCTCCAACCAGAACCGTACGGACCTGGTGGAGATGATCGACTCCTACTTCCTGGAGAAGTTCAGCGCTGTGGCGGCGCAGGAGGGGGCCACGTTGAACACGGAGTCGCCGGCCTGGGCGGTGGATCGCCTTTCCATCCTATCGCTGAAGATCTACATGATGCAGCAGCAGGCAACGGATTTGTCGGCTACGCAGGAGCACCGGGATACCTGCCAGGCGAAGCTGGATGTGCTGCTGGAGCAGCGGGCGGATCTGTCGCTGGCGATGGACCAGCTGCTGGAGGCCTACGGCAAGGGCGAGAAGGTGATGAAGGTGTACAAGCAGATGAAGATGTACAACGATCCCTCGCTCAACCCGATGCTGAAGGGGCAGGCGCTCTAGGGCTTGCCGTGGTGTAGCCTGTGGTTTGAACAGTAGATGAAAGAGGGAAATGCTAGGTGTGGGCGGCTGCTGCTCTTTCGCCTGAGCGCGCTGGGCGATGTGGTCATGCTGCTGCCGGTGCTGAAGGCGCTGGGGGAGCAGTACCCCGGGGTTGAGGTGGTGCTGGTCTCGCAGCCCTTCGTGGCCCCGCTGGTGTCGCCCCTGCCGAACGTGCGCTTCATCCCGGCGAGGATACGGGATAAGCATAAGGGGCTGGGGGGGCTTTGGCGGCTGGCCAGGGAGATTGCCCAGCTGGGGCCCTACGATGGGGTGGCCGATATGCATTCAGTGCTGCGTGTTTGGCTGGTTCGGAGCTTTCTACGCTTGCGGCTCCTCATGCGCCATCCCCGCAGCGCGGCCATAGATAAGGGGCGTGCGGCGAAGCGCCGTTTGACCCGTGGGGCGTGTAGCTTGCCCCTCCGCCATACGGTGCAGCGGTATGGGGATGTGCTGGCGCGGCTGGGCTACCCTGTGGAGGTGGCGGAGCAGCTCGGTGGCTTTGCGGGTGGGGAGATACCCCCGGAGCTGGCGGAGCAGCTGGTGGCAGCTGGACCGCGGGTGGGCTTTGCCCCCTTCGCCAAGCATAGGGGGAAGATCTACCCCGTGGAGCGTGCGGAGCGCCTTGTGGCCCTGCTATTGGAGGCGGGTTGCCGGGTGTTCCTCTTCGGTGGGGGTGAGGGGGAGAAGGCGGTGTTTGATGGGTGGCGCGCCGAGCATCCGGAGCTGGTGTCGGTGATGGATTACGGTTTGCGCTTCGGTGGGGAGCTGGAGCTGATGCGGCGTTTGGATACGATGATTTCGATGGATTCGGCCAATATGCACCTGGCCTCGTGGGCGGGTACGCCTGTGGTCTCGGTGTGGGGGGCGACGCATCCGAATGCCGGGTTCATGGGCTGGGGGCAGTGCCTGGATAATGCGGTGCAGGATGAGGAGCTGGGCTGCCGCCCCTGCTCCATCTTCGGGAATAAGCCCTGCGCACGGGGGGACTATGCCTGCCTGGACATAGCACCGGAGCGGATTAGGGACAGGGTTTTTGGCCTACAATCAGGAGGATAGAAGTATATGGATAATTTGCAAGGACAATCAGGTGGCCATGCGGCGGCCGGTGGCGTGCTCGGCCAGCGCGTAGAGATGCCGATGGAGTACACGCCTTCCATCCTGCAGGCGGTGCCGCGGGCGGTGCATGCTTCGGTGCTGCATGTGGGGGATAGGATATATCCACGTAAGGGTGTGGATGTGTGGCAGGCCTATGAGATTTCGTGCCTGTATGGGGAGGGTATTCCGGCCGTGGGCCTGCTGAAGATGTCGTACGCCGCGGGGAGTAAGGTGCTTGTGGAGAGCAAGTCGCTGAAGCTCTATCTCAACTCCTTCAACAATCATTGCTACTCGGAGTGTCGTACAGCCGAAGATGCTCTCAGTGAGATGCGGTGGACGGTTGAGGCGGATCTTTCGGCATTGCTGGGTGTAGAGGTTAGGGCGCAGCCGCATCAGGTGAAGGGTGGGGAGAGCGATTTCTCGGATTATCTCGTGCTGGAGGAGGATGAGCGCTTCGTTTCGGGGGGTAGGCTGCAGGAAGGGGTTTACGGTGAGAAGCTTGACAGCGGGGAGTACGAGTTCCGCGTGGCAACGCACCTACTGCGGTCGCATTGCCCTGTAACGGGGCAGCCGGACTGGGGGACGGCCTACGTTCGCTATCGGTGCGAGAAGCCGCTTGAGGTGAAGGGCTTTCTGGAGTACGTTCTGTCCATGCGGAATGAGCATCATTTCCATGAGGAGATTTGCGATACGCTCTATGAGCACCTGCTTGGGGAATACGGGCCGGGGGAGTTGATGGTTGCGTGTGCGTATACGCGTCGGGGGGGGATAGAGATTAATCCCATACGGTATACA
>PDWI01002966.1_pt1 | contig 33417 bp, 25 predicted proteins | sample 1430891 | NCBI WGS metagenome assembly PDWI01 (sample SAMN01162508, study PRJNA174530) | Oral metagenome, whole genome shotgun sequencing project. | biome: Marine environment; feature: Marine mammal; material: Swab sample of the gingival sulcus; isolation source: swab sample of gingival sulcus... | reverse complement strand
AACGGATACGACAAACAGCCTCCTCGGAGGCTCAACCTCGGACGCCGGACTCCACCTTAAAATGACCGATCTGTGGTCCAAAGGATGGGGGGAGGCGCAATAGCCAAGCGCGAAGGCAAGAATTTCAGCCATTTGCTTCGGGAGTTCATGGCTGACTTTGTTGCCAGGCATGAAGAGCGAGCAAAGCGGCCTGAAGAGACATTGTTGGCTATCGAAAGTATCAAGGCTGGACGCTATAGCGAAGTGGTTTACCAAGCCTGGCTGACCAGTTTGGTGCTGTGAATTTGCCGGGGAAGTAAATATATGCGGCCCGTGCTTTGAGATGGCGTCGGTGTACCGGACCGAACCATCTGCTGTCGTGCGATGCTTCCCGATTGTCTCCCATCAGGAAATATTCATCCGGCCCGAGGGTGAGCGGGGGCATTATGTCGCGCACGGGCCTTGTCTTTGGCTTCGTGTGTTGCACGTAAGGCTCGATCAATATCTTGCCGTTGAGGAGAACTTGTTTGTCTTTGATTGCAATACGTTCACCCGGAAGGGCGATGACACGTTTGACGAAATGGAAATCTGAATCATCAGGCTTGAACACCATGATGTCACCGCGCCTGACACTCTCGTTCGGGTGGAGTCGTATCGCCATGAAGTGGTCACTTATTTGAAGGGTTTGGAGCATGGAACCGGACGGCACCTTGAAAGTCTCGTAGTAGTTGCTGGATATAAACACCTCCGTTGCCGCTCCCACAGCGGTACTGGCCATGATGATGACACAGTATACCCACCACCGGTTGACGACACCAAGCGGTCTTGTGCGCATGTGGCGTGCGGCCCGATAGGCTTCTGTGGCAGCGAAGAGATGGACGATCAGCAACAGGCTCAGACCGCAGATCAGACCGTAAAACGTGCCCATGGCGAGCATGGCCCCCAGTCCGAGCAGGCTTTCTGCCAGAAAGAAGAGAAGTCCTTTCTGCCACTGCCCGTTGTATACCTGCCCCAGGCCCGTCGTGAGCAGGGAAAACAGTACGGCCAACCACGGCTTTTGTTGATTGTTCCGAGTGGGAGCGTTCATGCTCTTGCCTCAGCCTCATTGCCTTGCAAAAGGGAGATATCTGAAAAATAGATGTCCGCCCAAACACGGCTTGGGGATGTTTATTGGGTTTGCCCCTTGCGTTCCACTTCTGCCAGTAGCTGTTTCAACCCGCGCCGCCACTTGGGGCCGCCAATGGATTCGGCAAGATATTCCACGGTGTGAATGACACGGTTGGAGCGTTTCATCTGGAGCATGGATCGTTTTATGCCGACTTTGCACGATGGGCAACCCACGACGATTGGCATATCCTTGTCCTGGCCTATATCCTCTCGCAATTGGTCCTGTTTGCGGCTACGTAACTTATTGTAAATGGCCGGGGTGGTCAGTGCGCCAAGTCCTGATTCGCCACAGCAACCGGGCGATAGGCCGACTGTCGCACCGGTGAGTTTTTCCAGGCCGGAGCGGTACATCTCTGTGGCTTTGGCTTTGGGCACATCGACCCATTCGGCGTGGCAGGCCGAGTGGTAGAGGATGGACTTGTTCTGGCGTATAGTCGGGAGCCGTTGCATGAGGAACTGGACCACATCCATATGGTCGAGAGGGTCTGCCAATTCACCGGAAAAATCATATGTCTCCATCGATTCACGGCATGTGCCGCAGGCGGTTAAAAGGGTGGTGGCCTTGAGTCCTGCCTTGCCTGTCTTGACCAGCAGGTCGAGAAATTCCTGCACATTGCGATGACGGTTGGTCTTGTATGCCTCTTCGCAGCCGGAAGAAAGTAACGGATAGCCGCAACACATGTGGTGGTCGGGCAAGACGACGTTGACGCCTGATTTGAGTAGCAGATAGACCGAAGCCATGCCGATGGAGCGGGAGAAAAGGGACGCGCCGCAACCGGGGAAGTAGAGAACGGTTTCATCGGGGGCCACAGTCGGGTTTTTGAAAATGGAGCCATTCTCCAGGTGGAGGGATTCGGACAGGTTCCTGAAATCCACGCTGGGGCTTCTGTGCTTGAACATGGGGGATTCCACGCGGGATAGCCAGCGGGCGGGAATCATGCCCAGAGTCTTGTCCTGCACGGATTGACCGATGGACAGCAGTTTTGCCGTGACAGGCACGCTTTCTGCCGGTTTTTTGGCAAGATTCTTGAGGATAATCTGTTTGAGCGGGTGGCCGGACTTGCCTTTGGAGTCAAGAAAAGAGCGCATGGATAATGCCGATTCGGCGGAATTGATCTTGACCGGACAGACGGTCTGGCATTTGCCGCAGGCCGTGCAGTGATCCATGAGGGAGCGAAGCTGGTCCATCAGTTCCGAGGCCGGTTCGCCTGTCTGAACTTGAGAGTAATAGATTCCTTCAATGATCGCGCCAAGGGCGATATTTTTGTTGCGGGGGTGATACATGAGGCCACGGGCCGGATAGTACATGGCGCAAACCTGTTTGCATTTGCCGCAACGGGTGCAGGTCTGAATGTTTCTCAGGAGTGCCATAAGGGCTTCCTTGTCCTTTAACTGCGTGGCGTCGAGATCGTGAATCAGTCGATTAAAGGAAAAGGTGAACGGCTTGCTTGGCAGTTCCCGCCGGATCAATTTGCCCGGATTGATGATGTTATTGGGATCAACCTGCCGCTTGTAACGGGCAAGAGCCGTGATCTTTTTTTCGGAAAGGAAAGCGATTTTGGTGATGCCGATACCGTGTTCACCGGAAACCTGTCCACCCATTTCCAGTACTTTGGACATGACCACGTCCGCAGCCTCATGGGCCGAGGCAAGCATTTCAGGGTCGTTGGAATTGACTGGCAGATTGACGTGACAATTGCCATCTCCCGCGTGCATGTGGTTGGCAATGATAATGCGCTTGGCCTGCATTTCATGCCAGAGAGCATTGATTTCACGGTCGAGCTTGGGGTAGGTGTCGCGCAGTTTGACAAACAGGAAACGGCATTGCGCCTCCTGTTCCATGTCGGAGAAGTCCTTGGAGGTGATCTTGCCGGAGAGAATAGCCTCTACCCGATTGAGGCCGTCCTTGATATCCTCATCCTCATCATTGACCTGCTCCATAGCCCGAACCTTGAGCAGGGTGCTTTGGTAAATCTTCGCCAGATAAATGAGGTTCAGGTCTTCAAGAAAATCCGAGAAGTCCGGGATGACTTCCAGCGGGATGACCACGTCTTCGTTGATTTTAAAGCCGGACGTGCGCTTGGCTATGGCCGAGAGCTTATGGCGGTCTTCCCAGAAGAGTTCGGCTTCCTTTTCGTTTCGGGCTGTGAAAATATCCAGCCCTTCATAGGGCTGGGCCAGCGCGACAATGGTCTGGCTTGCCGTATCAAGGGCTTCCTGGTCGTCGGAATCGAGCTGGAGAATAATGACGGAAATGGGGTCGCCTTCATATTGATCGGACTTGGCCGAATATTCGATGGCCTTGACGTATTTGGAGCCGAATTCCTCCAGAGCGGAAATTTTGACAAGGTCGCCCTCCTCACGGATTGTGTCGCGTAGCCCGACCACATCCTTGATGACAAGCATGGCATTGTGCATCGAGCGACCATAAATTTCGAGACAGAGAACCCGGGAGTAGGCCAGTGTCGGATAGCAGATAAAGCTGGCTTCGGTGATAATACCGTCAACGCCCTCTTTCTGGACTCCGGGCAAGCCGCCAAGATGCTTGTTGGAGACATCCTTACCGAGGTTTTCGCCACGTATTTCATCGCCGCCCAGTGAAACGGTGTCGATGTGTTTGCCGTTCTCATCGAATATTTCAAAAACAGCCACATCGGTCTCGTGAATCTTGTGACGCGGATGATCCTTTCGGCGAACCTCAATGAGGTCACCCGTGGGCGTGACCATCCTGTAGCTTAGAATGTTGTCGATGGTGGTGCCGTATTCAAAGGCAAAGGGACCACCGGCGTTTTCCGCCAGATTGCCGCCAAGGGAAGAGCCTGCCTTGGATGCAGGGTCGACGGTGAAAAGGAGTCCTTTTTGGGCCGCTGCCTTGATCGCGTCAAGGGTGATAACGCCGGATTGGACGGTCAGGATGTGTTGTTTTGTGTCGATGTCGAGGATTTTCTTGAAGCGGGACAGGGACAAGATAACCGTACGTTCCCTTGCCGGAATCGATCCGCCTGTCAGCCCGGTACCGCCGCCGCGGGGGATAAGGGAAAAATTCAGTTTATTGGCGAGATGGATGATGTGTCTGATCTGCTCTTCGGTCTCAGGAAAAAGAACGAGCATGGGGAGTTCCATGCGTAAGTCCGTGGCGTCGGTTGCCATTTCAATGCGACAGTGGGGCTGCTTGCCGATGCCGTCATCGGGCATGAACGCTTTCAGTTCTTCGATGATTCTGGCTCGCAAATCCTGATCTGCCTCATATTGTTCCCAAAACAGGTTGATCCCGCTAGAAAGAACCTTGGCGTACTTCTTCTCAAGCATGGGCCTGGACATGTTCAAGTGCCGTTCCACGGACTTGCGAACCAGTTCCGGGGCAATGAATGGATTATATCGGACGAGAAACAACTCGGCAGCGAGATTGGAGGCGAGTTTTTTTACGCCTTCGGGCCAGTGTGCGTACTGCTCCATGTCCACGACCCCAAGGGCGCGGCTGATGAGTTGTTCGTCGGAGATCGATATATGCGGTCCAAGTTGAGCCATGGCTATTAACTATACTCCAGAAAATAAAGATGAAGAGAAAAGACGTATGTCCTTTTTGTCCGATTGGCAAGTGCCCTGATGCGCGTCTTTATAAATGATTTGAACGATTGGAAGAGGGGACGGTGTACTTGTTTGTCGTTAAATCTATATATTTTAAACTTTTTCCGTCAGGCGTAAAAATGGATACGAGATGAATCCATTGCGTATGCAGGGGGGGCTTTATCCGCCGTGTTGCATTGGCTGGACATCGCTCCCTGGTCGGGTGTAAGGAGCAAAAACGGTTCCGGCCGGATGCCGGGTTTTCTCCAGTTCGCAAACAATGGAAGGTCTTTTTTCATGAGCACGCCTGATTTTGCCCCGTTAAAACTCTTTATTACCGGTCCAACCTATATCCATGACGATGTGAAGGAGGCCGCATTGCTGCCTGAGTTCGGGCATCGTGATGCGGAGAATCAGCTTCGTTTCGGGCCGATTCGTGAAAATCTCAATATCCTTGCCGGGGCAGGGAACGAGTATGAGCCGATTATATTGCTTGGCTCCGGTTCTACTGCCATGGAGGCCTCCATTCGTTCCCTGGTCGCGGACGACGAGCTGTTGCTCAATGTTTCCGTGGGGGCGTTTGGCGACCATTATTACAATATTGCCGTTGCCAACGGCAAAAAAGCCGAGAATCTGAAGTTTGATTATGGGCAGCCCATTGATTTGGATGTGTTGGAGTCCAGACTCCAGGCATTGAAACCCGACGTGGTTTCGTTCACACACAATGAAACGTCCACTGGCGTGACCAACGATATGAAGGCTGTTTGCGGATTGATTCGTCAATACGGTGCCATGCCGTTGGTGGACGGTGTTTCCATCTTTGGTGGGGCTGAGCTGGATCTCGCCCATTCCGGGGCTGCCATGTATTCCACTGCCACCCAAAAATCCTTGGCTCTGCCTGCCGGGTTCGGCATAGGCTTTGTGTCTCGGGAGGCCGAGGAAAAGGCATCCCGTGTCACCAATAAGGGGCACACCTGTGATATTAACAAACAATTGGCCTGTGCCCGAAAGGGGCAGACGCTGACCACGCCGAACTGTACCCTTGCCAATCAAATGTATGTGCAGTTGGATCGCATTGTGAACAAAGAGGGCGTGGAGAATCGGTTTGCCCGCCATCGAGAAATGCGTGGCATGGTCGAAAAATGGGTAGAAAATATAGACGGTTTTGCAATGTTTGTTCCGGAGGGGTATCGTTCACCAACCCTGTCAACCGTCGTTTGTCCCGCAGGGGTGACGCAGGCCCAGCTCAAGCAGGAGGTAAAGGAGGCACTACGCGACGAGGGGTATCTTATGGATCCCGGTTACGGGAAACTCAATGCCACCTTGGAGAAAACCGGAAAGCGTCAGATAATCCGAATTGGACACATGGGCGATATCACACCGGCAATGTTGACGGAATACCTGAGCAGGCTGGAAGTTCAATTGAAGAACCTGTAAGCCGCCCTGCCGATGAAAGGGGGCCCTTCGCCGCCATCACAGGTTCTTGCGTGTCCCAAGCTCAAAGCGGTCTTTGGGACTTGCCATGTTGAGAGCCCTTTTTGAAGTCGGCACAAGGAAGGGCTTTCTCGAACCGAGTCAGACACCCCGGCAAAGCCGGGGGCTTGAATTTGTGAGCCTCTCAAAGTGGCTTTAAGAACCGCCTAAAGGCGGAACTTCAATTGCTCATCGCGCTGGTCTTCCTTTTCTTGATTCCGAATGTATTCACGAATCACATTTTCATCACGACCAACGGTAGACACAAAGTAACCTCTTGCCCAAAAGGTTTGCCCCGCATAACCGCGTGCCCGTCCTTCTACTTCTCGCGCAATTTGGTTCCAGATTATAAATTTTCGCAAGTACCTAGCAAACTCGTTTGGTCAAATGAGGACGATTTCGGCCCAATTGGTATCTCTGTCCCAAAATTTTCTGGATCGACAAAGCCTCTTATTAAATTTGACGAATTGGACAAAATCTATCCCCTTAAGAGCTTCGTCGTGATGGGGGTTGATCTCGTTTCTTCCGAAGAGCGCGAAAGTGGTTGCTGTGAACTACGAGGAAATTTAGCCAAGACCTGTCGTCTCAAAACAGATGACGAAATTATCCAATGGGTTCTTGATGCAAAGGCTGACCGAGTCTCAATAGACTCTCCATTAAGCATCCCCGCTGGTAGAACTTCCTTTTTTGATGACGATCCTCATCGAGATTGTGGAATTATGAGGGAGTGCGAACGGACGGTGAGGCGCAGAGGAATCAATGTCTATCCTAGCCTTATACCAAGTATGCAGAAGTTGACACGACGAGGGATGACTCTTGCAGAAAAACTCCGTAGCAAGGGCGTGTCTGTAGTTGAAAGCTATCCTGGTGTTGCTCAAGAGATCATGTCAATCCCGCGCAAGCAGGCTGGCCTAGATTATCTTGTGCAGGGGCTACAGGAATTTGGTCTGTCAGGCGAATTTGTAGACACGCCTGTCAGTCATGACGAACTTGATTCAATAACTTCTGCCGTGGTTGGGTTGTTTTTGGGGACGGGAATGTATGAAGGTTTAGGTACCCCTCAAGAAGAGTATCTCGTTATCCCAGATTTAAATGGTGACTATAAAGCATGGCTTTCTCACAAGGTCATTGGAATTACCGATTCATTTGAGTTTACTCCAGAGCTAGAAAGACAGCTTAGCTTGAAAGGATTCGGAATCTACGGCTTTGATGAAGAAGTTGATTGGTTGCGTGAAGAGCGAATTGAACTTATCGAAAGTGCCAACTCTGCGGCAGAAGAAATTGGAATCCCGATTGATTTGTGTAAAAAAATGGCTTGAAAAAGAACTTATAACAGGATACCAGTTAAAAAGAAATTTATTGTTAAGGGCTTATTTAATTGATAGCCAAACATTAAGGAGCATGTTGTAAAAATATGAAATTCAAATGTTTAGAAGAGTTTGTTGCGTTTGTCGGTCTTATAACTTTAATCATTACAACACGGGGTATTGTTTCCGATGCCAATAAAAATGTATCAGACGCTGTAGCAATTATCAAAAAGAGCGAAAAAACGGATTACGACTTGAAGAGTTTTGCCACGGAGCCAGAGCTTAAGTTGCTTGGTGAGGAAGTGGAATCGAACAGAATTAAACTTATCAATATGTATACGATGATCTCTGAATTAAAAATGGTTAAAAAGACTAAAAAAATAGAGGAGCTGAACAAGCGGATTGGAGAACTTGAAGCGGAGATTGCCAGATTGAAAGCACCGTTGATACAACAAGAAAATGATAAAAAGCAGAATTGAAATATGTGGGAATATAGCCTCTGGGAAAACAACCTTGAGTCGCGGCCTCACAGGGGGGGGGGGCGGTTGTGTCTTTTTTTGGGGCTTATCCGGCTTGAGCGTCCTTTTCAATCATAGATTCTGCGCCGATTGGCAAATCCTTTACCGCGCGTTAGCCGGGAGCGAAGCGGACGGCTTCTGCGGAGCCAGCGCGGCTTGGCCCTTCCTCGCTTCTTGGCAGATCAAAGGCGTGAACAATCGTTTGCTTTGGCAACCTCGCCACACGCGCTCTCATGGATAAAAGGACGCTTGAAACGGAAGAGCCCCCAAAAGAACAATCTACCCAAGTTGGTGAATTCCTGAGCGAAGCGACCCCAAAAAGTTCTGGAGGGTGTCGGGAACCTCTTTCAAGAGGTTCCTGACCCGTCGGAGACATTTCTACCACGGGGCGTCGGCTTGCGATAGCGGCACATCTACTGCGTTGCTGGACCTGTTTGAATCCTCACCGTAGCGCTGCTACGCCTGCGGTTCAAACAGGGCCAGCGCCTTGTAGCTGCACCACTCTTGCAAGCCTTACGGTGTCGGAAAGAGAAGAACGCATGGGATTTTACGTGGTCGGGGAGAAGAAAGGCGCATGAACCTCACGATGTCGGAGAGCAGAAGGCTGTCCAGGTTCGTGCACCCTTGAGCGAAGCGAAGTCAAAAAGTTCTGGAGGGTGTCGGGAACCTCTTTCAAGAGGTTCCTGACCCGTCGGAGACATTTACCACGGGGCGTCGGCTTGCGATAGCGGCACATCTGCTGCGTAGCTGCACCACTCTCGCAAGCCTCACGATGTCGGGATAGGAGGACGCATGGAACCTTACGTAGTCGGGGCGAAGAAGGGTACATGGACCTTTACGGGGTCGGGGAGGGGAAAGAAAAAAAATATTTTCTGCCGCATTTTGTCGGTTGGCGGTACGGTCCATGCAGAGGGAAGATCAACGGCAAAGATTTCCTCATAACAAAAAAAACGCCCTTAGACTTATGCAATATACTGATAGCCCAGCATCTTCTTCACAAAAGCGTAGACACCATTCCTTCCTGACCGGTTCTCCGTTGGCAACGACGGGAATACAAGCCAGGAATTTTACGGCCGCCATTTCGAGAGCGGAAAAAGGCATTGCTCCCGAATTCTATTCTCCTGGAAGTCTGGTTGATGACATTGAACAGATTTGTGATTCTGGTCGGCAGGTTGTGGACGCGCAGTATTTAAACATTGCCGTGAAATTCTTCTATGCGTACGTCCACGATGGGGCGCATTGTGAAACGGTCCAATATGACGAGATTGCCGATTTGTATGAACGGTTTTCGCGACATCAAAGCCTGAATGAACCCAATGACGATATTGAGATCATGAATCGCTTACGGCAGTGGTCGCCGGTGCTTCGTGTGCTGGCTGACGCTCCTCGTGTCGCGCATGTCATGCGGGCGGTTGTCGGACAAAGGGACGCGCTACGGACGGTGAACGGCCCGTTTGTCGGAGTGGATATCGGCGTGGGAACCGGAATCATGTTGCTGGCCCAACAGATTCAAGCCCGGCGCAACGGCTTTACCGATATTCAGACCCTTGGCTATCAGGCGGACCCGGTTTCAGGAGAGCGAACGCACGACCTGATTCACTCGCTGGGTATGGGAAGTGTCATGTTGGCGGACTCGACTCGTGAAGGCGCGTACAACCTCCTTAAAGGACGTCCGGTCAGTTATGTCTCCAATGAAATGGTTGCGGGTATTCAGCAATCCCTAGGCCGGGAGAATTTTTTCAACAAATACAGTGCATTTTTCAAGGCCGTAGGGCAAAATGCGGATCAGGCCGCCTTTTTCCCGGAAGGATTGATCGCCCATAGCGGCAAAGAAGGCACTTCCATCATTCTCACCCGAGAAAACGGATTTGCCGCTCCTTTGGAGTATGCCGATGAGGACTTCATTCCCCAGGGCTTGATTATCGAAGGAAAAGTACTCCCCATGCATAAGCTGGGCGGTGATTTTTATTCCTACCTTATCTGATTGATCGCGATTGCAAAAAAGCGCATGGTGAAAGGGCAATACTCGTTTTGTGTTGCGAATATCGTTATTTGAAACGATACAATGCAAAACATGCTTGCGATTTACCGTTGTCGGATGTAGATGATTGAAAAGGATTATCATCAAGGAGAGAGAATCATGCGTAAGCCTTCAGTCGGTGTTGCTCTTGAGGGATTGCCCTATATTATAATCGCGGCCTTCACGACGGTCTTGTTTGCCATTCTTGGGTGGTGGGTCATGACCCTGTTGATGCTGGGTGTGACTGCATTTGTCGGACATTTCTTCCGTGATCCAGAACGTGTTGGGCCTGAAGATGCGGAGATGGTCAGTTCTCCTGCCGACGGTAAGGTCATAAAGGTCGACCGGGCAATCGACCCGATCAGTGGCGAGGAGCGTCAGGTTGTTGCCATTTTCATGAATGTCTTTAATGTGCACGTGAATCGTATGCCGGTATCCGGCAAGGTGGAAACCATTCGATATATTCCCGGTAAATTCTTCAACGCATCGCTTGATAAGGCGAGTGCCGACAACGAACGCAATATTCTTGTCATCACCGGAAAGGGCAATCAGCGGTTTACCGTGGTGCAGATTGCCGGACTGATTGCCCGTCGCATTGTTTGCCGGGTTGAACCGCAGGATAAGCTCAAGCGCGGTGAGCGGTTCGGCCTGATTAAGTTTGGTTCCAGAGTTGACCTTTATATGCCGGACAGCTATGTTCCTGCTGTCAGCGTTGGTCAGAAAGTTGTCGCTGGCGAAACGGTTCTGGCGAAGAAACGCTAGTTCCTGGACAGAAGGGCCATTGACGAACTGCTATGGTTAAAGAAAAGAAACTGCCACGCCACAAGAGCGTTTACCTTTTACCGAACCTGCTGACGACGGCCAGCCTGTTTCTCGGTTTTTTGGGGCTCACATGGGCCATTAAGGGGGATTACGCTTCCTGCGCCCTGTGCATCCTTTCAAGCTGTGTTTTCGATGGTCTGGATGGTAAGGTCGCGCGTATCACAAGCACGACCAGCGAGTTCGGTGTTCAACTGGATTCCCTTGCCGACCTGGTTGCCTTTGGCGTTGTCCCGGCCACCATGACCTATTTGTGGATGCTGGAAGGATTCGGCAGGTTGGGCCTTATGGCCGCATTTTTATTCATGGCTTGCGGAGCGTTGCGCCTTGCCCGTTTTAATGTTCAGGCGGCAACCGTTTCCAAAAAGCACTTTGTCGGGTTGCCCATCCCGGCTGCGGCCTGTTCACTGGCGACGTTAGTTCTCTTCACCGAGTATCTGCCGCAGGCGTACATGACCTCGTTGGTGCCCGGCTTTGTCCTGGGGCTTGTCTATGTCTTGTCCTTTTTTATGGTCAGTACTGTTCGTTTCTACTCCTTTAAGGAGATCGGCACCTTCAAGGCCCATCCCTTTTCCTGGATGGTCACTGCGATCCTTGTTCTTTCCCTGGTCGCAACTCGCCCGAAGGTGCTGGGCTTTATCATTTTCCTGGGCTACCTCATTTCCGGCCCGGTCTATACTCTCTTTCTCCTATCCCGTAGCGGAAAGCGACTACTACGGGATAGCTCCAAGGAAGAGCTAGGTTAGCTCTCACGCATCCCATACAGGTACGTCGTACTGACCCTGAATCGCCGCGCAGACTGTTGTGGAGGCGTACTTTTCTACCCATATAATATATGAATATAATCCCGTCCAAGGGAAGCTGGAGGATAATCATGGCTGAGAGAGTGTACATATTCGATACCACATTGCGCGATGGCGAACAGTCCCCTGGGGCGACGATGAATCTGGACGAAAAAATCCGCATGGCACGGCAACTGGAAACCTTGGGAGTGGACGTTATTGAAGCGGGTTTTCCCGTTTCCAGCCAAGGGGATTTTGACGCGGTCCAGGCCATTGCCAAGGCCGTTGACAATGTGCAGGTGGCAGGCTTGTGTCGGGCGATGACAGGTGATATCGATTATTGTTGGCAAGCGGTCAAAGACGCAAACCATCCGCGTATTCATACCTTTTTGGCAACCAGTGCTATCCACATGCGATATAAGCTGGACAAAACGCCTGCCCAGGTGGTGGACATGACCGATGCAGCGGTCAGGCATGCGAAACAATACACTGACAATGTAGAGTTTTCGGCCGAAGACGCTTCCCGATCTGATTGGGATTTTCTTGTCACGATCACCGAAACGGCCATTGCCGCTGGTGCGACCGTTGTCAATATCCCGGATACGGTCGGCTATTCCCAGCCCTTTGAATATTACGATATGATCAAGTACCTGAAGGACAATGTAAAAAATATAAATGACGCAATCATCTCGGTTCATTGCCATAACGATCTGGGTTCAGCCGTTGCCAACAGTCTGGCCGCCATCAAAGCCGGTGCCCGTCAGGTGGAGTGCACGGTTTTGGGTATTGGAGAGCGGGCTGGTAATGCGGCTTTGGAAGATATTGTCATGGCTATCAACACGCGCAAGGAGTTGTATAATGTTGAAACCAATATCAAAACGGACCAACTGTATCCGTCCTGCCGCCGTTTGTCCCAGATCATAGGTATTCCCATTCCACCCAATAAGGCGATTGTCGGGGCCAATGCCTTTGCTCACGAGTCCGGTGTGCATCAGGATGGTGTTATCAAAAATCGTTTGACGTATGAGATTATGACGCCTGCATCCATCGGGCGAACCAGCAATGATATTGTCATTGGGAAGCACTCCGGTTCGCACGCAGTCAAAAAAAAGGCTGAAGAATTGGGATACAATTTGGAAGAGGGGCAGATTCAGGTGCTTTTCAAGGCGGTTAAAGACCTGGCTGATAAAAAGGAGCAGGTGTTTGACGAAGATGTTGAGGCCATGATCCTTGAAAATGTGTATCGGCGGAAGGACCGATTCCGGTTGGTGGACATGTCTGTCTTTTCCGGGACCGGTGATGTCCCGCCCCATGCCGCTACTGTCATGGAATTCGGAACTGAAGGTGAGGACGTAGAAATCCGCAAGACCAGTTCTTTTGGAGAAGGTTCCATTGATGCGGCATTTCAATCCATATACTCTCTGGTCGGCATGTCGCCGAAATTGGAGACCTACACCGTCAATGCCGTTACCGAAGGTCTTGATGCCCTGGGCAGCGTCGCCGTTCGCATTGAGCATGAGGGGGTAAAGGCCGTTGGGCGTGCCGCAGATTCCGATGTTGTCAAGGCAAGTGCCCTTGCAATGGTGAATGCACTCAATAGAATGGACAAGGCCAAAGAGGAGAAATAGAAAATGGGGCAGACCTTAGCAGAGAAAATATTACAAAAATATACGGATCAGGAAATCACGGAACCCGGACAGATTGTTCAGTGCACTGTTTCCATGGTCCTTGCCAATGATATCACCGCGCCATTGGCGATTAAATCGTTTAGGGCCATGGGGGCCACCAGGGTCTTTGATCGGGACAAAGTCTCGCTGGTGTGCGACCACTTTACGCCGAATAAGGATATCGATTCCGCCGAGCAGGTGAAGGTTGTCCGCGAGTTTGCCGAAGAGATGGGAGTGACCCATTACTATGAATGTGGCGAGGTCGGGGTGGAGCACGCCTTGTTGCCGGAAAAGGGTATTGTTGGTCCGGGCGATGTTGTTGTCGGGGCGGATTCCCATACGTGCACCTATGGCGGTCTGGGCGCGTTTGCGACCGGCATGGGGTCGACGGATGTCGGTGCTGCCATGGCTCTCGGAGAAACGTGGTTCAAAGTGCCGCCGACGATCAAGGTCAATTTGACGGGAACGCCCCAAAAATATGTGGGAGCCAAGGATTTTGTCCTGAATCAGATAGGCCTGCTGGGCGTTTCCGGAGCCTTGTACAAGGCTTTGGAATATTCCGGTGACGTTGTCGACAATATGTCTGTTGAAGGGCGTATGACCATTGCGAATATGGCCATTGAGGCTGGTGGCAAAGTCGGCCTGTTTCCGGTTGATGGGAAGACGCTTGATTATGCGACAACTGCCGGATTTAAGGGCGGAAAAATCATGGCGGCTGACGAAGACGCTGTGTATGAGCGGGTTTTGAATATCGACGTGACCGAAATGGCACCACAGGTTGCCTGCCCTCATTTGCCGGAAAATGTAAAACCGGTTGATGAGACCGCTGGATTGCCGATTCATCAGGCTGTAATCGGTTCATGTACCAATGGCCGGATCGAGGATATGCGTGAAGCGGCCTCTATCCTTGAAAGGCGAAAGGTCGATCCCAAGGTGAGGTGTATCATTCTTCCTGCCACTCCTGCCATTTGGAAAGCCTGCATGCGGGAAGGATTGATGGAAGTATTCATGGATGCCGGATGTATTGTCGGGCCACCGACATGTGGTCCGTGCCTGGGAGGGCATATGGGCATTTTGGCAGGCGGTGAACGCTGTATTGCAACGACCAATCGTAATTTCAAGGGACGCATGGGGTCTTTGGAGGCAGAGGTCTTTTTGTCCAATCCTGCTGTTGCCGCCGCTTCGGCCGTTGCCGGAGAAATCATGAACCCTGCCAAACTGTAGGAGGAAGAGACAATGAAAGTCACTGGAACCGCTCATAAAGTGGGCGATCATATAGATACGGACGCCATCATTCCTGCCCGATTTCTTGTGACCACGGATGCAAAAGAACTGGGTGCGAATTGCATGGAAGGACTTGAAGCTGGTTGGGTAAATCGTGTTCGCAGGAATGACGTGATGGTTGGGGGCGTAAATTTCGGTTGCGGCTCATCGCGTGAACATGCACCCATTTCCATCCTTGGTGCGGGGATTCCTGTGGTTATCGCACACAGCTTTGCTCGCATCTTTTACCGAAACGGTTTTAATATGGGGCTGGTGCTTTTGGAAATCGGCGACAATATCCATAGAGTGAATGACACTGACAAGATTGAAGTGGATACGTCGACGGGTGTGATCAGGAATCTGACATCGGGAGAGACGGTGCAGGCGGCCGCTGTCCCTCCGTTTATGCAGGAAATACTCGATGCCGGTGGATTGGTCGAATATGCCAAGAAAAAATTGACTTAATAATACAAACACCGTGCGTCACCTGGGGAAAATGGAGAAAAGCGGGTTCTGTGCTGGTCATAAAACAATAATCAAGGATGGGAGAGAGATGAAAATATGTGTTTTGCCCGGTGATGGGATTGGCGTGGAAATCGTAACGCAGGCGTTGCGCGTATTGGAAAAGGTCGGTGAAAAGTTCAATAAACGTTTTGTGATCACGGAAGCCTTGATCGGCGGGTGTGCCATTGATGCCGAAGGTCTGCCGTTGCCCGAAGCGACCGTGCATACGTGCAAAGAATCGGATGCGGTCTTGCTGGGAGCCGTTGGTGGCCCCCGGTGGGATGATATTGATCCCGCCATTCGCCCGGAAAAAGGGCTACTTGGAATACGAAAGGAATTAAACCTGTTTGCCAACCTTCGCCCGGCCCAATTGTTTCCGCAACTGGCCGACGCCTGTTATCTGCGTCCGGACATTGTTGCAAAAGGGCTCGATGTCATGGTTGTTCGGGAACTGACCGGCGGTATTTACTTTGGTGAACCTCGGTTTGAGGGGGAAAAGGAAGGTGAACGATTCGGGTATAATACCATGGCTTACCATGAACATGAAATCCGTCGTATTGCCAAAGTCGCTTTTGAAGCGGCCCGCAAGCGTTCCGGCAGGGTTTGCTCGGTTGATAAGGCCAACGTCCTTGATGTCTCCCGCGTCTGGCGCGAAATAGTGATCGACGAGCACGGCAACTATCAGGACGTGGAACTGGAGCATATGTATGTGGATAATGCCGCCATGCAATTGGTTCGTGATCCATCCCAGTTCGATGTCATCGTAACTGGCAATCTGTTCGGTGATATTTTGTCCGATGAAGCGGCTGCCATTACCGGGTCCATCGGCATGTTGCCGTCGGCTTCCCTTGGGAGCTCCAATCCGGGCTTGTACGAACCCATCCATGGTTCTGCTCCGGATATTGCCGGGCAGGACAAAGCCAATCCGCTGGCCATGATTTTGTCCGTATCCATGATGTTACGGTATTCCTTTGCACTGGCTGACGAAGCGGACTGCATTGAGAAGGCTGTTGAGAAAACGTTGGAGCAGGGTTACAGAACCGGTGATATCTGGCAGGAAGGCTACCAGGCTGTGGGTTGCACTGCCATGACCGATGCCGTGCTTGTGAATATGTAAAGACCCAAGCCAATGACCATCCTGACTTGTCGGGACGGGCATCCCGCCCGAACGGGCGGTTTTACAATAGAGAGTGTTGAACTTGCCTTGACCATTACGTGTTTTATCTAATGATATCAATCTAATGAGAGATCCCCCGGCTCTGCCGGGGGTGCCTGACTGGATAGAAGTGCAAACAGGCTCATATCTTGGTGAGGACGATGTCGTTCGGTTGGAAGATGTCTATGGGCGAGATGGAGCATAAGAAGAGAAGAACGGTGCGTTGATCACCGGCACAAACGGACAAGATGAGGCTTGCCTTGCCTGTTTGTTGTCGGAAAGTACTTTTCAGGCCCGATTTGGAGAATTCTCAGCCGTTTGAGTTCTTGATTATTTGCAATCAATTTGAATATACGATAAAATTGTTTTGAAAAAGGGCGTTTTGGGGTTTTTTCTGTTTCAAGCGTCCTTTGAGCCATGAGGGCGCGTGTGGCGAGGTTGCCAAAGCAAACGATTGTTCACCCGTTTGATCTGCCAAGAAGCGCGGGTGGGCCAGGCCGTTCGCTGTGCAGGAGCCGTCCGCTTCGCTCCGCCTGATGAGCGGCATAAGGATGCGCCTGTCGGCGCGGGGTGTATGATGGGAAAGTACGCTCAAACCGGATAATCCGTTTTTTTAGGGAACGCATTTTTGCTGTTGGGAAAATCGGATTGCAATTGCCTCTCTACGGTGTTGTGCGATTCATTTTTTTTGCATGGAGGGTTCGGTGAAAAAAATTTTTATTACAATAAGTTTGATTTTCTTTTTTGCCGGGTGTTCCGGTACCTACATGAAAGAATACGTCCAACCCAATGGTGTTGCTGGTGAGGCGCGCCATGTGGCCGTGTTGCCCCTGGTCAACCTGACGAATACCCCTAATGCGGGTCGTATGGTCGGGGATTTGTTGACGACCGAGCTCTATGCCTCCACCCCGTTCGACCTTATGGAGTCCACCGAGATGCTAAAACGCATTAAAGGAAATGAGGACGATCTTGACTTTGTCATGGAGGATGCCGTGGCCCGGAAGATGGGGAGCAAACTCGGCGTGGATACCGTGATTTACGGCTCTGTCACCGAATATCAATACAAGCGCGGGGTTAATCAGAGTCCTGCCGTGGGTATCAATCTGCGTATGATTGATGTTGCTTCCGGTAATGTGCTTTGGGCCTCATCTTCTTCCAAAAGCGGGGGGTGCTTTTTCGGATGTACGGAGTCTTTAAACAGCGTGGCACAGAAAACACTCGCAGAGATGGTCGCGGCCATGGTTTCCGTTTCTGCTCAGTAATCATCCTGCTCGTGGTTTCTTTCACCTTGTTCGGCAGGACGTTTGTCTTTGGCAGAAGCAATGCCGTGTCTTCGTGGGCCTGCTATTACGGAAGTGAAGACCGGACGGATCAGTTGTCCGGTTTTGATTTACTGGTCGTCGCCCCTGCCGGACAGAATCCGGCTCCTCTTCGCGCCAAGGGCGTAAAGGTGCTTTCCTATGTCAGTCTCGGAGAAGTTGCCGGGAACGGTCCTTATTATGCCGAGGCCAAAAGCAAGGGGTTGCTTGTACGGCACAACAAAAAATGGGATTCGTGGGTGGTGGACGTGCGCCGGCCGGAATGGAGCGAGCTGGTGTTGACCCGTATCATTCCCGATGCTCTGGCTACGGGATACGACGGCCTTTTTTTTGATACGCTTGATTCTCCCATGGATATGCAGCACCGGAACCCGGATGAATACAAGGGAACTGCGCGTCATTGTGTGGCTCTGGTCCGTGCCGTCCGCAAGCAATACCCGAAGCTATTACTGTGTCAGAATCGGGGGTTTGAAATCATTGAGCGAACAGCCCCGTATCTCAATTATCTTCTGATTGAGGGGTTGAGCAGTTCCATGGATATTGCGACCTCCACCCGAACAGATGTATCGGGAAATGACCGCGATTTTCTCATTGCCAAGGCAGAAGCCGCCAGGAAGGTCAATTCCGCGTTGGTGGTCCTGACCCTTGATTACGTACCTGCCGATGATGGCCCCAAGAGAGAAAAAGTATCCGAGTTTTCCCGCAAACTGGGGTATGTTCCCTATGTAAGCACTCCTGCGTTAAATGAGGTTTTCGTTCATGCGCCTACGTAGACTTGTTGTCGCGTTGTTGATGGTTCTTCTTGGGCTTGCCGACGCTCATGCCGTACAGGTCAAACGCACTGTGTTGGTTCTTTACAACAGTGGAGAGCAGTATACAGCTGTGAACAACAGTTTTATTGAAGGGTTCGCTGCTCCCCTCAATTATCTTGGCTTTCTGTACAAAATGCGTGACGTCGCCGTCAGGCCGCTTCCTTCAGATGAGGAAATGAGTGAATATCGGGCGGTCTTTACCACCTTTTCCGGGGATATGATGGACAAGCCTGATGAGTACCTCAACTGGTTGATCAGGCAGCAGGAACTCGGAAAACAGCTCATAATAGCCGGCAGTCTCGGTGCGTTCAGCGATTATAATAAAATTCCCGTTGATCCGTTGTTGATCAAGAAAGTTTTTTCCGATCTCGGATTTTCCTATCAAGGTAATATCACCAACGATGAGTACCGGTTACAATACGATTATGTTGATCCGGAGAATATGGATTTTGAGCGTAAACTGCCGTTGTTCCCGAAAAAGTATATGCAGGTTGTTCCCAGCGCAAAGGATGTTCGTTCATGGGTTACCGTGAGCTTGAAAGCAAGACCGAAGAGTCTTTCTACGGTCGTCGGCGTAGGGCCGCGCGGCGGCTTTGCTCTGGATGGGTATATGCGTTGGCAGGAACCAACAGATTTTTTGAAGCAGTGGTATTTGAACCCCTTTGAATTTCTCCGTATTTGCCTTGATTTGAAGGGGATGCCTGCGCTGACACCGAATACGTTGAACGGGAAGCGGCTGGCCTTTGCGCATATCGATGGTGACGGCTTTGCCGGGTATACAGAGATAGATAAGCAAAAGGTTTGCGGGGAAATCATCATGGAGCGTATTTTTGCGCGTTATGATTTCCCCAACTCGGCGTCGGTCATAGCAGGGGAGATTGATCCAGCGGTCAAGGGCAGCATCAATAATGTGGCACTGGCGAAGACCATGTTCAGGATGGATAATGTGGAAACGTCTTCCCATTCCTATACCCATCCCTTTGCATGGGATGCCAAGATGCGTGAATCAAAAGAGTATGCCGATAAATTTGTGATCGGGCAGTATGAGGTTCCGGGGTATACATTTGATGCCCGTTACGAAATTGTCGGCTCCTGTGAGTATATTTCTGAAAATTTGGCTCCGATGAATAAGCCGTGTAACGTCTTGTTTTGGTCCGGTTTGTGTGATCCCGGTGAAAAACAGGTTGCCATTGCCGACAAGGCAGGCATCCTGAACATGAACGGCGGGGATACTGTCTTTGACGCCCGTCGCAATTCCTATTTTGGGGTCTCTCCCCTCTACCGTGCCCTTGGTAAGCGCAACCAGATTTATACCGGACAGGCCAATGAAAATATCCTGACCAATCTTTGGAGTGGGCCGTATTTCGGATTCCGCAATATTGTGGAGACCATGGAGCGAACCGGAACGCCGCGTCGCATCATGCCCATCGATATCTATTACCATTTTTACAGCGGAGAGAAATTCGCATCTCTCAAAGCGCTGGAAGATGTGTATGAATGGGTGCTCAGTCAGGATACGGCGCGGGTTTTTGCCTCAGCGTATATAAAAATGGTTAACGGCAGTCTGGCTGGCAAGTTGGAGAAAATCTCCCCGGATAATTTTGTTTTCCGTGATTATGCGGACTGCTTATCCGTGCGGCTGGCTGGAATGGATAGGATTCCTGATTTGGCTCAGTGCAAAAATGTGCTTGGCTACGACATTCAGCCCGAAGGGATATTCGTCCACCTGCGTCCCGGAACGGTACGGGCAGAATTGGTTTTGACCACGGATAAAGGGGTCAACAACGGCTTTGCCTATCTTAAAAACGGGTCTGGCTGGGTGCGCAATTTTGCGCGTACGGCAAATGGCATACGTTTTGATTTTGACTGTTTCAGCAAGGGGCGTTTTGAACTGGGGGGGCTTGAGCCGAACCGTCAGTACAAACTCATCCGTAAGGATACCCCGCCTCTTGAGTTGCCGAGCAGTGCGAAAGGGGTGTTGAGTGTGGAGGATGTTTCTTCGGGAACTATGGTGATTAAGCAGAATTGAATATAAAGCTCTGGCGGGTACTCGTTTTTGTACTCATCATAATCGGTACGACCGTACTTATTTACCCCTTTCCGAGGGACATGGTAGCTCTTTACCTGCGAAGTGGCGCAGTGGCAAAGTCCTTCGATCTTCTGACCGAATTTCTTGAAGAAGACCCTCACGATTTGTCGCTTTTAAGCACCGGTGTCGATGTTTTCCTCAAATGCGGTATGCCGGATAAAGCCATTGCCTGTCTTGAGGAAATTCTGAAACAGAAACCGGATCGTATCCCCGAACGCAGAAAACTGGCACAGGTTTACGAATGGAGCGTGAGGCCTCACAAGGCTCTGCACACGTGGGAGAAAATTGCCCGGATTGAGCCGGATGCGCTGAAGCCTCTTGAGAAGTTGGTCATGTATTATCGCTACTACAATATGCTCCCACAGGAAGTTGAAGCCATTATCAAGCTCAATGCATTGCAGGGAAAAAAGTCATTTAGCAGTGAGTTTCTGTCTGTTTTACATGGCGAAATTGAGCGCCTTGGCATCGAACATGCCAAAAATCTTCATGATCCGTATCTGAATTTTTTGATTCAGCGGATTTTTATTGTCGGCGAACAGTTCAAAGACGCAGCAGAGCGTCGGGCAGAATTCGGTGGAAAAGCCGATTTCAAGCAGTTTGTCCTCTATGTGTTGGAATATTTCGTCGCTGCTGATCGGATGGAAGAAGGCTACGCCTATGCTACTCGCATGGATGAGAAAACAGGGCGTGGCGTTGAAAACAGGGTGCAGCTCGTCAAGGTGCTGGGGTGGACAGAAAACTACACCCGGGCTCTGGAAATAGCGGAAAATCTGTTGCAGATCAGCCCGGATAATGTGGCTCTGCTGACGGAGACCGCATGGATAGCCAGCAGTTCCGACAGGCACGATATTGCGCAGAGTGTCTTGAAAAAACTCATGGAAATTGAGCCGGAGAATAGGGAACACCACAAGGCTCTCGGTGCCGTTTATATGGCAACGGGCAACTATCACAAAGCCGTTGCCTTGTTTCGCCGGCTGGTGGAGCGGGTGGGAGACTGGCTGATCTATGGTCATGATATGTTGCGTGCGGCCTTGTTCAGCGAGGATGTCAAGCTCATGGCTGAGGTCGTTGAACAGACTGAAGATGTCGACCTGTCGGAGCCTGAGTATCTGCGTCTGCGTGGGGCGTTGTTGCTGACACTTAAACGTCCGCAGGAAGCCTATGAAGCGTTGCGCAGGGTCGTGGACAGCCCCGGTGCGATACTGACTGATTACCAGCGTTTGATTGATGCGGCTACGAGCACAGGGGACAAGCAACTGCTCGCCGATACAGTGGCGTTGGCCCTGAATCTTTTTCCGGGCAACATGGATCTCATGCGCACTGCCGGTGGGGCGTGGCGAAATGCTGATCAACCGCTAAAGGCGTATCACATCTATCGTGAATTGTTGAAAACGGAACAGAAACAACAAGATATAGTCGATATGCTGCTCGCTGCTTCGGAAACGCAGGATGTGAAATTGGCGAAACAGGCCGCCGCATACGCGGCGAAAATTGCGCCCAAGGATGTAACGGTTATTGTGCAGGCCGGGGAAATCCTGCTCTGGTTGAACTCACCCACAGATGCGTATCCCTATTACAAAAAGGCGGCGATCATGACCGGGGGAACCCACGAATATGTCATGTCTCTTATTCAGGTTGCATCCTACACTGGCGATAAAGCTATTTTTCGCGATGCCGCGAAAACCGCGAGCACGTTGCAACCCGATGATGAGCAGGTGGGCCTGCTGGCTACTTCCGTCTGGGCGGCAGCCGGAAACAAGGGGCGGGCGCGGTTGCTACTGGACCGTTTTGCCGGACAGGGAACAAAGAATTTTGAATCGTTGTATAAATGGGCCGAATGTGCGGACAAGGCTGGGCTGAACGAAGAAGCTTTTCGTCTCTATGATGATTTGTATTCCCGTGGTTACAGGCGTAAACAGATTCGGAAACGGCTGGCTCGTCTTGCGGAATGGACCGGGCGTCCGGCTGTTGCTGCGAAGATATATGGTGAGATTTCAGATGAAAGCCCAGGCAATCTCGACTTTGCCCAAAAAGCGGCCAACGCATGGGCCGATGCCGGGAACTACGATACATCCGTGGCTTACTACGAACGGGCCATTAGCCTGACGCCCAAAGATTATGCCCTGAAACTGGCACTAGCCAAGGTCTATGGCTTTGCCGGGAAAGTGACGGATCAGATCAGGGTTTTCAAAGAGTTGCAGGCTGTCGGAAAACTGCCGGAACCAGAGCGGGTGGAGTTGGCGAGAGCCTATCTTGACGCCCGTGAGCCAGAACCTGCGTTGCATATTTTGGAGCCGTATGCGCGCTTGAAGAAATTGCCCCGTTTTGAAGGCTTTTTACTTGCTTCCGCATTGCAGATGGCCGGACGCGGGAGGGACGCTTCCGGTGTTTATAAAAGGTTGAAAAGAGAGTATAATAAGGATCATGTTTTTCTGGCCCGGTTGGGTGCGGAAGCCCTATTCAACAATTTTCAGGCCGATGCCTATGATCTTTTTGAGGCTGCACTCAAGGTTGACCCTGAAAACCATACCGCACTCAAAGGGCTGGGCATTATTTTCGGAGAGCGGGAGCAGTATAAACGGGCCGTGTCCAAGCTTATCAAATATCTGAGGATTGTTCCTGATGATGTGGATGGACGATATCAACTTGGCGAGATATACAGACTCATGGGACGAGAAAACGACGCTGCCCGGGAGTTCCGGCGGGCGGAACGGATTATCCGTCGTAACGGGCATAAGGATATGCCACTAAACGGTATGACCAGGATCGGCAGGTAAGAATTTGAAGAAGTCCGTAGTGTTTTTTCTTTTGCTGACGGTTGTCATTTCGGTCATGCATAGCTCTCCGCTTTTGGCGGAGGACACTCCCGTTGCGCCTGTTGCGCAGAGTGAGGAGTCTCTTTGGACGGTGCGGGTCAAATCCTTTAACGAGGCTGAGAACGCCTGGGAATTTATGACATACCTGAAGGGGGAAGGCTACCATCCGGTCATGGTTGCTCTGTATGATGGAAAGGGCAGGCTCTGGCGGGCTGTGCAGATCGGGGATTACCCGACCCGCAGTCAGGCCCGTGTGGCCGGAAAGATTTTCAAGGAGCGGACCAGGCTTGATTACCAGATTTGTTCTATGCCTGTTTCGTTGCTGGAGGAACGTATCCTCAAGTCTCCCACGAGTCCTTTGCCGGAATTGGAGGCGCATGGGCCTGTCGAGATTGCCGGTGCTCCCAAGGATACTTTGGAGCCAGCCGGGCAGAAGCTGGTCGGCGCGCCGGAATCCCTTTTTTACGAACTGGATCAGCCTGATGTCCTACAGGCTACAGATCGCAGGCAGCAGACTGTTCTTCTGGCGCGGATTATGATTCGCCGGGGCTATGTTGATGGCGGTTTGCGCCTTTATGCCAAGTTGTTGCACAGGTATCCTGATGACCTGGAGTTGCGCGAAGAATACATCGGTGCCCTTATTGACAACAGTGAGATAGAAAAGGCCGAAGCCATGCTCCGTGACTGGTTGGGGCGTTCCCCGTATTCTCCGCGGGCTTTGCGACAAGAGGCCCGTTTGCGTTTGTTGTCCGGGAATTATTCTTTGCAGATCGACACCCTTGATTCTCTGCTACGGCTACGGCCCGGTGACATTGATTCCATTTCGGCCAAGGCTTACGGAAGTCGGCAGGGCGGGGACTGGCTGGGTGCAATCGAGAGTTTTTCCGAACTGATTGATGCTGAACCGGATAACCAGGAAGCCCGGCAGGCTCTATCAAGCCTGCTCATGGAACGCAGGCCGCGTCTGAAATTGACTCCGAGTGTGTATCTGCAATCAGATAAGTCCGTAACCACGACCCTTGGCAACCGATTTTCCATGCAGATCACCGACCAGACCCGTGGGGATTTCTACTACGCCAATACCCGTCTCTATCGTCCTGCCGGAACCGGGATTGCCATGGTCGACAAGGACGTCAATCAGGCAGCACTCCTTTTGAAACATGATTGTACCCGTACTGTTACCGGGCTGGCGGGTTTCGGTGTTTTTGAGGGAACTGCTTCCGGTGTTTCGGGTGCCCTTGGTTTTGATTGGCGGATTCACGATCCCGGTACAATTTCAGCCATGATCGACTATAACAATCCATGGCTGGATGAGCCTTCCGCCGCAAATTACAATGGTCGTTACCATCAACTTTCCCTGACCTATGATGGCTTTTATGATGATACCTGGGGGCTGTTCCTCAATGGGCAGTTACGCCAGTACCAGCTTGAATCGGAAAAAAACTACGGAACCAAAGGGCTGTATACCGTTATCCTGACCCGCAAACTTCTTGCTGACCCGGATTTGTTTGTTTCCTATTCGTTTTATCGTTCTTTTTTTAAGTACGCCGATGCTCAGTACAAACCGTTTCTGGTGGTGGATAATGAGAGCGTCCATACCGTGAGTGCCAGTTTCAGCAAGTCTATCTGCGATACGATTATTTTTCGGGTCGCAGGCGGAATCAATTTTGATGAATTTAAAAACAGTCCAAGTTACTTTGGCGGTCCTTCCCTTACTGTCAGATTGGGGCGTTTCGAGTTCGATTTTGGCTATCTGTACAGTAGTGATTCCGGGGTGTCCGGGGGCGGGGAGACGCATTTTTTAAGCGGCGGGATTGGGTTTGTCTTCTAAAGAGTTCTCTTTTGTCCCGGTGAGAGGGCGCACATCCGTTGTCAATAGTCGCTTGGGGGCCGATATATATGTTTAACGCCAAATCAACCACGAAGAAGTATAGCCGTTCCAAGTACTATGAAACCCTGCTCGGAGTGGTCGCCATCACGGCGGTGAGTATGCTTTTTTTCCCTGCCGATCCAGGATTTGTGTCCGTTTCACCCCATCCATACTGGATTGTGATTTTGTTGACCGCTACCCGTTACGGGTTTGCCGGGGGATTTTTTTCCGGGATTGTGGCTGGCCTGTTTTTTCTGGTTTTTAAAACGATATCCATTCCAGATATTGATCTGGATGATTTTAAGACGTTTGGCATGTGGGGCAAGCCCATTCTCTTTTTCCTGGTCGGTGTTGTACTCGGAGAAATCCGTCAGTTGCAGATTAAAAAATATGACGATGTTTGCGAAGAGAGGGACGCCTTTCGCGATGCTTTTGACAAAGTGAAAACCAAGTACGCTGTTTTAAATGAAGCGAAGCAGGAACTGGATAGTAAAATACTCTCACAGGAGAGTACGCTGAGTACTCTTTACGAGGCGGCACAAGGGTTGCGCACCCTGAGTCTCGACAGCATTTATCCTGCTGTGTTGGAAATTCTGCGTGAATTTATGGGGGTGGAGGATTGTTCTATCTATCTGCTGGAAGGCACGGAGTTCCGGCTTGATACCGCCTTGAGGCAGGGGAAAAGTTTTGTTCCTGAAGTTGTTCCACTTGGCGAGAGTCTGATGAGCGTTGCCGCCGATCAGAAGAAGGCTGTTTCCATCAGAGATATAGCCAACACGGAAAACATGCCCAGAGGCATTATTATTTCCGCGCCAATCCTCGCTGACAACCATTCCCATGTGGTCGGGGTGCTTAATGTGGAGAAGATGCCTTTTCTGAAATTCACTAGTGATTCAGTACGGGTGGCCGGACTGGTCGCCGACTGGTGTGGCAGCAGTGTTGAAAATGCCACGGTTTTTACCGAGACAAAAGACAAATTGGTCATTGATGAAATTATCGATACCTACACGTATGAGTATTTTCGCCGCAGGTTGCGGGAGGAGTTTGTGCGGGCGCGGCGGTATGAATTGGATATGTCGCTGATCCTGTTGGAATTCCCAGAATTTTCCAATGCCTCTGACGAAGGGCGGGATGAAGTCCTCATGGCTTTTGGCGTGATCCTTAAAACCCATATCCGCGAAATCGATATTCTTTTCATGAGTGATGAATCGGGGGCTTTTTATCTTGTCTTGCCAACCACTGCTGTGACGGGGGCACGGGTCGTGGTCAACAACCTGCTGAGGTCGTTCAAGGCTCTTAGCATAATGGCTTTTGAAACAGATCAGAACTTTGTAGAGTTGTGGGCCGGCGTGGCTGGCTATGAATTGGGCATGGAAGACCCTGATGAATTGGTGAAGAATGTGAACGAGGATTTGGCAAGTGTCTTTTTCGCGGAGTAGGGTTACCAGAAGGGCGCGGTTACGGATGCTGGAAGCCTTTGCTGCTTCCTACCTGTTTGAAGGTGGGGCGGTTTGGCTTTACCTGGGCCGAGATGGCGTGCATTGGTATCTCTATATAGCTATTGCCGCACATCTGTTGTCCGGGGTGTCGTTTATTTTGTTTACCGCTCCCAAGCCAAGGGCGTTGCCCGGAATTGCCTTTTATTATCCGCGCATTGCGGCCTTGTTCACCATTTTTATGCCGGTGCTGGGAGTGCTCGGCATTTCCATAGCCCTGCTGTCTGCTCGCGTTCTCATGCACAGTCACGGTCTTGCCCACGAGTACAGGGAAAAGGCATACCAAAGGACTGATCTGGATATCGATCTGCCCACCAATGTCACTGAGTTTCTTTATGATGAGGTGGATGTTCACCCCATTGCGGATATTTTGGCTGGGGACGATATGGAAAGGAAGCGTGGTGCGGTCAATTTGCTACGCCGGATCGGTTCTTCCGAGGCGGTCAGTCTGTTGCGCAAGAGTCTTGTCGATGAGAGTGCTGAGGTCCGTTTCTACGCCCATACCGCTTTGACCCGCCTTGAGGGAGATTATGTCAAAGCTATGGACAAGGCCCGTTCCCGGGCAGAAAGATATGACAGCCCGCAGACGCACGCCGAACTTGCCTCTATCTATCGCAACTATGCCCGTAGCGGGCTACCTGAGGTTGCGATGCGGGAACGGACTCTGCTTCTTGCCTGTGAGCATTGGCGATTGGCCGTTGCCAAGGAAGAGGGAAATAAAGAGTACCTGATGCGTTTGGCGGAAACCTGTGTTGAGAGCGGGGAATTGAGTGAGGCATCGGATATCTACCGGGCTATGAGTGCTGATCCTGCATTTGAAATGGAGGCACGTTTGGGGCTTTGCCGAATATCTTTTGAGGAGGGCAATTTTATTGCCCTCTTTCAGGAAGTGGAACAATTGCGATCACGTCCTGGCTTGAAATCTGCTGATCCGCTCAAGACGATGATGTATAATTTCTGGGTGGAGAGTGGTCCTGGCGATACCGTGCACGTAACTGAAAGTCTTGATGAGAAGGGTTATGAGTTTGGATAAGGAATATGATGTCTGCCTGCTTTTGGAGGGGACATATCCCTTTGTGTCCGGCGGGGTTTCAAGTTGGATTCATAACCTGATCAAAGGGATGCCGGAATTGACCTTCTCTTCGGTTTGTATTTTGGCCTCCTCAAAGGAAAAGGCTGAATACCGCTACGATGTGCCCGATAACTTTGCTGAACCACGGATTGTGTACCTGCACGATCCGGTGGAGATTCCCAAGAATCCCTTTCAATGGATTTCCCGCACGAATATGAAGACTCTGCGGCAATTTCATTACGGCATGGACCGCAACGATATTACCTTGCTGAAGGATATTGTGGAGCTTTTTCGTGATGAAAAATTTCCCCTTTCCGGGCTCTTTCACGACAAGATGGCTTGGGATTTGCTGGTGGAACGCTACAAGTTGGATTCTGAGGATGAGTCGTTTATTGATTATTTTTGGACATTTCGTTTTACCCATCTCCCCATTTTCAAGATGCTGTCTCTCGAGCTACCCAGGGCGAAGGTATATCATACGATTTCAACTGGTTATGCAGGATTGTTGGGCGTTATCGCACGGATTATGACCGGGCGGCCATTGTTGCTGACCGAGCATGGAATTTACGTCAAGGAACGCAAGATCGAAATTTCGCAGGCTGAGTGGGTGTATCGCAAAGGAGATGAACGGTTGCGTGTTGAAAGTCATCTCGGTGCCTTCCAGGCGTTCTGGATCAGGATGTTTGAACAGCTTGCCCGACTATGTTATGACTATTCCTCAGCAATTTACACTCTTTATGAAGGGAACCGTCAACTTGAGATTCAGGAGGGGGCTGATCCTGACAAGATCAGGATTATTCCCAACGGGATCAACCTGGATAATTTTTTAGGCCTCAAAGCCGCCGACCATGACTATCAGGGCCAGACCGAGTTTTCGGTGGGTTTTGTTGGCCGCGTGGTGCCGATCAAGGACGTGAAGACGTTTTTGCGGGCGATCAAGATAGTGGCCCTTAAGATCGAAAAGCTCAAGGTCTTTATCATGGGCCCCACAGAAGAGGATGAAGAATATTACGAAGAGTGCGTGAACCTTGTTCGCTTGTTGCACCTTGAGGACATTGTTGAATTTACAGGCAAGGTCAGGGTGACTGATTATTTGCCGAATCTTGATGTGATCGTGTTGACCAGCATCAGTGAGGCCCAGCCGTTGGTTCTCATGGAGGCAAGTTGCGCCGGTGTCCCGTCGGTTGCCTCTGATGTTGGTTCTTGCCGGGAGCTGCTTGAAGGCCGCACGGCGGCAGATCAGGCTATTGGTCCTTCCGGCATTGTGACTAAAGTTGCGGACCCGATTGGCACAGGTGAGGCGATCCTTACCATTTTGACTAATCCGATTTTGCGTCAGCAGATGTCCCGGGCCGGAATCGAGCGTGTAAAGACGTTTTATAAAGAGTCTGCCCTCAATGAAGCCTATTTGAATATTTATAAAGACTATATGGCAATGGACGATCTGGAGTGAGCAATGGCTGGAATCGGCTTTGAGTTGAGAAAAATGCTGCGCAGGGACAGCTTTGTTTCCGATGTGGGAACCTATTTGTATGCGGCAATGGTTTCGTCCGGCCCGTGGCTGATGAGTGTGCTTTGTCTTGCGGTACTGGGGCTGTATTCCTATGCTGGTTTTTCTCCTAAAGATCAGGATATCTTTCGGACCACCATTATTTATGTGTACGCATTCACCCTTATCTATGTGGGGTATATTCAGTTGGTTGTGACCCGTTATCTGGCCGACCGGCTTTACATAGGCGATGAAAAGATCACCCTGACCACGTTTTTTACCAGTTCGACCATCGTGCTGGGTGTCGGGTCAATTCTCAGCATAGGGGGGATATATTTTTTTGAACTGACCTTCAATTATAAGATAATTGCGGTTGTCTTGTTTTTGATTGTAGCCATGATCTGGCTGGCCATGATTTTTCTCTCTGCGGTGAAAGATTTCCGTTCTATTGTTCAGGCTTTTGCTGTGGGGACATCATGTAGCATTGGCGGTGCTTTTCTGCTCTATCCTCTGATGGGGATTCAGGGGTATTTGCTGGGGTATACGTTTGGGCAGGCTGTGATTTTCTTTTGGCTACTGGCGTGCTTGTTGGCGGAATTCCCGCCCGGCAGGGTTTGGGATTTACGGTTGTTTTCCTATTTTAGCAAGTATTGGGATTTGGCCTTGATCGGTCTGTTTTTCAATCTCGCCATCTGGGTGGATAAGATCATGTTCTGGTTTGCTCCGGACTCCAGAATGGTGGTTCCCTATCTGCGGACCCATGATATGTACGAGGGGCCGATCTTTTTCGCCTATCTGACGATTGTGCCGACTTTGGTCATCTTTTTGGTCAAGATTGAGACCACGTTTTATGAGCATTATCAGGATTATTTTGCGAAAATTATATCCAAGGAAAATCTTTCCAGTATTTTGCAGGAGAAGAAGGGCATGATCAAAATGCTCAAGGAAAGTCTGCGTGAAATACTCATCGTTCAGGGAACCCTGACCATGTTTTGCCTTTTTATGGCCCCGGAATTTGTGGATATGGTTGGGCTTTCGCCTTTGCAACAACCCATTTTACAGATAGCTCTTGTCGGGTCGTTCATGCAGGCTTTGCTTTCCGTTGCGGTTATTATTCTTTTTTATTTTGATCTGCGAAAGGAGGTTCTCGCAGTTACCATGGTTTTCCTGCTCAGTAATATCGGGTTGACCTGGTTGAGTATGCGGCTTGGATTTACCTTCTATGGGTATGGCTATTGCTATGCGTGCTTCATTGCATTGATGTTTTCGTATTATTTCGTCTCCAAAAGCGTTCGTGATCTGGAATACATAACTTTTTCAAGCCAACCTTTATCTTAAAAAAATTGGAGGGAGAGATGAAGACAACCTGTCTTGTGACGGGATGCGCCGGATTTATCGGTAGTCATCTGACACAAACGCTACTTGATCATGGGCATGCGGTCGTGGGCGTGGACAACTTTGCCAGCGGCTATGCGCATAACATGGAAGGTTTCAAGAAACATGCGGGTTTTACCTTTTATGAAAGGTCTATTACCGAAAAAAGGCTGCTTGCACAGTTGAAAGAAAAACATAGCGATTTAGATGTGGTTTTCCAATTGGCGGCAGTGGTCAGTGTGCCGTATTCGGTGGAGCATCCTGAACTCACCATGCAGGTGAATTTTGAAGCCAACCGGGACATGCTGGATGCGGCACGGGACATGGGGCTGTCGCAGTTTGTTTTTGCCGGGTCGGCAGCCGAATACGGCAATGAGGATCGTCTGCCGGTGAAGGAAGCATATGCCGACAGTGCCGAACAACTGAGTCCTTACGGGATTGCAAAGTACAAGTCTTCGTCCTATATTGAAAAATCAGGCTACGGCTGTTCCTTGCGGTTTTTTAACATTTTTGGGCCGAGGCAGGATCCTACCAGCCAGTATAGCGGCGTTATTTCACGTTTCGTGGATTTCGGACTGGCCGGAAAGAAGATGGTGATTTTCGGCGATGGTGAACAAAGCCGTGATTTCCTGTATGTTGCCGATGCCGTGACTGCTTACCTTATTGCCTCTGGACTGGACAGGGAGGGACGGGGGCCGTTGACCGGGGTATACAATGTCGGCACGGGTAAAGGACGATCAATCCGTGAGCTTGCATCCGTCGTGGCAAAGCTCACTTCCGCACCGCAAGAGATTGATTTCAAGCCGGAGCGGGCAGGGGATATCAAACATTCCTGTGCGGACGTCAGCAGGATTACCGAGGCAGGCTTCCGGGCCGGGATTGTTTTTGAGGAAGGGCTTGCACAGACGGTTGAATGGGCCGGGAAAGAATAGAGGATGCAAGGATAGAGATGCAGGACGCAGAACAGGCATCAATGCTTGACCGGCAGGTTAAGGACGCGGCGGTCAAATATGTGAAGCAAATATTCCGGCAGGCTGGTGATTCTGAATTGATCCAGGCTTTGAAAAAGGAGTCATTCAACTATACGTATAAAAAAATGATTGTTGATCCAGATGACTTTATGGCCAGGCCGCGTCCGGCTGACATTGCCCCCTGGAATGGCCGTAAACCCAGCGGCCCAAGGGAATTGCTGAAGTCAAAGGTGGTACTTCCTTCCCTGCCGCAGATTTTTCCTGAAATACAGAAAGTTATTAAGAATCCAGAGAGCTCGGTAAATGACCTGGTTGAGGTTATCAACAAAGATCCTAAACTGGTTGTTGCCTTTTTACGTCTGGCAAATAGTAGCATGTTTGACTCCCGTGCTGAAGTGGACACGATTTCCCGTGCCGTGGCACTGCTGGGATTTAAGCAGGCCAGTTCCCTTGCCCTTGGAACGGCCTCTCTGAGTCGTTTTAAGCGTTTGAAAGGGACGTCCGTTTTGCCGGTGGAGAAATTTTGGAAGCACTGCATGGCGTGCGGGATAATTGCGCAGGAAATCGCCAAGGCCACCGGGCGTGAGGATGTTGAACGGTTTTTTGTCGCCGGAGTGCTTCACGACATCGGACTTTTTGTTCTTTTTGAGAGTGACCGTAGCCTTGCCATGGAGTTGTGTGAGTCAACAGTCAGAGATGACAATAGCCTTTGTGATGCAGAATTGAATTTGTTGGGTTTTGACCACGCCACGTTGGGTGAGTTGCTTATCAGGGACTGGAATTTCCCCGAATCGTTGGCCATTGCCGCTACGGGGCATCACCATCCGGGAAAAGCGAAAAATGATCCCGATGCCGGGATTGTCCATGTGGCGGATTTTATTTCTCAGGCGTTGGGGTATGGTTTGGGGATTTCTTCGGTCATTGGTGTAATAGATGATGAAACCATTGATAAGATAGGCCTTTCAACGGAACAATATATCAAAATTCTTCCCGTAGCCCAGAAGCGTCTTGAGACAGTTTTTGAAATTTTGCACCCTGCATAGTCAGGCCTTGTGGGGTGGCAAGCAGGGGAATACATTGGCATCAGGGCAAAGAAGCTCTCCTGCCGCATGTGAAAGTGCGGCAGAACACACAATCAAGTGCGGTCGCCGAACGTTTGGGAAGAGGCTTGAAGAGGAACGATTTTTTTGTAACTATACAAATATTGTAATGAGTGTAACTGAACCCACGGCGGAGAAGTATTCATGGATCAGTACGGCGATATTTTTACTGAGGAAAAGCTTGAAGCCCTTTTTCCCGCAGAGCGTGCGGATGCGTTTTTTGAAGCATTGTTTGGTGACGCGGAAGAAGGTGCGTATGACATTGCGCTCGGCTACGAGGGCGTGTATGGCGATGCGCTAAACTTTCAGCTTCGATTGACGCAACGTCCGGGAAAGTGTCTCGTTTGCAATCTCACCTATGGCTTGCCCCAGGTCTTTTCTCGTCACCCAATTATCAATGTGCAGGGCATAGCGGACGCCGTGGCCGAGGCCGTAGGCAAAGAAAAAGCCACATGGAAATTGGGATCCACCAAGGAAGTCAGCAATAAACTCCACATTATCCCGCTTGTGATTGAGTTCTAAAAACACAGGCCATGGCTTTGCCGCCAATGGGAAAAATCTCCTGAAGTAACGAGGGGGCGGGGGGGATGCCGTCCAGTCTGACAAGATTGGATAAATGGCTGACTCTGTGGTCGTATCCTTTTTATCTATCCCAAATGAGCCGGAAGCGGGAAAATCTCGTTCGGTCCTGGTCAGCAGTGGCTGGGTGGGTATTATATTCATGCTCATCAGCATGTTTGATGCCCGTCGATCCCCTCTGGTTCAGCAGATTCTATGATGTATCCGT
>PDWI01001793.1_pt1 | contig 33428 bp, 26 predicted proteins | sample 1430891 | NCBI WGS metagenome assembly PDWI01 (sample SAMN01162508, study PRJNA174530) | Oral metagenome, whole genome shotgun sequencing project. | biome: Marine environment; feature: Marine mammal; material: Swab sample of the gingival sulcus; isolation source: swab sample of gingival sulcus... | reverse complement strand
TGAATATCTTTCATTTTTTTCTCAAAATCAATATTCAAGTCAATCAGTTTCCCTGTTCTCAAATCAAACAGCCAACCGTGAACAATTGGAAGTTCTTCTAAAATATACCTTTCTTGCACACAAGCCATTTTGATAACATTGATACACTGCTCTTCTACGTTCAGTTCTACAAGCCTATCGTATCTTTTTTCTTCGTCTTGAATAGCATCTAATTCATCTTGATGCAAACGGTACACATCACGAATATTTCTTAACCAAGGATTTAATAATCCCAAATCTTGTGCTGTCATAGCAGATTTCACACCACCACAATTATAATGTCCACAAACAATAATATGTTTTACTTTCAAATGTTCAACAGCATATTGGATAACAGCATTAGCGCTCATATCCAAAGAGTTGACAACATTGGCAATATTTCTATGTACAAAAACTTCACCCGGTTTCACGCCCATCAACTCTTCTGCTGTAACCCGACTGTCTGAACAACCAATATAAAGATATTCAGGGTTTTGATTTTTGGATAAATTAGAGAAAAAATCACCATCTTCTTTTAGTTTTGTCTCAACCCATTTGCGATTATTCTCAAAAATAAATTCATATGACTTTTGCATATCTTTGTAATTTTAATTATTCAAATTCATCAACTCTGCTACTTTTTTAGCACAGTTAATACCGTCAACAGCCGATGAAGTTATTCCACCAGCATATCCAGCGCCTTCTCCTGCAACAAAAAGCCCTTGGGTAGAGATATGTTCAAAAGTTTCCCTATTTCGTGGTATTCTAATTGGCGATGAAGAGCGAGTTTCCACACCAACAATAATAGCCTCATTAGTCAAATATCCTCGCATTTTCCGATTAAATCCAATAAACGCTTTTTGCAGTTTCTCACGAATAATATCAGGTAACCAAAAATGAAGTGGAGAAGAAATAACTCCCGCTGAATATGAGCATTTAGGCAACGTATCTGAAAGACGATTTTCCACAAAATCGACTAAACGCTGTGCGGGTGCAGTGAATTTCAACCCTCCATTATTTCTAAAAGCCAATTCTTCTACATATTCTTGAAATTTCAGCCCTGCTAATGCTCCATACTTCTGAAAATCTTGTGGAATATCTTCTGGACGAATTTCTACCACAATACCTGAATTGGCATAAGGCGAATTTCGTTTTGAACCTGACATTCCATTCACAACAATTTCATTTTTAGACGAACCAGCAGGAACAATATACCCACCTGGGCACATGCAAAATGAATAAACTCCTCGCTTTTCTATCTGTTCTACCAAACGATACGACGCTGAAGGAAGATATGGATTTTTCTCTTTGGAATGATATTGAATGGAATTGATTAAGGCTTGTGGATGTTCTACACGGACACCCATCGCAAAGCCTTTTGCCTCCAATTCTATATCGTTCTCATTAAGCATTTTGTAAATATCTCGTGCAGAATGTCCTGTCGCTAATATCAAGGCTTTTCCTCTATACTCTATATTGTCCGCAGTCACACAACCTACAACTTTTTTATTCTCTATCAAAAGCCTTTCTACTCTTTTATCAAAAAGAATTTTCCCACCATGCTTTTCTATTGTTTGTCGCATATTGGCTACAACAATCGGTAATTTATCCGAACCAATATGTGGATGAGATTCGTACAAAATATTTTCGTCTGCTCCGTGCGAATAGAAAGTTTCAAGAACAGTACGTACATTACCTTTTTTCTTGGAGCGAGTATATAGTTTTCCATCTGAAAAAGTACCTGCACCTCCCTCTCCAAAACAGTAGTTAGAATCATCATCAAAAGCCACATTTTTACTTAAAAGTGCAATATCTCTTTTTCTGCTCTTAACATCTTTTCCTCTTTCAAGAACAATAGGTTTTATTCCATTTTTTATCAGTTCTAAAGCCGCAAAAAGTCCAGCAGGTCCAGAGCCTACAATGATAACCTCATCTTTTTGTGATACATCTTGATAATTCTGTTCTTCTAACTCCAACTCTGGCATAGGTTCATCCCAAAAGACTGATAACAAAAGATTGATTTTTATTCTTTTTGAACGTGAATCAATTGATTTCCTTAAAATCCTATATCCTGTTATTCTATTTTTATTAATAGAGAGTTTTTGGGCTATAATGAGTAAAAGTAATTTCTTGTCTTCCGATTCTTTGGGTGATATTATTAGTTGAAGTTCAGATTTCATTCTTTTTTTGTACAAAGGTAAGCATAAATTTTAGTTTTGATGTCTATTTGATTTTTACTTTATGGAAAACTGACTAATTTTTGTACTTTTGTTTTGTATAACAATAAAACGTAATTTTTCAATATTATATAAATAATTCCGTTAATTAAGAAAATTTTAAAAAACAATGAAAAAAACAAACATAAGTAATCCACTATTAAACCCATTTGACACACCTTATGGGACAATCCCTTTTGAAAAAATAGAGATAGAACATTTTGAACCTGCTTTTCAGCAAGCAATGAAGCAAAATCTAGAAGAGATAGATGAAATAACAACTAACATAGAAAAACCTACATTTCAAAATACAATAGAAGCACTTGATAAATCAGGCGAACAGTTAGATAAGGTTAGTTCTGCTTTTTATGCACTTTTAGGGGCAGAGTCCAATGAAAAAATACGAAATATATCCTTAGAATTAAATCCAAAATTATCAGAACACTCTAATAAAATTCTTTTTAATGAGCAATTGTTTCAAAGAGTTAAAGATGTTTATATTCAAATGGTAGATGAGAAGAGTGTTTTAATCTCACAGAAAGAGAAGTTGACAGAAGAACAAAAGACATTGCTTGACCAAACATATAAGAGTTTTTCAAATAATGGGGCTAATTTAGATGACTCTAAAAAAGAGCAATTAAAACAAATAAATAAGGAATTAAGTCTTCTTACAGAACAATTTAGTCAGAATGTACTTAAAGCAACCAATGCATATCGTTTACATATAAAAGAGGAAGATAAATTGACTGGATTGCCTTCTGATGTTATTCAGATGTTTTCGGATAATGCAGAAAAAGAGAATAAGAAAGGTTGGATAATTACTTTGAAAGCAACTTCTTATATTCCTGTTTTGACTTATGCTGATAATCGAGAATTACGCAAAGAATTATATTTTGCTTACTCTTCACGTTGTATGTCGGGTACGGATTTTGATAATCAAAATAATATCAAAAAGATAGTTAATTTAAGATTAGAAAAATCCAAACTATTGGGACATAAAAATTATGCAGAATATGTCTTACAGCGTAGAATGGCACAGAATAGAGAAAATGTAGAGAAATTGTTAACTGATTTGCTGGTAGCCTATCGACCAGAAGCAGACAAAAATCTATCTGAATTACAATTGTTTGCAAATAGTCTTGGAGCAGACTTTAAAATAAAACCTTGGGATTGGGCATACTATTCAGAAAAACTTAAGAAAGAAAAGTATAACCTTGATAATGAATTGTTAAAACCTTATTTTGAACTTAAAAAAGTACAAGAAGGTGTGTTTTGGTTAGCCCATAAATTATATGGATTGTCTTTTAAAGAAAATAGAGATATACAAGTTTATCACCCTGACGTAACGGCTTATGATGTAATGGATAGTCAAGGCAATTTTATCGCAGTTTTTTATACTGATTTTCATCCCCGAGAAGGTAAAAGAGCAGGGGCTTGGATGGATAATCTTAAATCTCAATGGGCTGATAATGAGGGTGATAGCCGCCCGCATGTTATCAATGTAATGAACTTTACTAGCCCAACAAAAGATAAACCAGCATTGTTGAAGTTTCAAGAAGTTACTACGCTTTTACATGAGTTTGGACATGGATTGCACGGCATGTTGTCAAAATGCAATTACCGAACTTTATCAGGGACAAGTGTTTATTGGGATTTTGTGGAACTTCCTTCACAAATAATGGAAAATTGGGCTATAGAAAATGAGTTTTTAGATAAATTTGCTAGACATTATAAAACAGGTGAGAAAATCCCTCAAGATTACATAGAAAAAATCAAGAAACTAAATCAATTTAATGTGGGATATGCTTGTTTGCGACAATTAGGATTTGGTTTTTTAGATATGAAGTGGCATACTTTGACAGAACCTTTTCAGGGAGATGTTTCTGCTTTTGAACAAGAGGCTATGCGTCCTGCTCAACTTTTACCAGTTGTAGAAGGTACAGGAATAAGTCAAACATTTTCTCATATTTTTTCAGGAGGTTATGCTTCGGGATATTATAGTTATAAATGGGCAGAAGTGCTTGATGCAGATGCTTTCTCATTATTTCAAAAGAATGGTGTTTTTGATTATAGAATAGCAACTTCTTTCAAAGAAAATATTTTGGAAAAAGGAGGAACTGAACATCCTATGAAACTATATAAACGATTTAAAGGAGATGAACCAAATATAGAAGCCATGTTAGAAAGGGACGGTCTTAAATGAGAAAAAATAGAAAATAATCAAAAAAAAATATAAAAAATACTATTTTTTAATAACTAAAATCGTTTATATCAAATAAAAAAAATAAATTTGAACCTTTTTAATTACGAAATTTTTATTTTATCATATATAATAGGTAATGTTTAGATTTGCTCATCCAGAATATCTTTTTTTATTGATACCCGTTTTATTATTGGTATTGCTGTTTTTTTATAATCAAATGATTGGTAAAAAACGTATCCAAAAGTGGGGTAATCTAGGACTTCTAAAATCATTAATGCCGAATGCTTCTCTTTTTAAGAAAAGATTGAAATTTTATTTTCAACTTGTGGCAATGGCTTTGTTGGTTATTGTTTTGGCTCAACCTCAATTTGGAACAAAAGAGAAAATAGTAAAGAAAAATGGAAGTGAAATAATGATTGCTTTTGATGTTTCTAATTCTATGATGGCACAAGATGTGCAACCCAATAGAATGGAGAAAGCAAAACGAATTTTATCTAAATTAATCGATAAAATGGATGAGGATAAAGTTGGGATGGTGGTTTTTGCAGGAGATGCTTATATCCAACTTCCAATAACTTCTGATTATCAATCGGCAAAAATGTTTCTTTCTAGTATCAATACTTCTATGGTGCCACGCCAAGGAACAGCCATTGGGTCGGCTATTGATATTGCTATTCAATCTTTTAGTAAAGATGAAGAGAGTACAGCAGGAAAGGTTATTATTTTGTTAACTGATGCTGAAAATCATGAAGATGATGCTATCGCAGCAGCAAATTTGGCCGCTAAAAATAATATAAAGGTCTTTGTTATAGGAATGGGAACTCCTAATGGTGCTCCTATTCAGTTGGGAAGTGCAGTTAGTTTCAAGAAAGATAAAAATGGTAATGTTGTAGTTACCAAGTTGAATGAAGAGATTGCAATGAAAATAGCCCAAGCGGGAAAAGGTGTTTATGTAAGAGCAGATAATACAAATAATGCTTTTAAGGTAATATCCAAAGAGTTAGAAAAGGTTCAAAAAAGTGAAATAGAAGAAAAAGTATATGCACAATACAATGAGCAATTTCAATCGTTTGCTATTATTGCTTTTTTATTGTTATTGATAGATTTCTTTATCTTTGGTAGAAAAAATAAGTGGTTAAGTAAAATACGATTTTTTGATATAGAAAAATAAAATCATATGAAAAGAGTAATTTATTTTATTTTATTTATTTCTCCTTTTATGCTAACGGCTCAAAATGCCAATAAAAAGATAAAAAGTGGAAATAAACTTTATAAAAATAAAAAATATACAGAGGCAGAAATAGATTATAAACGTGCTTTGCAAAAGAATGATAAATCATTTGAAGCAAATTATAATTTGGGGAATGCCTTTTTTAAACAAAAAAAATATACGGAAGCATTAGAACAATACCAAAAAGCATTGAATTTAACTTCCGACAAAAAACGATTGGCGGCTGAACACCATAACATTGGAAATTCATTAATGGCGAATCAGAAAATAGAAGAAGCGATAAAAGCGTATAAAGAATCTTTAAAAAATAATCCAAAAGATGATGAAACACGTTATAATTTAGTATATGCACTATCGAAATTAAAACAACAGAAGCAACAGCAGAAAAATCAAAATCAAAAAAATAAAGATAAAAATAAGAAAAACAAACAAAATAAAAATCAAAAACAAGATTCAAAGAATCAGAAAAACAAGCAAAAACAACAACAGAAGAAACCTAAAATGTCCAAAAATAATGCTGAAAAATTATTGAAAGCATTACAACAAGACGAGAAAAAGACCCAAGAAAAGGCTAAGAAAAAGCAGATGAATTTTAAGAGACAAAGAGCAGAAAAAGATTGGTAAAGATATTTATATTATGAGAAAAACAGTTCTATTACTTGCGTTATTTATTTCTATTTTAAGCGTTAAGGCGGAGGAAATACAATTTGAGGCTTCTACTATTTCTGAAGTGGTAGAATTAGATACACCGTTTCAACTTGTTTATAAAATAAACAGTTCGGCAAGAGATTTTCAAGCCCCTGAATTTTCTTCTTTTGACATTATTGCAGGTCCATTTCAATCTACAAGTTCTTATTCTAGTTATGTTAATGGTAAGAGAAGTCATTCTACGACTCTAACATTTACATTTACGTTGATGCCAACTAAAAAAGGACGATTTAAAATTCCAAGTGCCTCGATTATGGTAGATGATAAAAAAGTCTTCTCAAATGCCCTAACAATTAAGGTTATTGAGAATAGTAATTCTAATAGTTCGAATAAGAAAAAAGGCAGATTGAACAACCGTAGTAAATCTCAAAAATTAGGAAAGAAAAATGTTTTTGTAAGAACAATTCTTTCTAAACGAAATATTTACGAACAAGAACCTGTTTTGATAACTTATAAACTCTATACATTAGTAGATGTTTCTCAATTTACAGATATACAGATTCCTGATTTTAATGGTTTTCTTAAACAGGAAGTTCCACAGTCTAAAAATAAGCAACTTTCTTATGAAAGGTTTAATGGCAAAAATTATGGGACTGTTGTTCTATATCAAAGTTTACTCTTTCCACAGCAGACAGGAAAGTTAGAGATACCTAGAGCCAATTTTAAAGCAATGCTACGTTTGAGAAATCAAAGGCAAGTAAGAAGTATTTTTGATGATTTTTTTGAAACTTATACGAATGTTGAAAAAACACTAACAGCACCGAAAGTAACATTGTCTGTTAAAGAATTACCTCAAAAAGGAAAACCTACTAATTTTTTAGGTGGAGTAGGGCATTTCAAAATAAAGTCTAAACTTTCTACTAATAGTTTGAAAACCAATGAAGCAGTTACTTTAACAATTGAAATATCTGGAACAGGAAATCTTAAATTAATAAATACTCCAGAGATTAAATTGCCTTCTCATTTTGAGGTGTATGATCCTAAAATTAAAAATAATTTGAAAACAACAGTGCGTGGCATTTCTGGGACAAAAACAATAGAATATACTTTTATTCCAAGACATAGAGGTAGTTATAAAATTTCTCCTATTGACTTTACCTACTTTGATTTGGGGAGTAGAAGGTATAAAACAATAAGTACTCCAGCTTATTCTCTTGAAGTTGAAAAAGGAGATAACGAAGAGGTTAATAGTATTGTTGGTAGTGATTTTACAACCAAAGAACAGGTGAAAAATATAACAACAGATATTTATTATATTCACACAAATAAACATCAATTATCTAGTTCACCGAGAATTATTTTTGGAACAAAAGTATTTTGGTTGCTTTTTATTACACCTTTATTGTTGGTTCTTCTTGTTTTGGGATTTGTAAAGAAGAGAATAAAAGAAAATTCAAATATTGTTTTAGTTAAGAATAAACGTGCTAAAAAAGAAGCAATTAAACGATTGAAACAGGCTAAGTTACTCTTACAGAAAGGGAAAAAAGAGCAGTTTTATACAGAAATAACGACAGCCATACGTCTTTATCTTTCAGATAAATTGACAATACCAACATCAGAGTTGAATAGAGATACAATTCGTCAAAAAATGGTAGAAAAAAATATTGAAAATAAACTTGTAGATAGAGTTTTCAAAGTTTTAGATAAATCTGAATATGCTACCTATGCACCTACAAGTGCAAAAGAGGATATGGATAATATATATGACGAAACGGTAAATATTATTAGTGAATTAGAACAGATGATTAAAAGAAAATAGATAGAAGAAATGAAAAAACTTTTTAATATAATCATAATACTTTTTGTTGTAGGATCTTATACCTTTGCTAATAATCAAGAGGTTAGATATACTTCTGAAAAGTTTGTGAAAGCAAACCAACTTTATAAAGAGGGACATTTTACACAAGCCGCAAAGTTATATCAAGAAGAACTTAAAAATGGTGTTTCTGCTGATTTGTATTACAATTTAGGGAATTGTTATTATAAACAAAATGAATTGGGATTGGCGATTCTAAATTATGAACGTGCTTTGAAAATTAACCCTTCTTTGAAAGATGCTTTGCATAATCTGAGATTAACGGAAAGTAAAACAATAGATAAGTTTGAAGTACAACCAGATTTCTTTTTGAAAAAAATAAGAAATAGAATAACCGACTTACTAACTTCTAATCAATGGACAATGTTTGCTTTCTTATTTTTCTTGTTGTTTTTGGGGCTTTTCTTGTTTTTTATTTTTGCAAATACTAAGAAGAGTAGAAAAACATTTTTTATATTCTCAATGGTTTGTTTTGTGTTATTCTCTTATGGACTTATAGAAGCAAGTACTCAAAAAAAACGTTTTTTAGAACATAAAGAGGCTATAATTTTACAAGGAGCAGTTGTTGTAAAAAGTTCACCGGGGGAAGCCGCAAAAGATATTTTTGAATTACATGAAGGAACAAAAGTAGAAGTGAAAAGTGAACTTGATTCTTGGGTAGAAGTTATCCTTAGTAATGGGGCGGTCGGTTGGATAAAAGATAAAACAATTGAGAGGATATAGAATGATTGAATTTTTAGACCAAATAGATAAAAGTTTACTATTGGCTCTCAACAATAGTTATCCTGAATTTTGGAATACTATTATGTTTGCTATTAGTGGTAAATTAATATGGATTCCTTTTTATATTTCCATTTTGTACTTATCTATTTATTACTGGAAAAAAGAGTCTTGGATTATTATTTTAGGTTTAGTTTTATCTGTTGCTTTTGCTGATCAAATTGCTTCAGGCTTTTTTAAGAATTTAGTGCAACGTCCTCGTCCCACTCATTCACCAGAAATTTCTCATTTAGTGGTACTTGTAAATGGATATAGAGGAGGAAGTTATGGATTTGTTTCTTCACACGCTTCTATCTCTTTTTCTTTGGCAATGATAACTTCTCTTTTTTTTAGAAATAGAATCTATACTATTTCCACTTTTGTTTGGATGTTGATTGTTTGTTATTCTCGTATTTATCTCGGTGTTCATTATTTAGGAGATATTATTGGAGGAATGTTAGTGGGGGCTTTTGTGGCACTTTTTATCTATTGGTTTATTCAGAAGTACACCGGTATTATTCGCTTAAAAATATCCAATAAATCGGCAATGATTCCTGTTGTAACATTACTCTTGACCTTCTTGTCTATTATTATTTACAGTGGAATAGTTTCATAAAAACTAATTAATATTATTATTTCTGATAAATAGAAATTCAATATTTTTAATAAAGTTTATCAAATAAACGAAAAAAAACTGTAACTTTGAACTAATTTCTATTTTTATGTGAAAAGTTTTTATCCTATATCTTTATGATATTGAAGATATATTAAGAATAAGAATTATTCACATATAAATATCTAATAACTTATAGATGAAAAACATATGTTAGTAAAAACGTTTGGTGCAGCAGTTCAAGGTATTAGTGCTACTACTATAACAATAGAGGTAAATGTAGATAGGGGAATTCGTTTTATGATTGTGGGACTTCCTGATAATGCTGTTCGAGAGAGTCATGAAAGAATTGTTTCTGCTCTTAAATACAATGATTATGACATTCCTAGAAAGCAAATCGTTGTAAATATGGCTCCTGCTGATATACGCAAAGAGGGTTCATCTTATGATTTACCATTGGCTATTGGTATTTTAGCGGGTGCAGAGGTAATTCCTAATGAAAAACTAAATCAATATATGATTATGGGAGAACTTTCACTTGATGGAAGTTTACAACCAATAAAAGGAGTATTACCTATTGCAATAAAAGCAAGAGAAGAAGGTTTCAAAGGGCTTATTATTCCCAAAGAGAATGCAAGAGAAGCGGCTGTTGTTAATGATTTAGAAGTTTATGGGGTTGAAAATATAACAGAAGTCATTGATTTTTTCAAAGAAGATATAGAGTTAGAACCAACAATTGTTAATACACGAGAAGAGTTTTACAAACAGTTAAATCTTTCTGATATTGATTTTTCTGATGTAAAAGGACAAGAAAGTGTAAAAAGAGCATTGGAGGTGGCTGCAGCAGGTGGTCATAATATTATTATGATAGGACCTCCAGGGGCAGGAAAATCAATGCTTGCTAAACGTCTTCCAACTATATTACCACCTTTGACTTTGCATGAAGCATTGGAAACAACGAAAATACACTCTGTTGCAGGAAATATTGATAAAAATACTTCTCTTGTTACACAAAGACCTTTTCGTAGTCCGCATCATACAATTTCAGATGTGGCTCTTGTAGGTGGAGGAACTTTTCCTCAACCGGGAGAAATTTCATTAGCACACAATGGGGTTCTTTTTTTAGATGAACTTCCTGAGTTTAAAAGAACAGTTTTAGAAGTAATGAGACAACCTTTGGAAGATAGGAAAATCTCAATTTCTCGTGCTAGATTTTCATTAGAATATCCTGCTGGAATTATGCTTGTTGCTTCTATGAATCCGTGTCCTTGCGGATATTATAATCATCCGACACATGATTGTGTTTGTGCTCCAGGGGTGGTACAAAAATATTTAAGTAAAATATCAGGGCCTTTATTGGATAGAATTGATATTCATATAGAAATTGTTCCTGTTCCTTTTGAGAAATTGTCCGAATTAAAAGAGAGTGAGCCAAGTAATGTTGTAAGGGGGAGAGTGATTCATGCTAGAAAGATTCAAGAAGAGAGATTTAAAGAGGTTGAAGGAGTTTATAGTAATGCACAGATGAGTTCTAAATTATTAAGAAAATATGCTCTTCCCAATAAAGAAGGAAGTGAATTGCTTAAAAGTGCAATGCAACGTCTTAATTTATCTGCTCGTGCATATGATAGAATCTTAAAAGTAGCACGTACCATTGCAGATTTGGATAATTCTGAAACAATTTTAACACAACATTTAGCGGAAGCAATAAATTATAGGAATTTAGATAGAGAAGGTTGGGCAGGATAAAAAATATACCTATTTGATAAATAGATAATATTATCAAAAAAGGTCACTTAAAAAGTGACCTTTTTTATATTCAATTGTTTAATATTCTTATGCTAACGTGTTGATGTTTAATAAATCATCAAATGCTTGTTTCAAACGTGCTTTGAAAGCCTCTTCACCTTTACGTAACCATTTTCTAGGATCGTAGTAAGATTTGTTTGGTTTATCAGCACCTTCAGGATTACCAATTTGAGTTTCCAAATATGGCATATATTCTTTCATGTAATCACGAATACCTGAGTTGAAAGCAAATTGCATATCTGTGTCGATATTCATTTTTACAACACCATAACTGATTGCTTCACGAATTTCTTCAACTGTAGAACCTGAACCTCCGTGGAATACAAAGTTAACTGTATTGTGAGGAACATTGAATTTTTTAGAAACGTACTCTTGTGAATTTCTTAATATTTTTGGAGTAAGTTTTACATTACCTGGTTTATAAACTCCGTGTACATTACCAAATGCAGCAGCAATTGTGAAACGTGGACTAACTTTCATTAGTTCTTCATAAGCCCAAGCCACTTCTTCTGGTTGAGTATAAAGTTTTGATGCATCAACGTCGCTATTATCTACTCCATCTTCTTCACCTCCTGTAATACCTAACTCAATTTCCAAAGTCATACCCATTTTGCTCATTCTTGCTAAATATTTTTTGCAAATTTCAAGGTTTTCTGCCATTGGTTCTTCTGATAAATCAATCATATGAGAACTAAATAATGGTTTTCCTGTTTCAGCAAAATGTTTTTCTCCTGCATCTAGAAGTCCATCAATCCAAGGTAATAATTTTTTAGCAGCGTGGTCTGTGTGTAAAATCACAGGAACTCCATATTCTTCTGCTAATAAATGAACGTGTTTTGCTCCTGCAACTGCTCCTGCAATAGCAGCACGTTGGTTTTCATTTGACAAACCTTTACCTGCATTAAAAACAGCACCACCGTTAGAAAACTGAATAATAACAGGTGAATTAAGTTCTTTTGCAGTTTCCATTACAGCGTTCATTGAGTTTGAACCAATAACGTTTACTGCTGGTAAAGCAAAACCTTTTTCTTTTGCTAATTCAAATATTTGTTGCACTTCATCTCCGGTAGCAACTCCCGGTTTTATTACATGTCCCATCGCTTTTATTTTTGATTGTGTTTTACTATTTAAAATCTGTCACAAAAGTACTATTACTAAATGAGATAAACAAATTTTTAACAACTTTTATTGTTAAGGTAGAAATCATTTGAAAATGAAATTTTATTTAGCGAAACTAACCGCTCTTGTTTCTCTAATTACAGTAATTTTAACTTGTCCTGGATACGTCATTTCATCTTGTATCTTTTTAGCAATATCAAATGATAATAATTCAGATTCTTTATCATCTATTTGGTCTGCTCCAACAATAACTCTTAATTCTCTTCCTGCTTGGATAGCGTAAGTTTTAATAACTCCTGGATAAGATAGGGCTAAATTTTCTAAATCATTAAGACGTTTTATATAAGATTCTGCAATCTCTTTTCTTGCTCCTGGTCTTGCTCCTGATATGGCATCACATATTTGTACTATTGGAGCAATTAATGTATCCATTTCTATTTCGTCATGATGTGCTCCGATAGCATTACAAATATCAGGTTTTTCCTTGTATTTTTCTGCTAATCTCATACCTAATATAGCATGAGGTAATTCTGGCTCATCATCAGGAACTTTTCCAATGTCGTGTAAAAGTCCTGCACGTTTTGCTTTCTTTGGATTTAAGCCTAATTCAGAGGCCATTGTTCCACATAGGTTAGCAACCTCTCTTGAGTGTTGTAGTAGGTTTTGCCCATAAGAAGAACGATATTTCATTCTTCCTACCATTCTTATTAATTCAGGATGTAATCCGTGTATTCCCAAATCAATGGTTGTACGTTTCCCTGTTTCAATAATTTCTTCTTCAATTTGTTTTTTGACTTTATTGACTACCTCTTCGATTCTAGCAGGGTGTATACGGCCATCTGTAACAAGTTGATGTAGAGATAATCGTGCTATCTCTCTTCTAACAGGGTCAAATCCAGATAATACTATTGCTTCTGGTGTGTCATCTACGATAATTTCTACTCCAGTTGCTGCTTCTAATGCTCTAATATTTCGTCCTTCTCGTCCAATAATACGTCCTTTTATTTCATCAGATTCTATATGAAAAACGGTTACAGAGTTTTCAATGGCTGTTTCTGTTGCAACTCTTTGTATGGTTTGAACTACAATCTTTTTAGCCTCTTTATTAGCAGTCATTTTAGCCTCTTCCATAATCTCATTGATATAGGAAAGTGCATCTGTTTTCGCTTCATCTTTCAGTGCTTCTACTAAACTCTCTTTGGCTTGTTCTGCAGAAAGACCAGATATGGTTTCTAATCTTGTTTTTGCTTCCTTGTGAAACGTTTCCGCTTCTTTTCTCATCTTTTCAAGGGCATTTCTTTGTGCTTTGATGTTATCTTTTTCGGTCTGAAATTCACTTTGTTTCCTCTGTAATTCTCCTTGACGTTGGTTAATTTGCATTTCACGCTGATTCAATTTACTTTCAATTGATTGTAATTTTGAATTGCGTTTCTGAACTCTTTGTTCGTGTTCCGATTTCAGAGCAATAAAATGCTCTTTTGCCTCAATCTCTTTGTTCTTTTTTATCAGTTGGGCTTCTGCTTTTATCTCCTTTAATGCTTTTTTATTGAGTATTCTAAAATAGAGAAAAGCGATACCAAAGCCTATCAATATTGATACGACTGCGATGATAATTGTTATTGTTAAATCCATTTCTGTTAATTTATTTTATACAAAAAACGCATAAACTTTTCAGTTCACTTTTGCAAACTTAAAACATTTATGCGAATAATTTTTAATAAAAAAAGTCAATTCAAATATTATTGATTTTTTCTTTTTTCCAATATGTTGTTTAATTCTTCCAGTTTTTCAGCCAACGGTTCAATAGAATGAAGATGCTTTAATGTTTCAACCCAAACAGCCATTTGATATGCTGTTAAGGTAAGTGTCTCTTCCATCGTCTTTTGTGTATAACTCTCTCTGAATTTATCAATGCAAAGTTTTGTTCTTTTTTCAGCATCTCTATATAAAATCTCTTCATCACGCTCAATAGTCAAAGGTATTTTAACCCCATTAACTGATACATGAATTGTAAATTCGTTTTCCTTCTCCATCAAGTCTTATTTTTTGATAAGCAATAATGATTTATCAATTTCTCTTATCATCTCTTCTAGAAAATGTTTGAACTTATCTTTGCCTTCTGGCATCCCACTTAAAACCTCAGTTGAAAGTAGATTTTCATATTCTGTATTCAATTTTTCCAGTCTTTCGTAAGCATTGTCTAATTCTTTTTGTTTTGTTTGTAGTTCGGCTTCATACTTTTTTTCTTTTCTTTCAATTTCAGCCTCTAATGATTGATTTTCTCTTATCAATTTGTCATTTTCTACAATTAACTCTAGAACGTTACGCTCAAGTTTTTCTGTTAAAATGTCATACTTATTATTCATTAAAATATTTCAAATTTCTTGACAAAGTTAAGAAAATGCCTTTTAATAAAAAAATAAAACCTCTAAAAAAGTTCTTTTTTTAGATTAGAGTACATAAATTTGTCCATATTCATGTCGTTTGACAGTAATAGTACTTCCTTTTTCAATATAAATACCATTTATAGAGATGGCATCATAAACCTCATTGTCAACAATAACTTTCCCAGAAGGTCGTAAGTCAGTATGTGCCACTCCCTGTTTGCCAATTAATTCGGAATGCTCTTTTATACTGCTTGTGTATCCTTTCTCTTTTTCTAATTTTGTATTTAATGCTAATTTCTTAAATAAACCATTTCTACCAATTTGATTGCTCAAATACAGTGTTAAAATAAAACCTAAAACGATACCTGAAATAACAGTTAAGAGTGCTGTGCTTATATTACCCATTTTTACAGTAGTAAAGTCAAATTCTACATTATGAATAAGGCTTAATGTTAAGCCGATGATAATGAGTATTGTACCACTAATACCTGCTATTCCAATACCCGGTATTACGAATATTTCGAGTAAAACTAGGACAATTCCGAGGATAAATAGAATAACTTCCCAACTTTCTGCCAAACCATCAATGTATAGTGGAGAAAAGTATAAAATTGCTGAGATAACGGAGACAAGAAGAGCAAAACCAACTCCTGGACTTTGTAATTCAAAATATAGCCCCCCAATGATTAACATGATTAAAATACTTTGAAAATAAGGACTTGTCATAAATCCTTTGATATTATCCCAAGCATTAGGTTGGAATTTTTTTAATTCATACCCTTTGCCATTTGCTTCTGCTTTCATCACGTCGTTAATGTTTTTAGCAGTTGCATCACAAAATCCATACTTCAACGCTTCTTCGGTCGTAAATGTCAAAACTTGTGTAGAATCTATAATCCCTTTTATGTAAGTTCTTTCATCAACCATTGCTTCTGCTATTTTTGGGTCTCTTTTCCAACGATAAGTGGTGTCGTTTTTAGTTATAATAGTGTCTTTTCCGTGATATTCAGCAGTTGCACGCATTGTTGCTCGCATATATGATTGGTATTTATCGGGCATCTTTTTGCCTGTTTGGTCAACCACCGATGCAGCACCTATTGTTCCACTACTACGCATATAGATTTTATCTGCCGCTATTGATATCAAAGCCCCTGCTGATGCTGCGTTGTTATCAATAAATACTGTGACTGGAATTTGGCTGTGTAAAATTTTTGTACGAATAGAATCAGCATAGACCACTTCACCACCGTAAGTGTTCATTGAAATGATAATTTGGTCTGCTTTTAATGTTTTTGCTTGGTTAAATCCCTTTTTGATATAAATCCAAGTTGTACTACCTATTTCTTTCTTTAAATCAATATTGTAAAATAGTATTTTAGTATTATCTTTACTATACATATCACTTGAAAAAATAAAAAAAAGTAATACTGTGAGAGATAATATTCTTTTCATAGTCTATTAATTTATGTTTTTATGCAAAAATAGTAATTTATTCTAAAAATAGCATTATATTTGTACCTTAATTACTTTAAAATAAGACCTATTTAGAAAAGAAGATTCTTTGTAATTTGCTTTGTATTAAGAGGTTATTTAAAATAAAAGAAAACAAATAGATGAAAACAAAACACTTTGAGAGTAAATTGGTAGAATTACAAAGTAATATGAGGAATTTTGCTTTTTCATTGACATTGAATCACGAAGATGCAGAAGATTTGTTGCAAGATACAACGTTGAAGGTACTGAATAATCAAGATAAATTTAAGGAAAATATCAATTTCAAAGGTTGGGTATTAACGATAATGAAAAATATTTTCATCAATAATTATCGTAAGATAGTTAGAAATCAAACTATTTTTGATAGAACCGATGATTTACATTATTTAAACCTTCCACAAAATTCAGGATTTGAAACCCCTGATGGCTCTTATTATGCTGGTGAAATCAGAAACAGTATTAATTCTTTTGCTGCTCCTTATCGTTTGCCTTTTACAATGCATATACAAGGATTTAAATATGAGGAGATTGCTAAAAAAATGGATTTACCAATAGGTACAGTTAAAAGTCGTATTTTTTTAGCACGAAAACGTCTTCAAGCAGAATTGGAAGATTATAAATAACCTAAATCTTTTGATAAACAATATTTGAAAAAGAAAAGCAATATAAAAATGATATTTTAAAACCGAATAGATATTAAATCTTTCGGTTTTCTTATGTACTTTTGTGCCCTAAAATAATTTAACAAAATGAGTAGAAAAAGAAAACAGCCAGTAGTGGTTGAAAATGTTGAAATAACAGATATTGCCGCAGAGGGAAAATCAATAGCGAAAGTAGATGGGAGAGTGATATTTGTTCCTTATGCTATTCCCGGAGATATTGTTGATTTGCAAATTTATAGAAAAAAGAAGAATTTTGCAGAAGGTAGAGTTTTGAATTTTAATAAACTTTCTGAAAAACGAGTAGAACCTTTTTGTGAGCATTTTGGTATTTGTGGGGGATGTAAATGGCAGATGTTACCTTATTTTGACCAAATAACATTTAAACAACAACAAATACAAGATAATTTTGAAAGAATAGGAAGAGTCGAAATCCCAGATATAAATCCAATTCTGGGGTCGGCAGAAACTCAGTTTTATCGTAATAAATTAGAATTTACTTTTTCTAATAAACGTTGGTTGACTCAAGAAGAAGTTGAGTCAAATGAAGAATTTAAACAGATGAATGGGTTGGGATTCCATATTCCAGGGAAATTTGACAAGGTGCTTGATATAGAAAAATGTTGGTTACAAGATAATATTTCTAATAAAATAAGAAATTCGATTAAACGATTTTGTTTGAAAAATAATTATACTTTTTTTGACCTCAGAAATCAAAATGGTTTAATGCGTAATATTATTATCAGAACTTCTACTACTGGTGATATCATGTTGATTGTTGTTTTTTATGAAAATGATAGTGATAAAATAGCAACTTTACTTGATTATATAAAAAATGAATATCCTGAAATAACTTCGTTGCTTTATGTTGTCAATCAAAAGGCTAATGATACGATTACTGATCAAGAAATAAAAGTTTGGAGTGGGGCTGATCATATTTTTGAACAGATGGAAGAATTACGTTTTAAGATAGGGGCAAAATCTTTTTACCAAACTAATAGTAATCAGGCTTATAATCTGTATAAGATTACTCGAGATTTTGCACAATTAAGTGGAGAAGAAATTGTTTATGACCTTTATACGGGAACTGGAACGATAGCGAATTTTGTTGCTAAAAGAAGTAAAAAAGTGATAGGAATAGAGTATGTCGCAGAAGCAATAGAAGATGCAAAAGTGAATTCTAAAATTAATGAAATCAAAAACACACTCTTTTTTGCAGGGGATATGAAAGATGTGCTTAATAGAGATTTTATTACTCAACATGGTAAGCCTGATGTAATTATAACTGACCCACCACGTGCGGGTATGCATACAGATGTTATTGATACCATTCTTTTTGCTCAACCTAAACGAATTGTTTATGTGAGTTGTAATCCTGCAACACAAGCACGTGATTTAGCACTTCTTGATGTTAATTATAAAATTGAAAAAATCCAACCTGTTGATATGTTTCCTCATACTCATCATGTTGAAAATGTAGTATTATTGAGTAAAAAATAGAAGATAGGTTTTTGTTTGATAAAATAATTGTTTAATCTACTTTTTTTGAATTTATTATGGTACAAGATAAAATAAAAGAAATTTTTGACAATTTCAGATTAGGAAAAGAACAAGAGGATTATGATATTGTTCATGCTGAAATAGAAAAATCAGTTGTATTTAGAGGTACGAACTTGATAATCTTAATATGTGCAATACTTGTTGCGTCGGTAGGGTTAAATATGAATTCTACTGCTGTTATTATAGGGGCAATGTTGATATCTCCTATTATGGGACCTATTAACGGTATGGGGTATAGTATTGCTACTTATGATTCAGAGTTATTTAAAAGTGCTATTCGGAATTTTACTTTTGCAGTAGTTGTTAGTTTGCTAACTTCTGCACTCTATTTTTTCATTTCTCCTGTAAGTACAGCACATTCTGAACTATTGGCACGAGTAAATCCTACAATTTATGATGTTTTGATTGCTATTTTTGGTGGAGTTGCAGGTATGCTTGCTATTAATAGTAAACTGAAAGGAAATGTTATTCCAGGTGTTGCTATTGCTACTGCTTTAATGCCTCCTATTTGTACTGCTGGATATGGGTTAGCAACTTTTCATTTTAAATTCTTTTTTGGGGCTTTGTATTTATTTACTATCAATTCAGTATTTATAGCAGTAGCCGCGATGATTGTTGCTCAGTTATTGAAATTTCCAATACGAAATATTGTTGATCCTGATAAAATAACTCGTGTAAATAGAATAATTTCTATCATGTTGGTTGTTGTTACTATCCCAAGTTTGATTTTTGGTTATCAATTGGTTAAAAATGAACGATTTTTTGAAAATGCAAATAAATTTGTAAAAGAGGTTTCAATAAGGAAAAGTTCATTTTTATTAGAAAGTGATATTAACTCACAAGACCATTCTCTGTTGTTGATTTATTCTGGTTATGGGGTGAATGAACAAGAGAAACAGGGAATTCTTGAAACGGCATTGAGGTATAAGATTGATACAGCCAACATTAAAATTGTAAATGGAACTGATATGTCTATTCTTGAAAAACAGAAAGAGGATATGCAGTCTCAAAAGAATCTTTGGGATAATGAAATTAATGCAAAAAATAATGAAATTAACGCAAAGACTTTTTTGTTACAAAAAGAACAGAAAAAATTAGATAGTATCATTAAAATTCCAACTTATGGTAAGGTGCTTTTATCGGAGATTACGATATTGTATCCTCAGATAACATCTTGTTCTTATGCTGAAACTTATGTCTATCCCGATACTATTTTGCGTCCTGTTGTTGTTTTTCAAACCAAAAAGAGACTCTATAAAAAGGATAAAATTAAGATTACAGAATGGATAAAAAAGAGAATACAAAAAGAAACTGTTCAAATATATTTTAATCTTTATTGATGTTATCTCTTATCTTTCTTTTTGATAAAATCATCCTTTTTTATTTTTAGGTATTTGAAAATAGGCTCTTTTTTGAGTATTGAAGTAAAAAGAACTTCTTTTGTATCAAAAAAGGGTCTCTTTTTCAAGTTAAACTTTTCTTTTTTTAATCTCTCTTTTTGTAATCTAGGAACTTCTTTTACAATTTTATATTCAACCATTGCCACTCCATTTTTTATCATATCTAATTCTCTGGCTGCTTGGTATGATAAATCAATGCTTCGTCCTTTGATATAAGGACCTCTATCGTTTACTCTAACATAAATAACCTTGTTGTTTTTAAGATTTCGTACTTTTAAGATGGTGTTAAAAGGTAATTTTTTATGGGCACAAGTCATTGCGTACATATTGAATTTTTCTCCATTTGCTGTTGTACGTCCATGAAAAAAGTGGGCGTAGTAGGAGGCTTTAACTATTTTCTTTTCTTGAGAAAAAATAGTTGTGGAAAAAGTAAAGATAATAAGCAATAATAAGGTGATCTTTTTAGTCATGATTTTTGATTGGTTTTAATTTTTGTGCTATAATTATTTTATTAGTAGGTAATTGATTGTTAACCTTATACTTTTTTTTATTGTTATATAAATGTTTTTTTTCTTTCTTCTGAAACTAAATTAAATCAGTTGATTAAATAATATTTTGATATATAATAAGTTGGGATGGTAAGATGTCTTAAGGGGGGCTTTTGTAGAAAAAAAGATGCTCTAATTCAAAAGAGTTAGAGCATCTAATAGTTTTAATAAATACTTTTTTTACTTGCAAGAAGTGTGTTTTGTAGTAACGAAACGATAGTCATAGGACCTACACCACCAGGTACAGGTGTTATATAACTACATTTCTCGGCAACTTCATCAAACTTGACATCTCCTGAAAGACGAAATCCACTTTTTGTTTTGTCCGATTTCACTCGCGTTGTTCCTACATCAATAACCACAGCACCTTCTTTAACCATATCAGCAGTTAAAAATTCAGGAACACCAAGAGCCACAATAATAATATCTGCTTGTCGTGTAATCTCTTTGATGTTTTTTGTGCGACTATGACAAACAGTAACTGTAGAGTTTCCAACATCATTTTTCTGCATCATCAAATTAGCAATTGGTTTTCCCACGATGTTGCTTCTGCCTATTACGACGCAATGTTTTCCACTTGTTTCAATTTTGTATCTTCTTAGAAGTTCCACGATTCCAAATGGAGTTGCCGAAACAAAACAAGGTAGTCCGATTGACATGCGTCCTACGTTAATAGGATGGAATCCATCTACATCTTTTTTATAATCAATGGCTTCAATAACCTTCTGTTCAGAGATATGTTTTGGTAATGGAAGTTGAACAATAAATCCGTCAATGTCATCATTTTGGTTTAATTCATCTACTTTCTTCAACAGTTCTTCTTCGGTAATATCTTCTTCTAAAGCGATTTTTGTAGAAGTAAAACCAACTTCTTGGCACGATTTAACTTTATGAGCCACATATGTTTCACTGCCTCCATCGTGTCCGACAATGATTACTGCCAAATGAGGACGCTTATTTCCAGCATTTACCCACTGGTTAACCTCTTTTGCAATTTCGCTTTTTATCTCTTTTGAAATGGCTTTACCATCAATTAAATTGTACATGTTAACGTCTTTTTTTAGATTTTTTATTTTGTTTAACAGTCATTTTACGCATCATTTTGCTCATATCATTAAACTGTTTTAAAAGTCTATTGACTTCTGCAACATTTACTCCTGCACCTTTTGCGATTCTATTTTTACGACTTCCGTTGATTTCAGAAGGATTTTTACGCTCATAAGGTGTCATTGAATGAATAATAGACTCTACTCCTTTGAATGCATCATCATCTATATCAACATTTTTTAATTGTTTACCAACCCCTGGTATCATTGAAGCAAGGTCTTTGAGATTACCCATTTTTTTTATTTGTTGAATTTGTGACATAAAATCATCAAAATCAAATTTGTTTTTAGCAATTTTCTTGCTAATACGTCTTGCTTCTTCGTCGTCATATTGTTCTTGTGCTTTTTCTACCAATGATACAATATCACCCATTCCCAAAATTCTGTCAGCCATACGCTCTGGGTGGAACACATCGAGTGCCTCCATTTTCTCACCTGTACCAACAAATTTTATCGGTTTATCTACAACGGTTCTGATAGATAATGCAGCCCCACCACGAGTATCACCATCTAATTTTGTTAAGACAACTCCATTAAAATCAAGACGTTCGTTAAACTCTTTTGCTGTGTTGACTGCATCTTGTCCTGTCATCGCATCAACAACAAAAAGAATTTCTTCAGGATTAATTGCTTTTTTGATAGATGATATTTCGTTCATCATCTCTTCATCAACAGCCAAACGTCCAGCGGTATCAATAATTACTACATCGTTACCTTTTGAACGTGCCTCTTTGATTGCATTTTGTGCAATCTGAATTGGGTTTTGATTACCTTCTTCCGAATAAACAGGAATATTAAGTTGTTCTCCAAGAACTTTTAATTGGTCGATTGCAGCAGGACGATAAACATCACAGGCTGTTAAGAGAGGTTTTTTGCCTTTTTTTGTTTTAAGTAAATTGGCTAGTTTTCCAGAGAAAGTTGTTTTACCAGACCCTTGAAGTCCAGACATTAAAATTACGGCAGGATTGCCTTTGATATTAATATCTACGCTTGTTCCACCCATTAGCAATGCTAATTCGTCGTGGACTATCTTTACCATTAATTGTTGTGGTTTCAGCGAAGTCAATACATTTTGTCCTATCGCTTTCTTTTTAACAGTGTCGGTAAATGATTTTGCTACTTTGAAGTTTACATCGGCTTCCAACAATGCTTTTCTAACCTCTTTTAATGTTTCAGCAACATTGATTTCGGTAATTCTACCTTGTCCTTTTAATATCTGAAACGACCTTTCCAGTCTGTCACTTAAACTTTCAAACATCTTGTTCTTGTATTTTTATAAAATTCTTAATTTCTTTTTGAACTGACAAAGATAAAAAACGTTGTTCAACTTAGCAAATAATAATTTGTTTGAACTTGATTTTAATAATTACTTCTAAAATAAATAGTAGTTTGAATATCGGTGGGAATAGGTTAGTATTATAAAAACTTAACCTGAATTTGTTTTTATCACTTTTCTAATTATATCTATTAAAATAATTTAGTGTATCTTTGTTTTTTACCCTATAAACTGAAAAAGTATGAATACAGATAGCATTAAGAAATTATATTTTAAGGATACATCTTTTGCTGATTTAATGAGACGTAGAATTTATAATGTCCTATTATATGCAAGTAAATATGATGCTTTTTCATTGGAAGAAGATGGGAGAATAGATGAATTGATTTTTAATGAATATACTTCCTTAAATCTTCGTTATCCTCCACGTTTTACGCAAGTTGGAACGGAAGAAGAAGCCAATAGGGCTTTGGAAGAGAATATTTATGATTTGATTATTTCTATGCCTAGTGGAGATAGCATCAATCCATTTGAATGGGCAAAAAAGGTTAAAGAAGAACTCCCAGATATTCCAATCGTAGTGCTTACTCCTTTTTCAAGAATGGTGTCAGAAAGATTGAAAAACGAAGATTTATCAGCCATTGATTATGTCTTTAGTTGGTTAGGTAATTCTGATTTGCTTTTGGCAATTGTCAAATTAATAGAGGATAAAATGAATGTAGAAGAAGATGTTGAGTCTGTTGGAGTACAGGCTATTATGTTGGTAGAAGATTCCATCCGTTTTTATTCTTCCATGTTGCCACATATTTATAAATATGTCTTTAATCAATCTCGTTCTTTTATGACAGAGGCACTTAATGAGCACGAACAGATGTTGCGAATGCGTGGACGTCCGAAAGTATTGTTGGCTCGTTCGTATAATGAGGCTGTTGAAATTTATTCTACTTTTAAAAAGAATATGTTAGGGGTCATTACTGATGTTAGTTACATAATGGATGGAATTAAAAATGAGAAAGCAGGAGTAAAATTATGTCAACAAATACGAAAAGCAGATAAGCACATTCCGTTAATTATGATGTCCACCGATAAGCAGAATTCTAAATTGGCAAAAAAAGTAAATGCTGCTTTCGTACACAAACTTTCAAAAACATATATCAGAGAATTAAGAAATATAATTTCTAATTATTTTGGGTTTGGTGATTTTACATTTTTCAATATTAAAACTCAAAAAGCAGAAGGTCGGATTAGTAATTTGAGGGGATTGCAGAATACTTTATATAATATATCTGATGAATGTCTTTATTATCATTTGTCACAAAATGATATCTCTAAATGGTTATATTCAAGAGCGTTGTTTCCTTTGGCAGAATTCTTGAAAAAAATAGAAGTTGATACTCCCCAAGTTGCTAATATGCAACAAGCACGTCAAATTATTTTTGATGCAATTGTATCTTATCGAAAAGTGAAAAACCAAGGAGTTGTTGCTACTTTTGATAAAGATAGATTTGATAAATATTCTAATTTTGTTCGTATTGGAGATGGTTCTATGGGAGGTAAAGGACGAGGATTAGCATTTATTGATTCAATGATAAAATCAAATCCTACGTTTGATAAATTTGAGAATACTAAAATTCTTATTCCACGTACAGTTGTGATATGTACTGATGTTTTCACAGAGTTTATGGAGATAAATGGGCTCTATCCAATTGCTTTGTCTGAGCGAAATGATGAGGAAATTTTAGAGTTTTTCTTACAAGCACATTTGCCACAAAGAGTGATTGATAATCTTAATGTTTTTCTAGATGTTATTGCTTCTCCATTAGCAGTACGCTCTTCAAGTCTTTTGGAAGATTCACATTATCAGCCTTTTGCAGGTGTTTATTCTACCTATATGATTCCTTATGATGAAGTTGATAAGGTTAATATGCTAAATATGATAGTTAAGGCGATAAAGGCGGTTTATGCTTCTGTTTTTTATAAAGAGAGTAAAGCCTATATGACTGCTACTAAAAATGTGATTGATGAAGAAAAAATGGCAATTGTTTTGCAAGAAGTTTGTGGCTCTTATTATGGAACAAGGTTTTATCCCTCTTTTTCGGGTGTTGGACGCTCTCTTAATTTTTATCCTCTTAATGCAGAAAAACCAGAAGAGGGCATAGTAGAAGTTGCTATGGGGTTGGGAAAATACATTGTTGATGGAGGAGCGACTTTGAGGTTTTCACCTTATTATCCTCATAATGTACTACAAACTAGTACACTTGATTTGGCATTGCGTGAGACACAGACTACATTTTATGCTATTGATAGTAATAACAAAGAATTTATTCCCAAAGTTGATGATAGTTTCAATTTGATAAAAATAAGAGTTCAAGATGCCATAGACGATGGTACATTGAAATATATTGCTTCAACTTTTAATCCTTATGACCAAGCGATTTACGATAATATTATTGAAAAAGGTAGAAAAGTTATTACTTTTGCTAATGTGCTTCAACACGATGTCTTTCCATTGGCAAAAATAATGAAAAAGGTGTTAAAAATATCACAAGAAGAAATGGGACGACCGATAGAAATTGAGTTTGCTGTTCAGTTGGATTATAGTGATAAAAAAGAGCATCAGTTTTATCTTTTACAAATTCGTCCAATTGTTGATAGTCGAGAAATGATACAAGAAGATATTGGAAATATTCAGGAGGAAAATACCATTATTAGTTGTAATAATGCGATGGGGCATGGTATAAAAGATGATATTTATGATATTATTTATGTTAAGCCAGAAGCGTTTAATGCTTCTAAAAACAGATTAATAGCGTATGATATTGAGAAATTAAATAAAAAAATGGTGGAAGAAGAACGTCCTTATATTTTAATAGGTCCTGGGCGTTGGGGTTCAAGTGATGAGTGGCTCGGTATCCCTGTCAATTGGTCTTATATATCTAATGCAAAGGTTATTGTAGAATCTGGATTAGATAAATATAGAATTGATCCAAGCCAAGGTACACATTTTTTTCAAAACTTAACTTCTTTTGGAGTCTCTTATTTTACGATTAATCCCTATATTGATGATGGACATTTTGATGTGGAAATATTAAATCAGCAACAGGCAGAATATGAATCGGAGTATATTAGACTTGTTCATTTTGAAAATCCAACGATTGTTAAAGTAGATGGAAAAAAGAAAATAGGTGTGATAATGAAAGCAGAAGAATAAACCAAGTGCAAGATGACTAATTCTATTCAAAATATAAAAAGACAACTAGATAAAGCAGTAGAAAAATTTAATAGATTTGAATTTATAGAGAATGATCCAATACAAATTCCTCATCAATTTAGTAAAAAAGAAGATATTGAGATAGCGGGATTTCTAAGTTCTACGATTGCTTGGGGAAATCGGAAGATGATAATAAAAAATAGTTATCGTTTATTGGATTTAATGGAAAACTCACCTTATGAATTTATCATGAACTTTGATAAAATGGATCAGCATTTGTCTGCTTTTGTTCATAGAACTTTTCAGGGTGATGATTTACATTATTTTATTCTTTCTTTGAGAAATATTTATGCTCAATATGGAGGATTAGAAAATGTTTTTACAGAAGGATATAGGCAAGATGAAACCATTTTTGGTGCTTTAAGATATTTTAGGACAATCTTTTTTGAATTGCCACATCAGAAAAGAACGGAGAAACATATATCAAATGTAATGTCAAAATCTGCTGCTAAAAGATTAAATATGTTTTTGCGTTGGATGGTTAGAAAAGATGAAAATGGTGTTGATTTAGGTTTGTGGAATAAAATACCGATGTCTGCTTTGATGTTGCCTTTGGATATTCATACGGGGCGAGTATCAAGAGAATTGGGGCTGTTGAAACGAAAACAAAATGATTGGAAAGCAGTAGAAGAAATAACACAAATATTAAGAGAATTTGATAGTGATGACCCTATAAAATATGATTATGCCCTCTTTGGAATTGGGGTAAATAATATTACCTTTGTGGAATAATTAATTGTAAATTAGAAAAATGAAAACAAAAGTTGTAGAGAAAAAGTATATCTTTCCTTTTATTTTAATAACTGTTCTTTTTGCTCTTTGGGGCTTTGCTAATGATATAACCAACCCAATGGTTGCTGCATTCAAAACAATCATGGAAATTTCTAATGCAAAGGCTTCTTTGATTCAGTTTGCTTTTTATGGTGGATATGCAACAATGGCTATACCTGCTGCTCTTTTCATCCAAAAATATAGTTATAAGACGGGAATACTTATTGGATTGGGATTGTATGCTGTTGGGGCTTTTTTGTTTTATCCTGCAGCACAATATGAACAATTTGGATTTTTCTTAATATCACTCTATATCTTAACTTTCGGTCTTGCTTTTTTAGAAACAACGGCGAATCCTTATATCTTATCAATGGGAGATGAACGGACGGCAACTAGACGTCTTAATTTGGCACAATCTTTTAATCCAATAGGCTCACTACTTGGAATGTTTGTTGCCTCAAAATTTGTATTAGCAACATTAGATTCAGATAAAAGAGATGAACTAGGAAATTTAGTTTTTAACACATTATCGGTTTCAGAAAAATCAATAATACGGACTCATGACCTTCAAATTATTCGTACTCCTTATATTATTTTAGGATTGAGTGTGTTGGTTATATTTGCAGTGATTTTGATTGTTAAGATGCCAAAAACACAGTCTGTTGAACTCAAAGAATTTCATTTTTGGGATTCGGTAGGTAGATTATTCAATAATAAGAAATATCGTTTTGGAGTATTGGCACAAGTCTTTTATGTAGCAGCACAGATTATGTGTTGGACATTTATTATTCAATATGCTGAAAATTTGGGATTAACAAAAGCAACGGCACAAAATTATAATATAATAGCCATGTTATTATTCCTTTTAAGTCGTTTTTTTGCTACTTATTTGATGAAATATATTAACCCAGCGAAACTACTGCTAATTTTTGCATTAGGAGGGTTTCTAACTACGTTAGGAGTTATTTTTATTCATGGAATGTTAGGGCTATATTGTTTAATATTAACTTCCGCTTTTATGTCGCTAATGTTTCCTACAATTTATGGAGTTTCACTTCGTGGACTAGGAAAAGACAGTACTTTGGGAGCAGCCTTTTTGGTAATGGCGATAGTTGGTGGTGCTTTGATGCCACCATTACAAGGGGCTATTATTGATTTAGGAAAAATAGGAAGTTTTGATGCGGTGAATTTTTCTTTTATTCTTCCATTATTGAGTTTTATTGTGATAGGAAGTTTTGCTTTTAGTGTTTCTTTTTCAAAGAAATAATCTTTTAATCTAACATTAAATCAGCCATTATTTGATTAGAAATAAGAATACCTTGAAAGGTAAGAGAAAGTCTATTCTTCTTTTTATATAAATCATTATTTAGAATATATTTTTTAGCAGAATCAATTACTTTTTCTTTTATTTTTAACCCAAATTCTCTTTCAATTTGATCAAGAGAAAGTCCCTCTGTTTTTCTTAAAGAGAGCATGATAAACTCATTTATTTTGTCTTTTTTAGTTAGTATTTCTTTCTCAAAATAGGGTTGATTATTGTTTATTGCATTTTGATATTGAGTTATTGAGGGAATGTTCCATTGTCTTTCGCTTCCATTAAAAGAGTGTGCAGAAGGTCCTAAACCTAAATAAGGAATCATATCCCAATAAGAAGAGTTGTGTTTTGAGTGAAATCCTTTTTTTGCAAAGTTAGAAATCTCGTACTGATAAAATTCCTTTTTATTGCATTCTTCAATTACCATACGATACATTTCGTTCATTTCATCATCGGAAATTGCTGTAATCTTTCCTTTTTGTAACTGTTGCCAAAGTGGAGTATTTAATTCATAACTCAATCCATAAATAGACAAATGCTGAATGGGAAGTTGAGTGGCTATTTTGATGTTTTTTAACCAATCTTCTACTGTTTGATTAGGTAATCCATAAATTAAATCAATACTAATATTCTTAAATCCTACTTTTTGAGCCGTATTGATTACTTCTAATGCTTTTTTTGCTGTATGTCTTCTATTGATTTTTATTAAGTCATAATTGTTAAAACTTTGAACTCCGATACTTAACCTATTGATACCTAATTTATATAGTTCTGATAAAAAAGTAGTATTTAAATCATCGGGGTTGGCTTCTATTGTTATTTCCGTTTTAGGAAGTATGGTAAATAAATTAGATATTTTTTCTAGAATAATATTGTAATGCTTTATAGAAAGTGTAGAGGGGGTACCTCCACCAAAGTAAATGGTATCTATTTGTTTATCTATTAAATAATCTTTTCTCAGTTTTAATTCATTTATTAGGAATGGTACAAATTCATCAACACTGTTGTTTTGGATAGAGGAATAAAAGTTACAATAAGAACATTTAGATTTACAAAATGGAATATGAATATAAATACCTGCCATATAATAAAATTTTCAACTGATGTATTTACAACAACACCTCACATTAATTAATAATATAATGCAAGGTGTTATTAAACAAAACAAAAATTATGATTATTCTTCTTCTTTGTTTGTGACTTTTTTATAAAGATGATTTAATTTGTCGTTAAATGTTTCTTTAAACATAAAATTAGTAGGAGATTTTTTTCTATAACCATATGTATATCCATATTCAGTACTTTCATTAGTACCATTGAGAACAACAGACATATTTTTAAGTTTTTTATTGTCTGATATTTCATTAATTAATCTTATGGCTTCTTTTGGAGTAAATCCTTTACGAGAAACATACACTGTCATATCAGCAATTCTATTCAAAAGATATGTATCTGTAACTACTCCAACTGGGGCTGTATCTACAATAATATAATCATATCTATTTTTTAATTCAGTCATTAATTCTTCTAGTCGCTCACTCATTATTAATTCTGCTGGATTAGGTGGAACAGGACCAGAAGGAATTAAATCTAATTTAGGATGATGAATAGAAGGAACAATTATGTCATTTATAGAATCAATATTTTCAGATAGATATAGTGTTACTCCTGTCTTTCCTCCTACTTCTAAATATTCATTTAGTTTAGGACGTCTAATATCTAACCCAACAAGTACTACTTTTTTATTTGTTAGTGCTAACGACATGGCTAAATTGATTGAAGTAAAAGATTTTCCCTCACCACTAACAGTGGAAGTAACTAAAATAACAGGAGATTTAATCGTACCATTCATAAATTGAAGATTTGTTCTTATCAGTCTAAACATTTCAATAATAGGTGTTGAACTTTTCTCTTTTACCACAACTCTCTTATTGTCTTTATTTACACAGATAGAGCCTAAAAATGGTACTTTTACTAAACTTTTAAACTCTTCTTTTGTCTCAATTTTATTTTGAAGTAAATCTAATAAATAGACAATAACGAAAGGAACTGCTAGTCCTAGAACTAGTGCGAATAAATAAATAAATTTCCCTTTTGGAGAAACAGGATTTAATGATGCATACGCATTGTCAATAGTTCTTGCAATAGGCTCAGTACTTGCTAGTTGTAAAGCGACTTCCTCTTGGCGTTGAAGTAAGAAGATGTATATTTTTTGTTTTATTTCCTGTTGACGTTTTACACTAAAATAGAGCCTTTCTTGTGTTGGAACATTTCTGATTTTTGATTTGAACTCTTTATCTTTTTGTTTTAAGTCTTTTAGTGAAATAGATATTCTTTTCTTTGAATTTGCTGTTCCTGCTAAAACGTTGTTTTTTAATAGTTTTACTTCTTTGCGAAGTTGAACTAATGTTGGGTTTTCTAAACTTGCTGTTTGTTGAAGTTGTATCATCTCTAATACAAGTTTATTGTATTGTTCGATAGATGTTGATAGCGCAGGAGACTCTCCAATAACATTGATTGGGATTAATTGAATTTTCTCAGTATTTAAATACTTCTCAACATAATCAATCAAGTTTAATTGAATTTCTAATTCTGTGATTTTTTTCTTATATTCACTTGAAGTTTCTAGAAATAGAGTTGCTTCTGAAACAATATCTGTGAGGTTCTCAGAGCGTTTGAAGTTTTCAACATTCTCTTCTGCCTCAGATAATTGTTTGCCAACAATAAATAAACGCTCTCTAATAAAATTCGCTGTGTTTTTTGCTAAAATATTTTTATTATCAATAGCATCTTTATTGTATAATTCAATGATTTTATCTAAGAAATTTCTTGCTTTTAATACATTCTCTTCAACTAAACTTAATTGAATAACATCTGTCTTTTTTGTAACAGTATTTATACTTAATTTTTCTTTATAATTTTCTATTAGTCTTTTTTTAGAGTGTATTATAATTTTGTATTTATCTCCATCTTCAATTTTTCCTCCTGCTTGTTGGAGTTGAAATTCACCGAATGGAGTTTTGAAAGGAGTTTGAAGATTCTCTAATAAGAAATTTTCTTTGTATTTAATATCTTTTTGTTTGACTCTTACTAAATACTTATCTTGCTTTCTTTTAACATTAAAAAATAAATTATAGTTTAATGTGTCTAAAAAATGTTGAGAAAGATTGAGTTTGATATCTAGGTTTTTATATTGTTCTATATACTTAAAATCACTTCTTTTATAATATTCTGTTTGAATACCAAGTTCATCTATTGTTTGTTTAATTAATTTAATGGAACTTAATACTTGAATTTCATCTTCTACTTCTTTATCACCACCCATTAAATCAAAAACATCTAAGTTGTTTAATTCAGAACTAAACAAAGAAGTTCTATTGTCTTGTATTTGAATAGTTGTTTGTATGTTATACTTATTAACTGTCAGTTTCAAATAAGTTTTAGCCAATATAAAACTTATAATTATCGCAAAAACAAACCAGTGCCAATGTTGTAAGTATTTCTTTAACAATTGACGTAAGTCTATCATGTCTTCTTCGTCAGAAGAATTGTATTTTTGCTCTTGTGAGATTTTATTATTATAATTTTCCATAATTCTAGAAAGTAATTATTATTTTGTTTGTGAAACTACATAAATAACAGTTGTTGTCAAAGATGTCAAAGCCGTTAAAGATGAGATAAATAGAGGTAGATTTTGTGCTGATAATGTTTTAACTCCATTTGGCTCAACAATGATAACATCATTTTGCTTAACGTAATAATATTCAGAAGTGAAAATTTCAGGAGTGTTTAAATTAATTCTTTTGAATTCTATTGATCCATTTTTTTCTCTTGCTATTAAAACATTTTGTTTCTTACCATAACTTGTTATATCACCTGCTAATCCTAATGCATCAAGAAGAGTTGTTCTCTCGTTTAATATTAGATATTTACCAGGTCTACGAACTTCCCCCAGTACTGTTACAGAAAAATCAAAGAACTGTACATTAACTATTGGATTTTTTACAAAATGAGATATTTTTTTAGTTAAAAAGTCAACCAATTCTTTTCTTGTCATTCCATCAACTTTCAATTTTCCAAATTGTGGAAAATCAATATTACCATCAATATCCACAATATAAGTTTGTAATGTTGGTGCAGAATAAAGTTGTTCAGAATTGGTCGATGTGTAGCCTACAAAAGGTAAATTATAGACAGTCACTGCTTTCGGATTTTCTGCAGAAACAGATATACCTAAACGGTCTCCAACAGAGATGATAGCCTGATGATTAAACTCTTTTTTCTGGTTTATAGTGTCGGCTGCGTACTTATCAATTTCATTGAAATAAGAAAGTTCTTTTTGAGTAATACAACTACTAACGAGCAATGTTGTTAGAAGTGAAATGATTAGTAATTTGTTTATTTTCATATATTTATAAAATATGTTGACATAAATAAAGATAATACAATTGCAAAGGTAATCATAAAAAAATAATTTATAAAATAAATCTGTTAAATCAATTTGTTAAAAGTCAATTTATTTGAGAGATTATTTATGTGACTTCTGATGTTAAAATGGAAAAAAAGTCTAGAATTAAATTATTGTGCAGTTCTAAAATTATTGTTTACCTTTGCATTAAAATAAATTCTCTTTAATTCGTGTTAAAAAAAATATTTCTAGATTATGAAAAGAAAAGTCATATTGTCTTTATTCTTGATAACTGTTTTTACTCTCTTTGCACAAAAACAAATAACGAATATCCCTACTTTTTATATCAATACAAAAAATAATCAGTCCATTGTAGAAAAAGAAGTCTATTTGGAGGGAGACTTAACCATTGTTAGTAGTGATAAATCTGAAAATTATTCAGGAAAAATAAAAATTAGAGGACGTGGAAACTCGACATGGCGAATGCCAAAGAAACCTTTTAAAATAAAGTTAAAAAAGAAAAAGAAGTTATTAAACCAAAAGGCAAAAGCAAAGACTTGGGTTTTGCTGGCAAATTATAGTGATAAGTCGTTGATTAGGAATGCTGTGGCTTTTAAAGCAAGTGAAATTTTAGAACTTGATTTTACTCCTTCTGCTCGTTTTGTTGATGTTGTTTTTAATGGTGAATATCTTGGAAATTATATGCTTTCAGATCAAGTGCAAGTAAAGAAATCTCGTGTT
>PDWI01001792.1_pt1 | contig 33431 bp, 42 predicted proteins | sample 1430891 | NCBI WGS metagenome assembly PDWI01 (sample SAMN01162508, study PRJNA174530) | Oral metagenome, whole genome shotgun sequencing project. | biome: Marine environment; feature: Marine mammal; material: Swab sample of the gingival sulcus; isolation source: swab sample of gingival sulcus... | reverse complement strand
TATTATTAACACTCCTAAAATCAAATAAGGAGAAATTTTTTTTATTTCATTTTTCATAATTTTTCCTAATTAGAATACAATTCAAATCTACCAGAGGCATCAAATGGCAATCTGTAATATAATATTGAACCTTCACTATAACTAAATAATAAACCTACCGCTAAAATTAAAGACATAATTTTTTTCATTTTAATCCTCCTAAATTTTATTTAAAATCTTTTACTTTAATATTTTTAAAAGAATATATATTGTTTTGATTATTTATAATAAAAATCACCATTTTTATACCTACTAGGATTCATACACTTTAATATCTTTTTATAATTCATAATGATACCTCCCTTTTAATTACTATTAAATTTTTATTATTTTACTATTTATTTCTTAATATAAAAACATCTAATACATCTTTTTCAAGAACATTTGCTATTTTAATAGCCATATCAAGAGTCGGGTACGATTTTTCATTCTCATAACTCATTATTGTATATCTTGTTATTCCTACTCTTTTTGCAAGTCTATGTTGTGATAATCCTAAAGGTTTTCTGTACTCTGCTATTCTATTTTCTATTACTATCGTTTTTTCTTTCACTAATTTTCACCTTCTAAAATCATTATTTATGGTTAATTATATTCAACCGAATCTTACATATATTATACTCATTTTATAAAAAAAGTCAATTATTTTTAGTGTTCGTTATATGATAATATCTTATTAATCGTTACGAGAAAATCTCCCAATCCTACTCCATGTGATAACATTATATGTGGAGGTGTTTATGAAAAATTTTATTTTAAAAATGAAAGAACAATATAAATATTAAATAATTAAAAAGTTATATGATAACAACTGTAATAAAAAAAAAGCATCTCTTAAACTCAATATTCTTGTGCGAGATTAATAGGAATGAGAGATTCTGCCTTTAAGAATTATTATAAAAAAAATCTGAAGACAAGTATCACTATCTAGCACAATCTCATGTTACTAAAAAGTTAATACAAGTTATCCATCATCTATTAACTGATAATATAAAATTTCAATCACAAATATAAAACATATAATTTATTTTTGTGTAAAAGTAGTTTTGATTATTTCTATTTTACTGTAACAACACTATTTTTTAAAGAACAAAAAAAGTTACTATACGAACCTATAAATGTTCATATAGCAACTTAATTTCAGATTAAGAATCTATATTGTAAAAAATGTAAAAACTTACTTTAATAAGTATAAATTAATCAAAATATTACTTTTTATCTAATTCAGCGACTTTAATTCTATTATTAGCTTTTCGTATTTTTGATTGTTTTATACATTTATCTTCTATATTTTCACTTTCTACTTCTTTAATTTTCCTTCTAGCTCTTTCAACATCAATTTCATGACTCCATTCAGCAGTATTTGTAACAATTAATGTTTTCTCATCACGAATATAAATAAAGCCCTCAGATATTGCAGCATATTTAGTTTCATCACCATTTTTTATTTTTAAAACACCTATTGCAAGAGGTGCAACTGTTGGCTCATGATTTTTTAAAACACCCATGTCACCATCTGTTGTTCTTACAACAAGCATTTCAATTTCACCAACAAAAAATGTTTTTTCTGGCGTAACTATTTCTAGTAAAAATTTCTTATCCATTTTTACTTACCCATAGTCTTCGCTTTTTCAACAGCTTCATCTATTGTACTTACAAATAAGAATGCTTGTTCAGGTAATGAATCATGCTTTCCTTCCAAAATCTCTTTAAATCCTCTTATAGTTTCACTAATTGGAACATACACACCTTTCATTCCAGTAAATTGTTCTGCTACGTGGAATGGTTGTGATAAAAATCTTTGAATACGTCTTGCTCTAGCAACTGTTATTTTATCCTCATCAGATAATTCATCCATACCTAGTATAGCAATAATATCCTGTAATTCCTCATATCGCTGTAAAACTTCTCCAACATCTCTAGCGACTCTATAATGTTCATCTCCTACTATTTCTGGAGTAAGTATTCTTGATGATGAATCAAGTGGATCAACCGCTGGATAAATACCCATTTCAGATATCTTTCTTGATAGAACTGTTTGTGCATCTAAGTGAGAGAAAGTTGTAGCTGGAGCTGGGTCAGTAAGGTCATCTGCTGGCACATAAACAGCCTGAACAGACGTAACAGATCCTGCCTTAGTTGATGTAATTCTTTCTTGTAATTCTCCCATATCAGTTGCAAGTGTTGGCTGATATCCAACCGCTGATGGCATACGTCCTAATAACGCAGAAACTTCTGAACCTGCCTGTGTAAATCTATAAATATTATCTACAAATAAAAGCACATCCTTATTTTCTTTATCTCTAAAATACTCTGCCATTGTAAGACCAGTAAGTGCAACTCTCATTCTTGCCCCAGGTGGCTCATTCATTTGACCAAACACCATTGTAGTTTTATCTATAACTCCTGATTCAATCATTTCATAATAAAGGTCATTACCTTCTCTTGTACGCTCTCCTACACCTGCAAATACTGAAAGTCCACCATGTTCTTTTGCAATGTTATTTATAAGTTCTTGTATAAGTACAGTCTTACCTACACCTGCACCACCAAACAAACCTATTTTTCCACCTTTAACATAAGGACAAAGCATATCTATAACTTTTATGCCAGTTTCAAATATTTCAGTTGTAGTTTGTAAATCTTCAAATTTAGGTGTTTCTCTGTGAATAGACCATTTCTCTTCAGTATCCACAGGTCCCTTTTCATCTATTGTTTCACCCAAAACATTAATAAGTCTTCCTAAAACTTTTTCACCAACCGGCACCTCTATTGGCGCTCCTGTATGAATAGCATCTATTCCCCTGATTAATCCTTCAGTAGGAGTCATTGCTATACACCTAACAGTAGAGTCTCCAATATGTTGAGCTACCTCTGCTACAACGTGAATATCGTTGTAATCTACTCTAATGGCATGTTTTATTTCAGGAAGGTTTTCAGGTTCAAATTTAATATCTAAAACCGCACCTATAATTTGAACAACTTTACCTACATTGTTCGCCATTTTTTGCTCCCTTCATATCGTTTATTTTATTCTAAAGCACTCGCACCACCAACAATCTCAGTTATCTCCTGAGTTATTGCAGCTTGTCTAGCTTGATTATATGTAAGTGATAGTGAATCTATCATTTCCTTTGCATTATCACTTGCACTTTCCATAGCATTTCGTCTTGCAGCTTGTTCAGCACAAGATGCCTCTATCAAAGTTCCAAGTATTGTTGAATTTACATACATTGGTATTAACATATCTAACATAGCTTCTGGTGATGGAGAATAAGTAATTATTTCTATATCTTCTGGTGCTATTTCCTCTTTTTCAGTTTCTTCTATAGTTGTATCAAAGCAAATAGGTAACATTTTTAAAGTATTTGGAACTTGTGAAATTGTAGATACCATCTTAGTTGAAACCATATATACTTCATCAATTTCTCCGTTTAAAAACATTTCTATAGCTTTATCACTAATTTTTTTTGAATCAAGCTCTGTGGGCTTTTCAGAAATTCCTTCAAAACTCTCTACTATATTGTATCCCCTTCTACCGAAATACTCTTTTGCCCTTTTACCGACAGTAAAAAGTTTTACTTCGTTAAGTCTTGTAGCTAAATTTTCTGTTTCTCTCATGACATTAACATTATAACCACCACAAAGCCCTCTATCAGCACTAACAACTACTATAAGCGAACTTTTTACATCTCTAACAGTTGTTAAAGAATGTTTTAGAGTTTTTTCTTTTTTAAAAATATCATTAATAGCATCAAGCGTTTTATAAAAGAATGGTTTTGTAAGCTCAAATCTTTTTCTATTAGCCTTTAATTTTGCTGTAGACACAAGTTCCATAGCCTTTGTAATTTGCCTTGTACTATTGACACTTTTAATCTTTCGTTTTATATCTCTTGCTCCAGTACCTGCCATATATCCTCCTATCTAAACTTTATGCTTCTTTTGTTTTTGCAAAGTCTTGTTTAAATTCTTTAATGGCAGCCACTAATTTTTCTTCAAGTTCATCTGTAATTTTACCCTCTGATTTTATTGAAGTTAAAATTTCTTTTTTATTAGCATTCATATAATCCAAAAATTCTTTTTCAAATCTAATCACTTCTGAAACATCTATATCCATTAAATACTTGTTTGTAGCACAGTATATTATTGCAACCTGTTCTTCAACTTTTAATGGACGATATTGTTTTTGTTTCAAAACTTCCATTAACCTCTCACCATGAGATAATGTTTCTTGAGTTTCTTTATCAAGTTCTGAACCAAATTGGGCAAATGCAGCAAGCTCTCTATATTGAGCAAGCTCCAGTTTTATCTTACTTGCAACCTGTTTCATTGCCTTAATCTGAGCACTACCACCTACCCTTGATACTGATATACCAGCATTAACAGCAGGTCTTTGTCCTGAGTTAAAAAGTTGAGTTTCAAGGAATATCTGTCCATCAGTAATTGATATAACATTTGTTGGTATATACGCTGATACGTCCCCTGCTTGCGTTTCAATAATTGGTAGAGCAGTCATAGAACCTCCACCATATTTTTTATCTAATTTTGCAGCACGTTCAAGCAATCTTGAATGCAAATAAAATACGTCTCCTGGGTAAGCCTCACGTCCTGGAGGTCTTTTAAGTAGTAATGACATCGCTCTATAAGCAACAGCATGTTTACTTAAATCATCATATATAATAAGTACATCTTTACCATTTTCCATAAATTCTTCACCCATTGCACATCCTGCATAAGGTGCCATATATTGAAGTGGTGCAGATTCACTAGCAGACGCAGCAACTATAATAGTATATTTCATAGCTCCTTTATCTTCTAATACTTTAACCAACTGTGCAACAGTAGAATTCTTCTGTCCTATTGCAACATATATACATATAACATCTTCACTTGCTTGATTTAATATTGTATCAACTGCGATTGCTGTTTTTCCTGTTTGTCTATCTCCTATAATAAGCTCTCTTTGTCCCTTACCAATAGGTATCATAGAGTCAATCGCTTTAATTCCAGTTTGTAGCGGCTCATTTACTGATTTTCTTGTAATAACACCAGGTGCCACTCTTTCAATAGGTCTAAATTTATCTGTTTCAATTTTACCTAAACCATCTACAGGTTGACCAAGTGCATTTACAACTCTTCCTATCATAGCTTCACCAACCGGTACCTCAGCTATACGTTTAGTACGTTTAACTAAATCTCCCTCAACTATGTTTTCATCAGAGCCTAAAAGCACAGCACCAACTACATCTTCTTCTAAGTTAAGAGCTATACCATATACTCCATGCGGAAATTCTAAGAGTTCTCCTGACATACAATTGTCTAGTCCATAAACCCTTGCAATACCGTCACCAACCATGATAACGCTACCAACATCTTCCGTTTGGAGTTTTTCTTCATACTGCTTAACCTGTTCCTTTAATAAGGAACTAATTTCATCTGGTCTTAGCTTCATGTTTTACTCCTATTTCTATATACATAACTATATCTCTTGTAATTACTAAGTGTTAAATAGAAACGCTCTTTAATGATTCTTCTAAATCATTTAGTTTATTTAAAACCGAACTATCAATAAGATTACTTCCAACCTTAATCTTTATTCCACCTAGTATAGTATCATCAACTATCTGTTTTATTTCTATATTTTTGCCAGTAAGTTCAGATAACTTCTTTTGAAGTGAACTTATAATATCATCTGACAAATCTTCTACTGTATAAATTTCTGCCAAAAGTATATTTGATTCTTCTCTATATAGATTAAAAAACTCTTCTGATATTCCTAAAAATTCATTAATTCTGTTCTTATCAATTAATAATTGTAAAAAATTATAAATATTAATTGAAATTTTATCTTTAAAAAGTTTTTGAATCAAATCCTTTTTTTCTTTTGAAGAAATTACAGGTGTTTGTAGAATATCTAAAAACTCATTATCAGATTTAAAAATTTCATATAAAGATTTTATCTCTTCATTAAATTCTTGAATCTTATTTTCTTCTTTTGCAAGTTCAAAAATTGCACTTGCATATACAGTATCTACTTGTCCCATTTCACATCACCTACTCCATCAATGAAATTTAATATCATCTCACGGTTGGTTTTTGTATCGATTTCTTTTTTTAATATATTAGTTGCAGCTAACACAGCCATTTCTGCTATATCATCTTTAACTTCCGTCATAGCTTTTTGTTTATATGCTTCTGTTTGCTTCTGAGCATTTTCTTTAATCATTTTAGCCTCTTGTTGTGCTTTACTAACAATATCATCTGCTTGTCTATTGGCTATCTCTTTAGCTTTAGAAATTATTTCATCTCTTTCTTCTTTTGCCAAAGACAATTTATGCTCATAAGATTTTTTTAATTCTTCTGCTTCCTGAATAGCTTTATCTGCATCACTATAAGACTTAGCAATACCTTGTTTTCTCTTTTCTAAAGCCTCTGTTACTGGTTTAAACAACATCCAAGACAAAAAACTAAATAAAATTATGGTATTAAATATCTGTAAAAAAAATCCAGCATTAAAATCAATTAAGGGTTTGTAGGCTGTAGCAACATTCATTAAATTATGCATTCTCTACTTGTATAGCGTGAAAAACACTCTATACTCTCCTTTCATTTATTTCATATTTTAGTATCTTATCTTTTTCTTATAACATTCCAACTAATGGATTTGCAAAAAGAAGAATTAACGCAACGATAAGTCCGTATATACCTGTTGTTTCTGCAACTGCTGCACCAAGTAACATAGTTCTAATAATATCTCCTTGAGCTTCTGGTTGTCTTCCAACACCTTCTGCACCTTTACCAGCAGCAAATCCTTGTCCAATTCCTGGTCCAATTCCTGCGATCATCGCAAGTCCTGCTCCAATAGCAGAACAAGCTAATACTAAAGCTTTTCCTGTAATCATAATTTCCTCCTAATAATTTTTTATAACAATCCTAATAAAGGATTAGCGTACATCAATATAAGTGCAACAATAAGAGCATATATTCCAGTTGTTTGCGCAACTGCCTGCCCTAAAAGCATAGTTCTTACTACTGTTGTTTGTAATTTTGGTCTTTTCCCAACAGTTTCTGTTCCTTTGCCTGCCGCATATCCCTGACCAATTCCTGGTCCAATTCCTGCTATCATAGCTATACCTGCTGCAATTGCAGATGCCATTAATACAAGCGTTGTAGCTACATCTCCATTAACCATTTGTATTAGCGGATTACCAAATAAAAGTATTAACGCTACAACAAGTGATAATATACCCGAGGTTTCTGCCACAGCAGCTCCTAATAACATAACCATAATAGATGTTCTTGCATTCAGTGGATTTTTGGCACAGGCTTCTGCACCCTTACCAGCTGCATATCCTTGTCCAATTCCTGGTCCTATTCCTGCTATCATAGCAAATCCAACACCAATAGCAGAAGCAGCAAGAACTAATGATTTTCCATCAAAATTTGTAAGTAACCAGTTTAAAAACTGTAATATATAAGGTTCTTTCATAAACTTATTCTATAGCCATTGATACGAGAACCATTGAAAGCATCATAAATATAAATGATTGTAACAATCCTGAGAACAAATCAAAATAAATATGAAATATTGCAGGTAATGGTAATAATGCAAGATTTCCTAAAGCACCATATAATAAACTCATTATTACAAGACCACCGACTATATTACCAAATAATCTGAATCCAAGTGAAATTGGATTTGCAAGTTCTCCTATTACATTCATAGGAAACATTAACCAAAACGGCTCAAAAAAACCTTTTAAATATCCTGCTTTTTGATTTTTAAGTCCAGCATATTGAATCATAACAAAAGTCATTATAGATAAAGCCATTGTTGTATTAGCATCAGCTGTTGGTGGTCTTAATCCAAACAAACCAATAATATTTGCTAATGCAATAAATATTACAATAGTTCCCATATATGCTCTATATGACTTAGCTTTTGAACCCATTGTTGTATCTACTAAATTATTTATCGTTTCTACCAAAAATTCTATAAAATTCTGCAATCCACTTGGTATTTTATCTTTCTTTCTAGTAGCAATAAAAACAAACAACATAATCAAAGCCATAAGTATCCAAGTAACAACAACAGTTTCTGTTATTTCAATTCCTGCAATCTTGAAAATTATTTTAGGTCCAAATTCTTGCGTTCCCGACATAGACTATTCCTCCTTTCCTTTAGATTTTTTTAATAATATATTAATAATGTAAATAACCGTTTTAACAGACAAAAGTCCAATAACTGTTCCAACTACATTTATATAACTTGCCTTTATTGATACAAAAATTACAATACCATATATTGCAAATCTAATATAATACTTACCCATAGTATAAGCACTAGCAGTTGACGCTTTCATTTTCAATGATTTTTCTAATGTCATAGCTAATTCAACAAACATTAAAAGTGTTGTTAACGAACCAAAAAGAACACCTAAAATCATAGGAAATGGATCATCTACAAAAATAAAAATAATTGCAAATATTATTATATTAAAAAAACAGACAAACTTACTAACATCTAAAATTGTTTTTTTTGTTGTAGAATCAAACATAATTATCTCAAATCCTCCTCATCTGTTTTTTTCTTTTTAAATCCAACCATTTTAAACACATTAGCAAATCCGCCTATTGAAAACATAATCAAACATACAATTAAAAATATCGGTGCTGTTCCAAACTTATTATCTAAATAAGCTCCTATATAAACACCTGCTATAATTGGTAAAGACACTGATATCCCAAGTTGAGTTACTAAAACTAAATTTTTTAATATTTCTATCTTATTGTTTCTCAAAACCAATACCTCTTCCCACATTAATTATAACACGATTAAACAATTAATTAACTTACTTTTTTTTAAAAAAAAAGTAATATTTTAAATTAAAACAAATTTATTTAGTACCAAACAATCTATCACCAGCATCACCAAGCCCTGGTATTATATATGCGTGTTCATTTAACTTTTCATCTATAGATGCTACAAAAATATCAACATCATCATGTGCTTCTTGTAACTTCTTAACACCTTCTGGACAACTTATTAAACAAACAAAAGTAATTTTTTTAGCACCTCTTTTTTTAAGAAAATCAATAGCTGCTATTGCAGAACCTCCTGTTGCAAGCATAGGATCTACAACAAATATTTCTCTTTCTTCTAAATCAGTAGGTAACTTACAATAGTATTCTACAGGCTCTAAAGTTATAGGATCTCTATACAATCCAACATGCCCAACTTTTGCAATAGGTACTAAATCTAAAAACCCATCTACCATTCCAAGTCCTGCTCTAAGTATTGGAATAATGCCTATTTTTTCACCCTTAAGCATTTTTGATTTTGTTTTTACAATAGGTGTTTGTATTTCAACTTCTTCCAAAGGAAGATATCTTAGAGCTTCGTATGCAAGTAAATTAGAAACTTCTTTTACTAATTCTCTAAACTCCTTTGATCCTGTACTTTTATCTCTAATAATTGATAACTTATGTTGAATAAGTGGATGATCCATCTCAAATACTTTACTCATATTACTCCTCCTCTATTTTTTTTACTCGTTTCTCATGTCTTCCATATACAAATTTATTTTTTAAAAAAGTTTCTATTATTGAATAAGCAAGTTCTTCGCCAATTACTCTTGCACCAAGTGCTAGCACATTTGCATTGTTATGTTCTTTTGCCATCTTAGCTGAATATTCATCACTACAAAGTGCACATCTTATTCCTTTTATTTTATTAGCACTTATGCTAATACCTATTCCCGTACCACACATCAAAATCCCAATTGCATTTTCAGCAAGCACTTTTTTACATACTTTTTTTGCATAATCAGGATAATCAACAGAATCTGTATTATAAGTTCCCTCATCAATAACTTCATATCCATTTTTGTTAAGAAAACTCTTTACCTTTTCTTTTAATAAAAAACCACCATGATCACTTCCAATAATAATTTTCAAATCGACTCCTTATAATTTTATTATTTCACCAGATGCAGCTCTTAAAAGCCTATCCATAACAGCGCTGCCAACTCCAACATTATCTATTTTTACAAAACATATTTTTTCATACTTTTTTCTATCAAGAACATGCAATAAATCAAAAAGATTTTTTGCACCATAATCATTATCATAATAATTATAAAATTTTACTACTCGCTCCATGTTAATCATATTCTTATATTCTGGAGGCACAACAAAAACAAAATTTTTGTTCTTTTTATAAAATTCAATTAATTTTTCTTCTTCTGCATCAATTATTATAACATCAGTTTTAGGTGCATAATGCTTATATTTAAGTCCTGGTGAAATTATTTCATCACCCTTTTTATATTCATTTACTTTTCCAATTGTTTTTTCTAATTCCTCTTTAGTAACATATCCTTTTCTTAAAATAACAGGCACTTCCTTTGTAAGATCTAACACTGTTGATTCAAGACCAACATTACAATCTTCACCTTTTACGATTGCGTTTACTCTTCCAACTAAATCTTTTGTATGTTCAAATTTTGTTGCAGAAGGTCTGCCTGATATATTTGCAGATGGTGCACAAATTGGAACATTAGAATACTTTATAAGTTTTCTTGCTAAAAAACTACTTGGCATCCTAACAGCAACAGTATCAAGTCCTCCAGAAACTAGATTAGAAATATAATCTTTCTTTTTTAATATAATTGTTAATGGCCCCGGCCAAAATTTATCTACCAATTTATTAAAAATATGTGGAATATTAGAACATAACTTTTCAACCTCATCAACTGATGCTACATGTACAATTAAAGGATTATCAGCGGGCCTATTTTTAGATTTAAAAACTTTTCTTACAGCATATTCATTATAAATATTTGCACCAACACCATATACAGTCTCTGTTGGAAATACAACAACGCCACCATTTCTTATAATTTTTGCCGCCTCAAATATGTAACGCTCACTTAATATTTTAGTATACATATTTATTACCCATTCTTTTACACATCAAGGTCTTTTAATGATTCTGCTTGGAAGAATGTTATAAGCGCTTCAACCATTTCATCTATATCACCCATCATAAAACTATCCATTTTATATACACTAAGACCAATTCTATGATCAGTAATTCTTCCTTGAGGAAAATTATATGTTCTTATTTTCTGACTTCTATCACCTGTACCTACTTGAAGTTTTCTTTGCATAGATATTTCTTTATTTTGTTCGTTTATTTTCTGTTCATAAAGTCTTGCTCTAAGCACTTTCATCGCTTTTTCTTTATTCATTTGTTGACTTTTACCGTCCTGACAAGTCACAACAACTCCAGTAGGTAAATGTGTTATTCTAACTGCTGAATCCGTAGTATTAACAGACTGCCCTCCATTACCAGATGACCTGAACACATCAATTCTTAAATCATTGTTATGAACTTCAATTTCAACTTCATCTGCTTCTGGTAAAACTGCAACTGTTGCTGTACTTGTATGAATTCTTCCTCCCGATTCAGTTTCAGGAACTCTTTGAACTCTATGAGTGCCTGACTCAAACTTTAATTTTGAATACGCACCTTTACCACTAACTTCAAAAGAAGCATCCTTTATACCACCGACCCCACTTTCACTAATATCTATTATACTTGTTTTAAATCCTTTTGATTCAGCATATCTCATATACATCTTTAAAAGTTCTGATGCAAAAAGTCCCGCTTCATCTCCACCTGCACCAGCTCTAATTTCAACAATAACATTTTTATCATCATTTGGATCTTTTGGTATAAGAAGAACTTTTATTTCTTCTTCTAACTCAGCTTCTCTTTCTTTTAACTCTTCAAATTCTAATTGCGCAAGCTCTTTCATATCAGCTTCTTTTGCCTCAGCCATAATTTCCTTAGCACCTTTTTTTTCTTCTATAACATTTTTATATTCAGAAAACTTTTCAACTATTGGTGCAAGATCACTATGTTCTTTTACAAGCACTTGCCAACGCTTATTATCATTTATAACATCTGGATCTGATATCAACCTACTCAGTTCATCATATTTTTGTTTTATTCCATCTAATTTTTCAATCATTTTTTACCTCTTCTATAAAAATATTATACTATACATTTAATCAAAAATCTATTTTTTAAACAAAAACTAATAAACATATAAAAATAGAGTGAATACATTTAAGTAATCACTCTATTATCTTCTTTAACTATTTAAGTTCTACTGTTCCACCAGCTTCTTCGATAGCTGCTTTTAATTTATCAGCTTCTTCTTTATCAACGCCTTCTTTAATTGGAGCAGGAGCACCATCAACTAATGCTTTTGCTTCTTTAAGACCAAGACCTGTTGCTTCTCTTACAGCCTTAATAACTTTAACTTTAGCTGAACCAAAACTTGCTAGAATAACATCAAATTCTGATTTTTCTTCTACTTCTTCTCCACCAGCAACTGCACCAGCAACTGCTACAGGAGCTGCAGCACTTACACCGAACTCTTCTTCACATGCTTTAACTAATTCATTTAGTTCTAAAACACTCATATCTTTTATAGCTTGAATTATATCTTCTCTACTCATTATTCTTCTCCTTTTTCATCTGCAATTGCCTTAACTAAATATGCAAATTTAGATATAGGCGAACTAATACTTCCCATAAACTTAGCAATTAGGACATCCCTAGATGGAATATCTGCAATTTTCATCATATTTTCTCTATCGTAAAATACGCCTTCTACAACACCACTCTTTAACTCAAGAGCTGGCTTTTTCTTTGAAAAATCTTTTACTATACTAGCTGGTGTTACAGCATCTTCTATACCAAATGCTAAAGCATTAGGTCCAACTAGTTCGTCTTTTAATCCTTCAAACTCAGTGCCTTCTATAGCAAGTTTTACTAATCTATTTTTGTAAACTTTATACTCAACACCTTCTGCTCTGAAACGATTTCTAAGATTTGTTGCATCTTCTACGCTTAGCCCATGATAATCAACTAATATTACACTCTTTGCAGAGTTGAATTTTTCTTTAATTTCTTGAACTTTTGCAACTTTCAAATCTCTATTCTTAGACATCTTTCACCTCCTTTACTAAAAAATCTCTTTATAAACACATAGAAATAAAGAGATAATTTTATAATTAATTCCTTGGTAGGATTTTAAGCTCTCGCACCTACTGTCTACGGTTTATATACTTTTATTTAATTTAATACCAGGTCCCATCGTACTTGTTACAGACACATTTTTTAAATATGTACCTTTAGCTGTAGATGGTTTAGCTTTAAGTATTGTATCTATCATAACTGTAATATTTTCTGAAAGTTTCTCATTTTCAAACGAAAGTTTTCCAACACTTACATGAACCATATTAGCTTTATCAAGTCTATACTCAACTTTACCTGCTTTTATTTCATTAACTGCCTTTTCTACTTCAAAAGTTACAGTTCCTGATTTAGGATTTGGCATAAGACCTTTTGGCCCTAAAACTCTACCTAACTTTCCTATTACTCCCATCATATCAGGAGTTGCTACGATAACATCAAAGTCAAACCAATTCTCTTTTTGAATTTTTTCAACCATGTCCTCAGCACCAACAAAATCAGCTCCAGCATTTTTTGCTTCTTCAGCTTTATCACCTTTAGCAATTACTAAAACCTTACTTTGTTTACCAGTACCATGAGGAAGCACTACCGCACCTCTAATTTGTTGATCTGCATGTCTTCCATCAACTCCAAGTCTAAAATGAAGTTCAACAGTCTCATCAAATTTAACTGTCTTCATCTCTTTTAATAAAGAAACTGCCTCTTCTATTTTATAAAACTTTTTAGAGTCAACTTTAGATATATTTTCTAAGACACGCTTCGCTCTTTTACTCATTTATCCTCCTTAGTGGTCCAAACGACATATCTCCCACAGGTTTAATTACTCTTTTATTGTTACACCCATACTTCTTGCTGTTCCAGAAATCATACTTATCGCAGTTTCTAAACTTGCTGCATTTAAATCTTTTTGCTTTAATTCAGCAATTTCTTTAAGTTGATCGTATGTAATTTCTCCTACTTTAGTTTTATTTGGTTCTCCAGAACCACTATCTAATCCTAGCGCTTTCTTAATAAGAACAGCTGCTGGTGGAGTTTTAGTAATAAAACTAAAAGAATGATCAGCATAAACAGTTATAACAACTGGAATTATAAGTCCACCTTGATCGGCAGTCTTCGCATTAAATTCCTTAGTAAACTGCATTATATTCACACCGTGTTGACCAAGTGCTGGCCCAACTGGTGGAGCTGGTGTAGCCTTTCCTGCAGGGATTTGCAACTTTATAAGACCAATTACTTTTTTAGCCATTGCTCCTCCTTTCTTTTAACAAAAAGCTATATTTTTCTTGCTTGATAGTATTCTAACTCAACAGGAGTTTCTCTACCAAACACATTTATAGAAACAGTTATTGTTGCTCTAGCTTCATTTATTGTTTCTACTGTACCAACTGAATCTGTGAACGGCCCATCAATGACAGACACCTCATCTCCAACAGTAAATTCAATATTAACAACTCTCTTTTCAACAATTCCCATATTTCTTAATTCTTGCTCTGTAAGTGCTACTGGTTCTGAACCAGGGCCAACAAAGCCTGTTACACCCTTAGTATTTCTTACTACATACCAAGTTCTATTATTCATACACATTTTAACGACAACATAGCCAGGAAAAATTTTCTTAACTTTTTTCTTCACAGCGCCATCTTTTTTTTCTGTATATTCTTCCATAGGAACTTCAATATTAGTTATACATTCTTCCATACCAAGACTTTCAACTACTTTTTCTAAACTAGCTTTAACCTTTTTTTCATGACCAGAATAAGTGTGAACTACATACCACTTTAGATCTGTATTGTTATTATCCACAAATCCTCCTATAGCCATTTAAAAAACATCTGGCTAAAAAGCACATCAAAAGCACCTACAAAAGAAGCAAGTACAATCGAAACTCCAATAACAACTAAAGTCTGATTAACTAATTCTTTTTTTGTCAGCCATGTTACTTTTTTAAGTTCTAGCTTAACTCCTCTTGTCCATTTTTTAAGTCCTTCAAAAAAACCTGTTTTCTGTACATTTTGTTTAGCCATATTTACCTACTTTGTTTCCTTATGTAATTTATGTGCTTTACAAAACTTACAGAATTTTTTCATTTCAATTCTATCAGGATTATTTTTTTTGTTTTTAGTTGTACTATAATTTCTATTTTTGCATTCAGTACATTCTAATGTAATATTTACTCTCACTTCATCCTCCATTTTAGTCACTACAAGTTAAGTTAACATATAAATACTATATTGTCAACCGTTTAAAATATCTTTTTGTTTATATTAATTAAATTTTTTCAGAATATGTAGTCTTATCTATTAATTCTTTTTTTAGCTTATTTATAAAATCTATCCTAGTCATATTACCTAAAACACCTTCTATAAAATGTCTAACATTAAGTTCTCCACTCTCTAGTTCTTTATCTCCTATAACCAGCATATAAGGAACCTTTTCAACTTGTGCACTTCTTATTTTATATCCTACCTTTTCACTTCTTGAGTCTACGCTTACTCTAAATCCATTTGATTTTAGTTCGCTTTCTAATGTGTAACAAAAATCATTAAATCTATCAGATACTGGTAAAATTCTTACCTGCTCAGGAGATAACCATAACGGAAACTTACCCTTAAACCTCTCAATTAGATAGGCAATAAATCTTTCCATTGTAGATAAAACACCTCTGTGGATTACAACTGGTCTATGATTATTTTCTCCATCTTCTCCAACATAAGTCAAATCAAATCTTTGAGGAAGAAGAAAATCTAATTGTATAGTTGATAAAGTCTCTTCATTACCTAAAGCATTTTTTACTTGAACATCAAGTTTAGGCCCATAAAAAGCTGCATCTCCTATCGCTTCATAATATTCAACTCCAAGCTCATCCATAGCTTCTTTCAACATTTTTTCTGCCTTATTCCACATATCATCATCATCAAAATATTTCTCTTTATTTTCAGGATCTCTAAATGATGCTCTTAATGTATACTCATCTATTGCAAACGCTTCATACATTTTTATTATAAGTTCAAAAACTCTTTTAAATTCTTCTTTTATTTGATCCGGTCTTACAAAAATATGCGCATCATTTAAAGTCATCTCTCTTACTCTAGAAAGGCCTGATAAAGCACCTCTTTTTTCATATCTATGCATCTGCCCTAGTTCAGCTATTTTAATTGGAAGTTCTCTATATGAATGAATACTTCGCTTAAAAACTTCCATGTGATGCGGACAATTCATAGGTCTAAGAACTAACTTTTCTCCCTCTCCAACATCCATTGGTGGGAACATATCCTCATGGTAATGATCCCAATGACCACTTGTTTTATATAACTCAACATCTGCAAGAACAGGTGTATAAACATGTTCATATCCTAAAGATATTTCTGTATCAACAATATATCTTTCTATAACTCTTCTTATTGTAGCTCCCTTTGGTAACCAAAACGGAAGACCAGAACCTATTTCAGGTTTTACCATAAATAAATCTAATTCTTTTCCTACTTTTCTATGATCTCTTTGTTTTGCTTCTTCTAGCATTTTCAAATGTTCATCTAAATATTTTTTCTTTGTAAAAGTTATTCCATATATTCTTTGAAGCATTTTATTTTTTTCATCACCTCTCCAATACGCTCCAGCTATATTTAAAAGTTTTACAGCTTTTATAACTTTTGTACTAGAAACATGAGGGCCTCTACACAAATCTTTAAATTCAGCTAAATCATAAAAAGATATTTTTTCTTTTGGATCAAAATTTTCTATTAAATCTATCTTATACACAGCATCTATTTTTTTATAATAATCCAACGCTTCTTCTTTTGATAAATAATATTTCTCTAAAATATGTCCTTCTTTAGCAATTTTAAGCATTTCCTTTTCAATTTCTAACAAATCTTCTGGTGTAAATCTATGTTCAGAATCAAGGTCATAATAAAATCCAGCATCTATTGCAGGTCCTATAGCAAATTTAGTTCCAGGATATAATCTCATTACAGCAAGTGCCATTAAATGAGCAGATGTGTGCCACATTATCTTCTTACCCCTTATATCATCCGCATTAACAAATTCAACCTTTGAGTCTTCTTCCACTATATCAAGAAGCCCTTTTGATTCTCCATTTACTATTGCACCAATAGAATTCCTAGCAAGCCCCTCTGAAATAGACTTTGCTACGTCTAAAAGTTTAATTCCTTTTTCATATTCATTTACTGACCCATCTAAAAACTCAATTTTCATATTACCTCCTTTTTTATAAAATAAAAAATCGCCAAGCATAGGGCGATTTTATCACGGTTCCACCTAAATATAACTATAATACTATAACGCGTAACCGCCATGACTTTCATTTACATTACTAACACAGTGCTAAAGATTAGTTTTTCAAGCATTCTATTTTAAGGTATTTTCACCAGATAACCTCTCTCTAAAAAATATCAAACACTCTACTTTTTTTCTTATTATCGCTTTAAAATAAATATACTAGAAGCATAAATCTTTGTCAACAATTTAAAACAATATTCTATTAATCAAGAAATTCAAAAATATGATCTACATTTCTATAATGGTGTCCATAGTTAAGTCCATATCCAACAATAAATCTATCTTCAATAACAAAACCACAATAATCCACATCAAACTCAACCTTTCTTCTTGAAGGTTTATCAAGAAGAGTTATTGTTTTTAATGACTTAGGATTTCTGCTTTCTAAGATTTCATAAACATTTTTCATAGTATGTCCCGTATCAATAATATCATCAATTATAAGAACATCATAATCTGTTATATCAACATTTAAATCATAAATTATGTTTACCTTACCTGTTGATATTTCATTATCTAAATAGCTAGATGTAACCATAAACTCCACTCTAACAGGTAAATCTATTTTTCTAATCAAATCTGATGCAAAAACAAAGCTACCTTTAAGCAGTGAAACCACAAGTAAATTTTTATCTGCATAATCTTTTGTGATATCACATCCAAGTTCTTCAACTCTCTTTTCTATTTCATCTTTTCTTAAAACAATTTCTCTCTTTTTATTCTTCATAACACACCTCTTCTAGTTAGTATATCATAAACAAAAACTTTTTTTTATTTTTATTAAAAATTTTATTCAAATTTATTTATATACTTTATAAAAATTGGTTTGCAATAAGTTTCACTTATTTTATTCTTTATTTAACAATACTATAATAAACTCTTGAAGTCATTTTATAGAATAATCCATATATAACAAGACATATCAAAGTAACAACTCCATAAATAATAGCTAATTGTAACATATCTCTCATACCAAACACTATTAATAATTTAGATAATAAATTAAAAGCAAAAGTTGTATGAACTATAGCAACAACTATTGGTAAAACAAATACCCATAAAACCTGTTTCTTTATTGTCTTCTTAATAAGCTCATCTTCTAATCCAACTTGTTTCATTATCGCAAATTTATTTTTATCTGCATACCCTTCTGATATTTGCTTGTAATATAACATTAAAGCAGTACCTATTAACATTATTATACTTACCATTATACCAAGTGATAAAAATCCACCATTAATTGAATAATAACCCCTTTTAATCATTTCCTCTGTTTCATATCTCAAATTATATTTTTTAAGTATTTTGTCTAATTTCTTTTGATTATTTAAAGAATTATTTGACAAACTAAATTGTAAATCATATATGTATGGTTGTTCTGCATATTCTTTCTCATTTACAAGTTCTCTAAAAAACTCTCTCATATTATTAGCCTCTTGATCATTAGCTACAATATAAAAACCATTTACCGCAAATCTTGCTAATTCCTTATTAGAATCAATCTTTACCACACTATATTTTTTACCATTAAATTTAACTTTTTTGTCATAATCAAATTCTTTAATATTTGTTCCAAGTAAAATTTCATTTGATTTTAAATTTATTTTTTTATCTTGATAACTATTATAACTAGATAAAGGTTCAATTACTAAATATGAAATATCTGCAAAGTTAATTTTCTTATTATCTTTTGGTTTTTCTAAAAACTTAAATTCATTGTTTTTATATAACGATGCTACTCTTACTTTTTTTTGAACTTTTTTACTTTTAATTTTTAGATTACTTTTAAACTCTTTAATTAAGCTATTAAAATGTGCTTCATCCATATTATTTACCAAATACTGTTCACTTATGTGTTCGGATATTTTATCATTTAAACTAAAATATACAGCTGTTGTTGTTCCAATAGTAATTATTAAACCTGTACAAAGAATTGATATGCCAGCTAAAGAAATCGCATTTGACTTCATTCTATAAAGCATTCCAGATACAGTTAAAAAATTACTAGATTTCAAATAATACTTCTTATTTAATTTTAATTTTTTCAGCAAAACAATACTTAAACTAACAAACAATAAATAGGTAGCAACAATTACTAATAATATCGCTATAAAAAATCTAACAATTCCAACAAGTGGATCTAGAGTTGTCAACGATATATAATATCCTATTCCAAGTAATATTAACCCTAAAACACTCAAAATCATTCTTGATTTTGGCTCTTTTTCATTATTTTTTGCACTTTCAAATAAATCTCTAATATTTGATTTTCTTATTTTTAAGCCAGCTAATACTCTAGATATTAAAGTCGTAAGTATTGTTAATAAAATTGTTAAAACACATGCACTACTACTAAATGGATATTGCATAATGCTTGCCCCTGTATCCCTCATTAGCATATTAATAAACATAAAACTCATAACACCAAACAAATATCCCAAAACTATAGATAACGGTGTAACAACTATAAAAATAAAAACAGATTCATAAGTCATCATCTTTTTTAAATGTTTTTTTTCTAAGCCTAAAACACTGTATAATCCCAACTCTTTGTATTGATTTTTTCTTATAAATTTATAAGCATACAAAATAAATATAACAGTAAATATAGAACATACAAATGCAGCTATCGTCATTAAAGTTGGTAAAATTTCATGTCTTGATTGCACATATTTGTTACCTATCAATGAAATCATTACATATTCCATGGAAAATAATAAGATACTTGCTAATATATACGGAAATATAACTTGTTTTCTTAACTTCATACTTTGAGCAGTAAGTTTTAATATCAATTTATTTGACATTTTTATCACCCCACTCACCAATCAAAGAAAGACTATCAGCTATTTTTTCTTGAAATTGTCTATTAGTTAAATTACCTTTATAAATTTCATGAAATACTATACCATCCTTAATGAATAATACTCTATTAGCGCCTGACGCAGCTTTTATTGAATGAGTTACCATAAGTATACTATTACCATTTTTATTTAGATAATTAAACAGTTCAATTATTTGTTCAGACGTTTTTGAATCTAACGCCCCTGTTGGTTCATCAGCAAGTATTAGTTCTGGTTTAATTGCTATTGCTCTAGCTATTGCTATTCTTTGCTTTTGCCCTCCAGAGATTTCATAAGGATACTTATCTAATATTTCCTCTACACCTAATTTAATTGCAATTTCTTTAACTCTTGATTCAATTTCTTTTGAATTTTTATTAGACAAAACTAAAGGTAATGATATATTATCCCGATTACTTAATGTGTCTAATAAGTTAAAATCTTGAAATACAAACCCTAAATATTCTCTTCTAAAACTAGCTAATTTTAAATCACTTATTTCATTTATTTTTTTATTTTTTAATACAACATCACCTAAAGTTGGTTTATCAAAACTAGCAATTATATTTAATAAAGTTGTTTTTCCACTACCACTCTCTCCCATAATAGCGACAAATTCACCATCATCAATTTGAAAATTTATATTTTGTAATGCTTGAACTGTCATCTTTTTAGTTTTATATACTTTTTTAACTCCTTTTAATTCTAGCAACATAATCTCTCCTCCTTATATTATATTTACACTACCATTTTACAAAGTAATAAAAGATTGCGCATTCATTTAACATTACAATAACTAAGAAAAACCTTACAAAAATGTAAGGTTATACAATTTAAAACTCTATTATAAATTCAGAGCCTTTGTTTATTTCAGACTTAACACTTATTTTGTGATTTAATCTTGTCAAAATAACTTTTGCTAAATACAAGCCTATCCCACTTGATTTTTCATTTAATCTACCATTAAATCCAGAATATCCTTTATCAAAAATTTTATTAATATTCTCTGCTAAAATTCCTATTCCTGTATCTTTTATTAAGAATGTATTGTTTTTAGCATCATATTTTATCCATATTTCTCCGTTTTCTGTATATTTTAAAGCATTATTTAATAACTGCTCTATTACTATACTTATTAATTTGCCGTCAGTAAAAATTTTTGAATTACTTTTAATATAATGCAATTTATTTTTCTTACTAATAAACTGCATACTATATTTTTGAATAAGTTGTGAAATAATATCATCAATATTTATATAACTAAAATCCATATCACGATCAGGATTAGTTATTTTTATATAATTAATTGCCATAGAAGTATAATTTTCAATTCTTAATATTTGATTTCTTAACTCTTCACACTTTTGATTATCACTCTCATTTAAAAGTAAATACATTGCTGTTATAGGTGCTTTTATTTGATGAACCCACAATAAAAAATATTCTTCTAAATCTTGTTTTTTCTTATTTTCATTTTCTAATAAAGTTTTTAACTCTTTATTTTCATCTTCAATTTTTTTAAGTGATTTATTTTCTTTTCTATCAAATACATATAAATACACAACTACAAATAAAACATATATACTAACAAATCCAAAACCTATATAGAATATATTTAAATCTAATTTAAACAAAGTAAAAAGAGATAAAAATATTAAAACAAATACCAATGAATTTATTAACACCAGTTTATAATTTTTATATTTCATAAAGACCTCTTAATAAAATATTCTATATCCAACATTTCTCTTTGTTTCAATAACATTTTTTAATTCTAATGTTTCAAGTTTTTTTCTAAGTCTCGTAATATTGACAGCTAAAGCATTGTCATCAATAAAACTATCATTTTTCCAACATTTATCTATTAATTTATTCCTAGAAATATATTTTTCTGCATTTTTAATAAGTTCTGTAACTATTTGCAATTCTGTAAAAGTCAGATCAACATTTTTATTATTATAATATAATATTGACTTACTAATATTTAAACTTATACCCTTATAAACTAATACATCAAAATCAGTATTCATTTCATACGTTCTTCTAAGTAAAGCCCTTATTTTAGAAATAGTAATACTTATATCTATAGGTTTACAAATATAGTCGTCTGCGCCCATCTGCATCGCACTTAATATATCACTTTTTTCACTCATAGCTGATATAAAAATAATCGGGACATTAGAGACTTCTCTGATTTGATTGCATATATAATATCCATTAACATTTGGCAATCCTATATCTAATAATACAAGATTTGGATTCTCATTTTTAAAAACATTAATAATATTAATAAAATCCTTACACAAAATAACTTCGTATGCCCATTTTTCTAATTCATTTTTAAGCGAACTAGCTATTACAAAATCATCTTCAATTATCATTATTTTCATTTCAATTCCTCAATAATTATTTATTAATAACACATATAATATTATACATATATTTTAGCCTTTAAAACACATAAACATCTTTTAATAGCCGATTTTATATATACTTACAAAATATTTATTATAATATATTCATTATTTAAACTTATATGGATTATATGAGATAGTATATTTATCTGTAAATTCATCATAAATTTTGGTGTAATTCTTACTTAAATAATCTTTTTTATATATACTCTTAACTTCTTCTGTTACATCAATCCCATTCTCATTTTTAATTTTTACTACCACATTTTGTGAATACAAATTATCAATTAATTTTATAAACTCTTTACTAGGCACAGCATTAAAAGTATTGTAATAAGTAAACATTACAATAAATATAATTAACATAATTAGAAAATACTTTCTCATATCCCCTCCTTTGAGCAAATTATATCATATTTGAAATACAATATTTAAAATTTTCTAATTTCTATTCAACATTTTATTCCATATTCTTATAACACTCGTATGACTTATTTCAAGCACATAGCCTATATCTCTAAAACTCAAATCAGTTTCTTTTCTAAACGATTTTATCAATTCTCCTTTATAAACGTCATTATTATGCAACTCTTCTTTACTCAAATTTTCTTTTTCTAAAAACTTTTCAAGATAAGTAAGTGCTCTTTTTCTTCTTTTTTGGGTTTTATCATTAATGCTATATATTTCTTCATTTTTTATTTTAATAATATAATCTGCACTAGCTTCATTTAATAAACTATTATTTAATCCTTTATTGTAATTACACAATAAATGCGTATCAACGAAATCATCATATTTATATTTTGAATAATTTTTATAATTATTAACACTACTATATTCCATTGAATTACAATATTTAACAATCTCTAAAATATCATTTTCGTTATCAATATCTTTACACTTATATCTAATAAGATTTAATTCTGTGCTTAAATTGGAATTAAAGTAGCAATCAATACTTTCTATAATAGTATCTAAAAATTCTTTAAAATTATTATGAGTATCTCTAATTAATAAATGTAAAAACATCCCATTAAGTCCAAATCCTAAAATATCAATACAATATCTCTTTTTATACACCTTTAAATATTTTTTAATAGAAAAAACATCTTCCTCATTATATAAAATCTCTTCCTTTTGATTAAAAACAATTATAATGTGTTTTATATTCAACATAAAGCACCTCCCCATAAAAAAAGAGTATCACAACCATTTTAAATATTATAAATCAATTAAGAGCAATTCCTTTAAGTAATAAAAATAATTTTATATAATTATTTATGTATATTGTGTATTATGATATAATTAATAAAAACTATTACAAAGAGGTAAAAATGTTTGAAAAAAATACTGATTATGATGTATACAATAGACTTAGTGTGCTTCATTTATTAGCAAAATATAAAACAAATATAGAAAAAGATATTTTAATAAATTTCTTTATTGTTTCAGGACTTTATAATTATTTAGAAATAAACGATATTATAGATATATTAAAGGAAAATAATTTACTAAAAGAAATTAACGAAAAAATATCATTAACAGAAAATGGTATAGTTACACATTCATTTTTTATAAACAAGCTACCAATAGACAGACAAAAAGAAATTGAAAATTTAATGCAAAAAAATTCACTTTTAGATGAAAATTATCACAGTATTGTAAAAATGTCCGATAATGACTTAACTATAAAAATTGCTTCAGGCAAAAAAATGAAAATGGATTTAAAAATAGATATACAAGAATACGAAACGATTTCATTAGATAGTAATCAATCTAAACAATTATTTGAAGAAATTTCAAATTTAATAAAAAAACATATAGAAACAATTTAAACCACTTTAAAAGTGGTTTAAATTATTTTTTTTAAAATATTTTCTATTTTCTCATATAATTCCTTTTTTGTAGAATTATTTTCAACAACAAAAGATTTCTTTTTCTTTTCTTCTTTATCATCAAATTTAGACATAATTTTAGTTGCAAGTTCTTCTGTAATGTTATCCCTTTCTATTATCCTCTTTATTCTAGTTTTTTTATCAACATCTATATAAATTATATGATTACAAATTTTATCAAGTCCAACCTCAAATAATAATGGCGCATCAATAAAAATTATACTATCAGAACTAGATTGAATTAAATGATTAATTCTTGAAACAATCTTTGGGTGCATTATAGAATTTAATTTAGCTAATTCCATATCATTAGAAAACACAATTTTAGCTAATTTTTTTCTATCTAATTTCCCATCAATTATAACATCATTAAAGTAATATTTAATTTCATCTAAAACATCAGCTTCTAAAGCAAGTTGTCTCGAAATTAAATCTGCATCTATTATTTTAAACTTCTTATTAATTAAATACTCTGATGCCGTGCTCTTACCAGCACCAATATCTCCTGTTAATCCAATAATATTTTTATTTTGCATCATACCAACTATCTCCAGTGGATACATTAACTATCAAAGGCACTTTCATTTCATAAGCGTTTTGCATTTGTTCTATTAATAGTTCTTTTACCTCACACTCTTCACTTTTTAAAGCATCAATTATAAGCTCATCATGAATTTGTAAAATAAGTTTACTTTTCAACTTTCTTTTCTTAATCTCATTATATACATTTATCATAGCTATCTTTATTATATCCGCAGCTGTTCCTTGTATCGGTGTATTCATTGCTGCTCTATTTGCAAAATTTCTTATATGATAATTTTTAGAATTAATATTTGGCAAATATCTCTTTCTTCCTAGAAGTGTTGTTACATAACCTTTTTCTTTACACTCTTCAACTACATCCTCCATATATTTTTTTATATCAGGATATTTTTCAAAATATTTTTCAATATAATCTTTAGCTTCAAATACAGGAATATCTAAATCCTCTGACAATCCATAATCACTCATACCATAAACAAGCCCAAAATTTACCGCCTTTGCCCTACTTCTCATTTCACTCGTTACCTCATCTAAGTTAACTCCAAAAATTTTAGAAGCTGTTATTTTGTGAATATCTTTATCAAGAGAATATGCCTCTATCATATTTTTATCATTTGATATATGTGCAAGAACTCTTAATTCTATTTGTGAATAATCAGCACTAATTAATATGTGATTTTTAGATGAAGCAGTAAATATTTTTCTTACTTCTCTACCTTCTTTTAATCTAATTGGTATATTCTGTAAGTTAGGATCTGTTGAACTTAATCTACCAGTCGCTACAACAGTTTGATTAAGTGAGGAATGAATTTTTAAATCATCAGAAATAACTTTTCTTATTCCATCAATATAAGTAGATTTAAGTTTTGATAACATCCTATATTCTGCAATAAAATCTATAACTTCGTGTCTTCCCTTTAGCTTAAACAATGTTTCTTTATTTGTGGAATATCCAGTTTTAGTTTTTTTAATAACTGGAAGATCTAAATCTTCAAATAATACCTTTCCCAATTGTTTAGGAGAATTTATATTAAATTTACCTGTTATAGCATAAACACTATCTTCTACAATTTTAAGTTTATTTGATACCTTTTTATCTAAAACATCAAGATAATCAATATCTACTTTAAATCCGTTTTTTTTCATTTCAACAAGAATTAAAATCAAAGCTAACTCTACATTAGAATATAAATCTAAAAGTCCATTTTCTATTATCTTCTCTCTATAATCATTAGAAAGTATTTCTATTATTTGAATTCTTTTAATAAGCAGTTCAATTATTTTTTCCTTTACATCAAAATATTCTAATTTGAAATTTGCAGTTATATCTTTAAAAGTATTTAATTGAAACTTATTAGTATATTTTTCTAATTTTGAACTATCAGAATCTGGATTTAACAAATAGTGCATTATTTGTAAATCATCAGTAATTTCTATTTCTACATCATAATTTGTAGTTAAATTATGAATCAATTCAAATGTAGAAAACCCTTTTAATCTTATTTTTTTACCATTTAATAAAGATAAATCATCTGTAATAACTATTTTTTTCTGTTTTAAAACATATATCGTTTTTTCTTTATAATCAAAAAAATCAATATATAGCGTTTTATTAAAATCAATATTTTTAAGTTCTGTTAAATATTTAGTAGAAAGTTCATCTTTTACTCGACTCTTATTACTAACATATTTAATAATATTATTTAGTTCATATTTCTCTAAAATATTAATTACATTATCTAATTCTAACTTATATTTATATTCATCTATATTTACATCTATTGGTGCATCTGTATTAATCTTTGCAAGATCTCTACTCAAAAATGCCATTTCTTTACTTTCAATAAGCAATTTTTGATTTCTTTTTGTTTCAACATTTTCTATATCATCATAAATTTCTAATAAATTATTATATTTTTCTAATAATTTTGTAGCACCTTTTTGACCTATTCCTTTAACTCCCGGAATATTATCCGATGAATCACCCCTAATTGCTTTATAATCTATAATTTGTTCTGGATATACCCCAATATCTTCCTTAACATCATTTCTTAAATATTCTTTTAAATCACTTGTCCCTTTTTTTGTAATTAACACCTTTGTTGTATCAGTTACTAGTTGAAGCATATCCTTATCTCCACTAACTATTATAGTTTCAACATCATCTGGTGTATTAGTTGAAATAGTACCTATCAAATCATCAGCTTCAAAACCTTTTAATTCAACTCTACTAATACCAAAAGTGTCTAAAATTTCTTTTAATACTGGAATTTGACTTTTTAAATCAGGATCCATTCCTTTTCTAGTCCCCTTATATTCAGAATACATATCATGTCTAAAGTTTCCCCCACTAACATCAAAAGCAATCACTACATAATTAGGTTTTTTTAAATCAATTATAGAAAACATCATATTTAAAAAACCATAAACAGCATTAGTTTGTACTCCATCTTTAGTAATTAATGGAGGCAACGCAAAAAAAGCTCTATTTAAAATACTATTTCCATCTATAACAATAAGACTTTTCATTTTTCCTCTTTTCTAATATTAATTATACCACACTAATATTTCTCTAAAAAGCTATGATTAAGTTCATCTTCTTTCCATCCAAGTATAGCACCAACATGAACATTTTTTGAACTACTAAAAATAGACGCTTCCACCTGCGGAAATCTATCTCTTAATTCAGCTATTAACTCTTTTACTTGAGCCCTATTAGAAAAAACTTCCTTTTTACTTACCTCGCATGCACAATCTAAAAAACTCAATTCACAAGAATTTTTATATCTAATAATATCTTTTTCTCTAACATAATAAAGTGGTCTTATGAGTTCAAGTCCCTCAAAATTTTTAGATTTAATCTTTGGCATCATAGTCATAAACATACCTGATGATAATACATTCATAAGTATAGTTTCTATTACATCATCATAATGATGACCAAGCGCAACTTTGTTACATCCAAGTTTTTGCGCCTTACTATACAAAAATCCTCGTCTCATTTTAGCACATAAATAGCATGGTTTATTAGTTTTGGAACTTACTACATTAAATATATTAGAATTATAAACCTTCAAAGGAATATTTAGCTTTTGTGCATTTAATAAAATTCTATCCATGTTTTCTTTATTATAACCAGGATCCATACATATAAATTCTAATTCAAAATTTCTATCTCCATGTCTATGCAGTTCTTGAAATAGTTTAGCTAAAACAAAAGAATCCTTTCCACCTGAAATTGCAACAGCTACTTTATCTCCTTCACTTATTAGTTCGTAGTCTTTTATAGCCTTTATAAACGGCGTCCACAAGACCTTTCTATATTTTTTTATCAAATCTTTTTCTATTTTTTTTATTTCCATTTTACCTCTCTTAAAAATAGTATATAATTATTTTAAGGAGTGTTCAAATGAAAAAATATTTTAGCAGAATAGAACTTATGTTAAATCAAGATATAAATTTTTTTGATAAATATACTGTGCTTGTTGTAGGTATAGGCGGTGTAGGCTCTCACACATGCGAGGCATTAGTAAGAAGTGGAATAAAAAATTTAATAATAGTAGATTATGATGATATTGACGAAAGTAATTTAAACAGGCAAATCATGACAAACATTAAAAATATAGGAAATAAAAAAACAAATGAACTAAAAAAACATTTGTCATTAATAAACGATGAATTAAATATAAAAATAATAGATTTAAAAATTACAAAAGAAAATCTAAATGAATTAGATAAATATAAATTTGACTTTGTAATAGATGCGATAGATTTAGTTACTCATAAAATGGAATTAATTAACTATTGCTTAAAAAAAGATATCTATATAATAAGCGCTCTTGGTACAGGAAATAAAATAGATCCAACAATGATAAAAGTATCAGATATATACAAAACAAAAAATTGTCCTTTAGCAAGAACAATAAGAAGAGAAGCAAAAAAAAGAAAATTTAATAAATTTGATGTTGTTTATTCTGAAGAACTCTCAACAAAAAACACAAAAGAAAGTTCAAACAGAAATGTTCCAGGTTCAATGATATTTGTTCCTGGTGCAGTAGGTTATACATTAGCATCTCAAATAATAAAAAAAATTCTATATATAGAATCTAATTAATGATTTCTATATATAGAATTTTTAACTTATAAATATTCATATAACAATACTTAATATTATAAAATTTGACTTTATTTTTTTTCATACACTATCATAGATTGCGCAATCGCAATCATAACAGACAATATAATTGCAGATGTATAATCCTTAACTATAAAATAATCTACATAATCTTGTGATAAATATATTGAAATGGGTAATGCAAAAATTGATAAAAATAACGAAACCAAATAGCTTATTCCTAATGTAAAACAACCAAGTTTAGCTAAAAACTTTGTTGCAATGTTTATCAAAAAAAACAATAAAGTTATATAAACAGAAGCAATTATTGCATACTTAATATCACTTACATATATAAATATTTTATAATAAGCACAAACTGCTATTATAATACTTGTTACTATAAATCTCTTTATTAATTTTTCCAAAAATTACTCCTTTATTTTAACTTATTCATCTCATAAAAGCATATTCCTGCTGCAACAGAAGCATTTAAAGATTCAAACTCTCCTATTTTTATTTTAAATAAATAATCACATTTATCCTCAACACTCTTTTTTATGCCTTTATCTTCTGAACCTATTATGATAACACTCTTATTATCAAAATCTACATCAGAAATATAATTATTAGTTTTAAGACTTGTACCATATATCCAATATCCATTTTCTTTCAATTCATCAATAGCCCTTGATATATTTGTAACTCTAACAAGTTTAACCTTTGATAATGCACCTGCACTTGTTTTATATACCGTATCATTTGCAGATGATGATCTTCTTTTAGGTATTATAATCGTATTTACATTAAAACATACCGCACTCCTAATTATCGCACCTAAATTATAATCATCTGTAATACCATCAAGAATAGCTATTCTGTCTTCATTTAAAACTTCTTCCAACTCATAATATTTAACAGTAGATATATAAGCAATTATGCCTTGATGAGATGATGTAATATCATCTAACTTTTTTACATCAACAAAGCTAAAAGGAACTTTTTTATCTTTTAACATAGATATTATTTGATTATTTCGTTTTCCAATTCCATTTTGTAATAAAACCTTATTGATCTCAACATTTTCTTTCAATGCTTCTATTACTGGATTTTTGCCTTTTATAAATTTCATTATACTAATATACTCCACTCTCTAAAAGGAATAATATAAAATAAGTAATCTCTATACTTTATTTTATACCCATATTTAAGTTCTTTACCTTTTACCTTTTCTTTATATTCTTTTACACTTACTACTTTACCAGATATAAAAAATCCTTTAGGAACATTTTTAAATTCTTCAACATATTTTATAGCTTCTAATTCTTTTTTATTCTCAGTTTTATATGTATCAAAGTACAAACTCTTACATGCAGAAAATAAAACAACAAAAATAATAAATATTGTTAAAACTTTTTCCATAGTGCTAAATTTTCGCATCTAAAACCTCCAGACTTTCGCACAAAATTTCTTTTAATCTTTCATCATTTTTTGATAAATATAAAGCTCCAACTAAAGCCTCAAATCCACTTGCAAGTCTATATTCATATACCGTTGTAGAGCTTGATGATGGATTAGATTTTATATTTTTACCTTTACTTACTATTAGTTTCTCTATCTCATTAAGCTCAAGTTTTTCTACAATATATGCCTGCGACTTTGCATTAACATATTTTACAACTTCACTATTTATTCTTTTCATTGGATAGGAATACTTATTAAGAATATACTCTCTTATAAATAATTCATATACACTATCACCAATATACGCCATTTTAACAGGTGTATATTCCTTTATAATTTTTTCCAAGTTGTCCCCTCTTTTGTATCCATTATTTCTATTCCCATAGACTTAATTTCTTCTCTAATTTCATCTGCTATATTGTATTTTTTTTCTTGCTTTGCTATTTTTCTTTTTTCAATTAAACACTCAATTTTTTTTACAAAATCGTCATCTAAAACTTCCTCTTTAAAAAGTTCAAGAGATAATACACTATCTATTTGTTCAATTACATATTTTTTTTCTTCATCACTAATACTATCATCTTTTAAAACTGTATATATCAAAGTAATGGCATTTGCTGTGTCTAAATCATTACCAATAAAAGCCTTAAATTCATCTATATATTTATCAGTTTTTTTAGCAGAAGGTAAAGATAATGTCTTAGCTTTTAACTTACTATACGCTTCTTTTGCATTATCTAATGATTCATAACTAAACACAAGTTGTTTTCTATAATGAGAATTAAGTAAAAAATATTTATAGTGCATCGGCTCATATCCTTTAGATAAAACATAATTTAAAGTTAAAAACTCTCCACTACTTTTACTCATTTTTCCACTTTTATCTATTAAAAATTCATTATGCCACCAATATTTAACCCAATCCTTACCAGTATAACTTTCTGACTGTGCAATTTCATTTGTATGATGTACTGGAATATGATCTATTCCACCACAATGTATATCTATTTGTTCAGCAAGTGACTTTATTGCAATAACAGAACACTCAAGATGCCATCCAGGATAACCTTCTCCATAAGGAGATTCCCATTTCATTTCTTGATTATCAAATTTACTATTTGTAAACCATAACACAAAATCAAAAGGATTTCTCTTATTATCATCTACATCTACATCATCTCTATTTGCAACCTTTAAATTATCAATAGGCATTTTAGAAAGTTTTGTATAATCATCAACTTTTGTAATATCAAAATATACATTACCTCCTGATTTATAAGTATAACCCTTTTTTTCAAGAACTTTTATAAATTCAATATAATCCTCAATATGACTAGTTGCTTTACTAACAACATCTGGTATTTTTAAATTTAACTCTTTCATATCATTAAAAAATGACTTTGTATAATAATCAGCTATTTCCCAAACAGTTTTTTTCTCTCTTTTAGCTCCAGATAACATTTTATCTTCACCCTCATCATTATCTCCACTTAAATGTCCAACATCTGTTATATTCATAGCTCTTTTTACATTATACCCAAAAAATTCAAGTGTTTTTACCAAAATATCCTCATGAACATACGCTCTTAAATTTCCTATGTGCGCATAGTTATATACTGTAGGACCACAAGTATATATTAGTACCTCATTATTATTTCTAGGCACAAATTCCTCTTTTTTTAATGTTAATGAATTATATAATTTAATCATTTTTATTTAAACGCCTCCAAGGTGCTATTTAATCTATCAAGCACTTTTTCTTTTCCTAATATTTTTAATGTCTTTGCAAGGTCTGAGCCACCTTTTGATGCAGTTATCGCAATTCTTATAGGCATAAATACCATTTTGGGTTTTAACCCTAAATCTTTCTGAACTTTTTTTATAGCTAATTTAATATTTTCTTCATTAAATTCATTTAAATTTTCAAATTCCAATTTTAAAGTATTCAACATTTCATAAGAATTATTTTGAACTAAAACATCAAAATCTTCTTCTTTTATTTCAATATCTTTTACTAAAAAGCTATCAAAAAATTTATTAAAATCAAGTAATGTATCACATTTTTCTCTTACTAATTCTATTACAGCTTTTGCTTTGTTTTCTTCTAAATCTGTTTTAACCAAAGAATACAATCTATTAATATCTGCATTTTTTAAATAATAATTATTTATGTGCTTCAACTTATTTATATCAAAAACACCACCAGATTTTGATACTCTTTCAAATGAAAATTCTGAACACATTTCTTCAAGCGACATTATTTCTCTATCATCACCTGTACTCCAACCAATTAAAGCTAAATAATTAATAAGTGCTTCTGGTAAATATCCTTTAATTCTATAATCACTCACACTCGCATCTGCATTTCTCTTGCTTAATTTTTTCTTATTTTCACCCAAAATATTTGGAAGATGTGAAAACTTTGGAGTTTCCCATCCAAAATATCTATATAAAAGAATATGCTTTGGTGTTGAACTTAGCCACTCTTCACCTCTAATAATATGAGATATTTCCATTAAATGGTCATCAACAACAACAGCTAAATGATATGTTGGAAACCCATCTGCTTTAAGAATAACCTGATCATCTAAATCACTTGTATTCATAGTTATATCACCACGAACTTCATCGTAAAAATTTATATCTTCATTTTCAGGAAGTTTCATTCTTACAACATAAGATAAACCTTCTTTAATTTTTTGTTCCGCATCTTTAATATCTAAATTTCTACAATATCCATCATAACCGAAATTTCCTTGTTCATTTCTT
>PDWI01001791.1_pt1 | contig 33432 bp, 26 predicted proteins | sample 1430891 | NCBI WGS metagenome assembly PDWI01 (sample SAMN01162508, study PRJNA174530) | Oral metagenome, whole genome shotgun sequencing project. | biome: Marine environment; feature: Marine mammal; material: Swab sample of the gingival sulcus; isolation source: swab sample of gingival sulcus... | reverse complement strand
CCCGGCTGGTCTGCCTTTAGTGGCAACGGTAAAGTTCTTGGAGACTTTGCGGTAAACACAGATGCTTGGGAGTTTATCGCCGTGGTGTATGATCAAGATGCAGAAACCGTTATGTTGTATGTCAATGGGGCTACCATGACAGAAGCTGGGCGGCTTGGAAAAGGGCGCAATTACGTCCACATCGGCAATAATCCTCCAGGATCTGAGCATTTTAACGGCCTGATTGACGATGTTTTTTTCTTTTCCGATGCCCTTACAACAGAAGCACTTGACAGCATTCGGTTAAATGGTGTTCAGCCCGTACCTGTGCCTTCAACTTTGCTGCTTCTCGGGGTTGGCCTGCTTGGCCTGCTGACCAAGATCAGACAAAGGTAAAGGCGTTTATTTCCCAAATAAGCATGCAACCAAAATGTTGCATGCTTCATTAACAACCTATTAGTGCCTTACGCCTCAATTCCTGTACAAAAAAACAAGGAGGGGCACATGGGTTGTGGGTTTCCCGCTTTAGGGTTCAATCAACAACGCGTTGAAGCCTTGAAGGATTTAAACGTATATTTCAGTTAGTAGGCTGAGGGGCGCCTTCGGGGTAAACCATTTTTCCGGTCATGGAAAGGTCATAGCCGCCGTATTCTTCAGCAGTCCGCTGAATCACCTTGCCTTTGAGCAAAGAGAGAAACAGCTGGATCCCCTGGTCAAAAAAACGATCTTTATTTACCAGCAGATCGAATCGCTCCCAATGAAGGGAGACAAAATCAAGTCCCAAGGCGTTGGCCGCCGCCCGAATACCTGGCCCGGCATGGGCCTTGCCCGTGAGAACCGAGAGCCCAACATCAAGGTGTCTTGACACATTGGTGGTATACCCCTTGATGGCATCGCCTTGAATCCCGGCCTTTTTCAATTCCCGGTCAAACAACTGGCGGGTCCCCGTGCCCAGGCGACGGTTCACCATGGTCAGCCCCTTTTTGGCCAGATCGGTCACGGATTCAATTTTTTCAGGATTCCCTTTTGCCACCATAATGCCCTGTTCACGCAGGCACAGGTTAACCACGGCCGGGGCCTGGATCATTTCATCTTTGATAAACGGGAAATTGTACTCTTCATTGTCTGCCACCAGATGGGATGCGGCAATGTGGCATAAATTACTGCGCAGGGCCTTAAGTCCGCCCATACTGCCGATCATGCCAAACATGGCCATGTGTTCCTGGTGTTTCAGATTAAACGTGGAAACCAGACGTTCCAAAAGAAGGTCATTGGATCCGGCAATAAGCACCAACCCATGGTAGGGCGGTAGCTGGGCCACTTCTGGATAATTTTCAGTCCCCGTTTCCACCCATTGGCGGACCAGATTGATGGGAAAGAGCCATTTGCCAGTCACCTTGGATGCCGGCAGCCCCTTCTCCGCAATCAGGGCATAAACCATCTTTTCATTGACGTTGAGAAATTTTGCCACCTCTTTGGTTGTCAGCATCTCATCCATAGCTGTCTCCGTTGTTATCATCAAGCCCGCTGTCGGTAACCGCCGCCACAACAGCAGTCACCACTTCCGGTGGGGTCATCTGCCCGCATTCAATTTTAATATCGCAGAATTTATCATACAAAGGTGCCCGTTCGTTGTAAAGATCGTCCACTCCCCGACCTGGATCAATGGCCACCCCCCTTGCTACGAGATCTGACAGACGGGTCATCAGCACGGATAGCGCTACGGAAAGATACACAATGGTCGCGATCTTTGATAGATTCGCCATGGCCTGTTCCCTGTAAATCACCGATCCCCCAGTGGCAATCACCTGCCTGTGACAGTCCAGATTGGACAGGTGGTTTCCCTCTATATCCAAAAAGGTTTCAAGTCCCCTATATTTGATAATCTGTGCCAGGGTCATCTTTTCCTTTGTCTGGATCCCAATATCTGTATCCTGAAACCCAAATCCCATTTTTTTAGCCAGCAACACCCCCACGGTACTTTTTCCCACTGCCGGCATACCGATCAACGCCAAATTCTCTTTCATGGGTTCTCTATTTAATATAATGCCATATCCTCTATTTTTAAGTCATCGCCATCATTCCATGTGAATCGAATCAAGTGATTTAACGAATCCCCTTCCTGGAGATAGCAGTGCACCGGGCCAAAAACAGCTGCAAGTTCCTCTTGACTGCATGTCGGCAGGAACACCTTAAACACTCTGGGATCGTAATATCTAAAGAAGAGGGTTTTTCCCTCCGGGTCTTTGACTTTGATCATGGTACGGAAGTGTTTTCTGACAGCCTTAACTTTTTTAGAGGATACGGCAAAAATCCCCCAGTGGTTGCCCCAGCCGTTTTCCAGAATCCATTGGGTAAACGCACTCTCTTCTTCAAGGCGGACAAGATAGGGGGCAGCCGCTTCGACATCATGGGGCAGATTCCCCTGGTACAGGCAGAAGGATTTTGCGTCATACTCATCAAGACGCAATAGGAGATCATCACCACCTATGGATGCCCCGTCAAGTAAAGCATAAACATAGGTTTTTGGCATTGAGAACAGCGTTTCATACAATTTCTTAATATGCCGACGATTTTCTGTCATGGTGGTGTCCTATCCTTTTTATCATGAGCCTTATTCTCAGCGGGGACGCTTCTCAGTTTTTTTGCGATCCTTTATCCTGGCTTTTTCACACTCTTCGCAGAATGGGGTGCCGTCCTTGGCCGCCTGGTTTAACACGGCAGCGGCAGGTGTTTCTGTATCGAGATCAACTGGCGGAATAGTGTCATCTGCATACGCCTCTCCCGGTTTTGCATTATCTGCCGGCTCCGGCTCCTCAGGCATGTTGGGAAGATCCGGCGATGACTTGCTGGGGCTATCTGTTGAAACAGCACCTCCTGAGCCGCTGTTGATGTATACCATGGCACCGTTGATAAATATCCCAGCAGGATTAAGTAGAATGGATGAGCCGCCGCATTTAATTTCGAGCATGGCATTGGCTTCCAGCTTGACCTGTGTTCCTTTGATTGAGGCATTCATGGCACTCTTCAGGGCGTAATTCATCCCCACGGACTGAAGATAGTTGAATCCGACGTCCAGGTGGCAGTCCTTCCCTGTTTTAACCAACAGATCTTGGTCAACCGTCAGATTATCATTTCCTTTAACCTGATGCATGCGATTGCTGTCAACCGTCAGGTTATCATTGGATTCAATCTGACCGACACGGTCCCCAATCACCCGGAAATGCTTGTCTCCGTGAACCAACTCCCTTTGATCCCCTTCATCCTCATGGCCAATGGTCTGGTGACGGTTTCCGTAAATGGATTCAAAGGAATTGTTTTTCACATGCACATCCATGTTTCTTTCGGCATGGAAGAATACCTGTTCCTTTCCTTTTTTATCCTCAAAACGAATCTCATTGAACCCGTCTCCACCTTTGGAAGAGTATGATTTTATTGTAGATTTTGTTTTCTCATCCGGAAGCGTGTAAGGGGGCATGGATTTTCCATTATAAACACGGCCGGTGATGATGGGTTGATCTGGATCTCCTTCCAGGAATTCAACAATCACCTCCTGGCCGATTCTCGGAATGTACATAGCCCCCCATTTTTTCCCTGCCCAAAGCTGAGAAACCCGTATCCAACAGGAACTGTTTTCATCCCGTTGTCCTTCCCTGTCCCAGTGGAACTGCACTTTGACCCGACCGTATTCATCGGTATGGATTTCATCCCCCTTAGGGCCACTGACAATGGCGGTCTGGGGACCTTCCACCGTAGGTTTATGGGTTTTTACCAAAGGCCTGTAGGGTGTTTCATAGTCAATTGCATTAAAATACACCTGGTAGCCGACCCCCTCGCCCATGGCGACACCAGACTGAAAGCTTCCAACGGTGGACAGATGATATTGGGCTGAAATGACCAGATACTTTTTATTGTAACTGTCATTGGGGTGGTCAGTGAGCTCAAAGCTGAACCCCGTGGCAATTCCTCTGGCATCGGATTCGCAAGAGATGGTTTCATAGCCCGTCCGGATGGCCTCCATCCGCATTTTGGTGTATGCGTTGCCATGGTCAGTTTCCGTATAATGGCCCGGATACTCATAGATTTCGTACTCACCGTGATCATGTCCATTCGGAATACTGTCGGTGGTAGTCAGATTTTTTCCTGGCACTTTAAAATCAAAGTCCCTCTGATAGTATGCGCCGGGGTGAATCTGCTTTTCAATTTCAAATGTGCGGATGCTTTCTACGGAAATACTGTCGCCGGAGGCAGTATTATTGTGTTTGAATGGGATGGTTTCAAAACCGGAAAACGGTTCAATGATGGAATTGGAATCCCCCAACACCATAATATGCCGATCTTTTTCATGGGTAAAATAATAAAAAATACCTTCATGTTCCATAAGACGGCTGACAAAATTGAAATCAGATTCCCGATATTGAACGCAATATTCCCATTGTTTATACGTGCCATTCAAACGGAGTTGGTAATCATTGAAACCCAACGATTTGAAAACAATTTCAATAATTTCTGGAACTGTTCGTTGCTGGAAAATTCGACAGTCACGGGTATGGGTCAAAAACCAGAGCCAAGGATAGACCCGCGCCGTATAAGACAACAGTCCGTCACGGATTCCGCCTGCTTTGAAATGTCCAATAAAACCGTTAAAGAACCGTTCGGTGTCACCAGGTAAATTCAGCCTGACGGCGACTTGTTTGCCCAAAATGGTTTCAAAATCAAGTACCACAGACTCACTGAGTAGCTCCAGATCCATGGCAAACAATCCAGAAAGACTCTCGGTGATAGTAGCCCCTGTCAAAAGCAACACATCCTTTTCAAGGGGGGTGATCAGTTCGATTTGCCTGTTTTCCTGTGTAAGGTCAGCCATTTTTGTCAACCTATTATCTACGGGGTGGCAGGATTATGTGATTTTGTATGTAAAATCACTTTTGCTGACACCCACATTAATTTTTGATATCTCTTGTCCCTCAACTACGGCCGTTAAGTATGCGTGGCTGATGGCGGGCAGCAGGGTATTGGTTAAAATAGTATCCACCATTCTGGCGCCGCTTTCTAATTCCGTACACCGATCCGTGATCAGTTTCAGTACCGCCGCGGTGTAGCTCAGTTCAATCTTCCTGGTTTCAGCCAACCGGTCCTGGATCCGCTTGAGCTGCAACCGGATGATCACATCAAGCATTTCATCATTGATCGGGTAGTAGGGAATGGTAACCAGTCTGCCCAGCAGAGCTGCGGGGAAGACCTTGAGCAGAGAGGGCCGCAGCGCTTTGGCAATCCCCTGTGCATCGGGCATCAACTCAGGATCTTTACACATATTCATGATCAGATCACTGCCCACATTACTGGTAAGCAGAATGATGGTGTTTTTAAAGTCGATGCGCCGGCCTTCACCGTCTTCCATTACGCCTTTGTCAAACACCTGGAAAAAAATTTCATGAACATCGGGGTGGGCTTTTTCCACCTCATCCAACAGTACCACGCTGTATGGGTGTCGGCGGACCGCTTCGGTGAGCACGCCGCCTTCTCCGTATCCCACATATCCGGGAGGGGATCCTTTCAGAGTGGATACGGTGTGCGCCTCCTGGAATTCACTCATGTTGATGGTGATCAGGTTTTGCTCTCCCCCATACATGGCCTGGGCCAAGGCTAAGGCGGTTTCAGTTTTTCCAACGCCGCTGGGGCCGGCCAGAAGAAATACACCCACGGGCTTGTTGGGATTGTCCACCCCAGCCCTTGCCGTCTGGATCCGTTTGGTAATGTCTTCCAGGGCATGGCGCTGTCCCACCACCCGTTCTTCCATGCGGTCGGCCAAGGTCAGCACCGAAGCAATCTCATCTTTGACCATACCACCCACGGGGATCCCTGTCCAATCTTCCACCACTGTACCGACGCAAACGGCATCCACACAGCTTGAAATCAAGGGAGTGTCTCCCTGGCACGCCTTCAATTCCGCTTCGATTTGTTTCAGTTTTGCAAAATAATCGTCTTGCGAGGCCGAAGAGGTCTCAGCTTCCTGGGCCCTTTCTTCAGGCACGTCACCTTCGGCATCGTCGGGATCTTTCCCCTGGGACCTGATCTTGGCCCTTAATTCAAGAATTCTGTCTACCAATTCTTTTTCTTTTTCCCAGTCCGCTTCGTATTGGGCCAGCTCCGCTTTTACATTGGCCAATAATGCTGTGGCCGCAACTTTTCTGTCTGTATGATCAAACCCCACAGATTCTTCGTTTTCGATGATGGACAGTTCCGTTTCCAGGGTCTGTATCTGTTTTCTTCTATCGTCCACCTGAGGCGGCACGGTATGCTGGCTGACCCCAGTCCGTGCGCAGGCGGTATCAATGAGACTGATGGCCTTGTCCGGCAGCTGCCGACCGGCGATGTATCGGCTGGACAGGGATACGGCAGCAGACAGGGCTTCATCCAACACCATCACTTTATGGTGGGCTTCCAGGGTCCGGGCCAGCCCCCGGAGCATGAGCAGGGCTTTTTCCTGGGACGGTTCCTCAACCTTTACCACCTGGAATCTCCGGGTCAGGGCCGGATCTTTTTCAAAATATTTTTTATATTCCGCCCAGGTGGTGGCAGCAAGGGTTCGCAAGGTTCCTCTGGCCAGTTCCGGTTTCAGAAGATTGGCCGCATCCCCGGTACCCGCAGAACCACCGGCGCCGATAAGGGTGTGGGCCTCGTCAATGAAAAGAATGATGGGGGTTTCCGAGGATTGAACTTCTTCGATCACCTGTTTTAACCGATTTTCAAACTCTCCTTTCATGCTGGCGCCGGCGGACAGCAGACCGATGTCAAGGGAACGTATGGTAACGCCTCTTAGGGCCGGTGGCACATCTCCAGCGGCAATTTTCTGGGCAAAGCCTTCAATGACAGCGGTTTTCCCCACACCGGCTTCACCGGTGAGGATGGGATTGTTCTGTTTTCTGCGCATAAGGATGTCAATAATTTGACGAATTTCATCGTCCCGGCCCAAAATGGGGTCCATTTCACCATTTTTGGCCTTTTCCGTGAGATCCACGGAAAACTGGGCCAAGGCCTGCTGTTTGCCCATATGGGCTGGCGCCACAGCCCCGCTGGCCTCTCCGGGCCCAGCGCCGCCGGTAATCGCCTTGCCATCCTTGGATCCCAATGTATCCTCAACCGAACCCGACACAATGGTGTGGAACGCCTCCGTCAGGGGTTCCAATCTGATTTTTGACAATTCCGGGGAGATGTTCAGGAAAATGCCAGAGACGCCTTTGTTGCTCAGCATGGCAATAATCAATTGCCCGGTCCTGATGCAGCTTTCGTCAAACATTAAGGTGGCATAGGTCCATGCGGTTTCTAAAATTTCGTCCAGGTGCGGGGACAGGGAAGATACAGAAGAAGCACCCAGGGGCAAATTTTCCAAGGATGTGGTAACATCCTTGGCCAACCGGGACAGATCAATATCAAAATAATTAAAAATTTTAATAAAATCACTGTCCTGGTGTTGGAGCAGCTGCTGAATCCAGTGGACAATCTCCACAGTGGGATTGCCCCGCATTTTACAGAACACTGTGGCGCTTTCCAAAGATTTATAACCGAGACTATTCAGTTTACCAAATAAAACCGTCCGTTTAATTTCAACCATATCTGTCTCCTGTCCCTCTATCTTATCGATTGCCTGATAGTGTTAAATCATCGGCATCCTTTTGGTGTTTTCTTTTTCTAAACCAGCTGGTATAGCCCAACCGTATCTGGTTGTCCGCCGTAAAGGGGGGGATCTCTTCTTTTTTCAGTATCAATTGGACATCCCAGTCAAAACTCATTCCCACATAGCTGTCGATCCATGCCTTGAGATGGGTAAACCCTTTGGTTCCCGGTACAATTTTGCGATAGGTCCTCAGGGGCATGGGCCCCATTACCAGCTTAAACTTTTGATTGATGTCCCAGGCACGGCTTCCCATAATACAGGTGCGACCCATGACGCCGGTATCTTCAGATTCACCCAGCCGGAACTGGTCTTTCCTGGGAATGGTAATCCATTGACCGGTAAATTGTTCCATTTTTACCGGTGTATCAAAATAATCGTTTAAAATCGCGCATATCCCTTCCGCATTCATCTCCTTTTGAATCATGCGGCCAGAATAATAGAGCCGGGCATCCCTGGGAACATCATCGGTTCCACCGTTGGATTTTCCTTTGATGTTGATCAAGGAACCGATGTATCCGGCAAAGGGATCTTGTTCCCAGTCCCTGTTCACCGTGATTTGATTGATGGCCCAGGCCCTGTAATACAGGGAAATCATACGGTGATGAAACATATCCAGGAAATTTTTTAACGCATTGTCTTTATGGTGCTTGATCCGTTCAAACACATACTCCGTTAAAAACAGCGGCATGGGACCGTTACACCCCAACAGGCCAAAACAATGAACGGACAATTCAGGCAGATTCTCCATGTTACCCGGTAAAAAACCGGCAACATCTGAGGCGGGAAACGCCAGGCTGGCACTCTGCCTGAACCGCAGTCCATCGGTTTTGGCTTTATGGGAAAACCCGGTGGGGTCCACGGTCCGCCCCTGTCCCTTGAAATGTCTGTCCAATTCCCGGACCAGACTGAAAAAATTCCATTCCCAAGGGGCGATTTTCACCTCGTTTTCTATTTCAGTGTTTGATTTCCGCTTCGTTTGGGCCATGTTTTCAATTTTCCCCGTTCCACTGAGTGGATTACGGTCTGGGTAAAGGCATTGATTTGAGCATTCATGCCCAGGTAACGATCAAGTATGGAGCCAAATAAAAAAATCCCCATCCCCCTAAAGGCGTCTTCATCCAGGGTCAAGGTGATTTCAAGTCCTCGGATAAAGGAGATGGGACCGTTACCGAACAGCCGACTGGTGACCGGTTTGGCACTGATATCGGCAATGCCTTCAATCTGTCGTCTGAAATAATACGCATTGGGATCACAATACAATTTTAAGATATCTTTGAGCAGGGTTTTATTTTCACTGCTGCCCCCCCTGAGGACCGCCAAATAGTTCAATGACAGGTGATTGATAATATGCCACTCCGACACCTTTTCCTTAAAACTGCCAATGGGAGCCGTTGGCCCCTCAATACACCGCGCTTCAAGGGCAGGGATGTTGATGTCCAGGGTAAAGTCGGTATCTGTCTTGCCCACGGGCATGAACAGCGGCAGATCCCTGTTTGAAACGAGGGCTGTAACTGCCAGCTCTTTGATATCCGAATCAAATGGCCTGGCCGATTCATCCATCAACGCGATAAACATCTCGCTGCCCACATAGCCGGAGCGGGTGCCAAATTGTTTTTCATTTTCGGTGAGGCTGCGACTCCGGCGGTATTCCGCATAATAGGCATCCGCATTGACCCGCCGATCCTCATCAAAACCGGTTTTTGCGTAAAAAGGAAGGAAGGGTTTTCCTGAAATACAATTTACACCATACCCTGTTACCTTTTCGATCTGAATAATCTCGTAATCAAGGGTCTGGGTCCGGTCTGCCAGTACCGGGAATTCAAACGCGTTTTTGTTGATATGAACCCGGTCGGTTCGTTTCCGGAACAGATTGATGGCTGGTGTGGCAAAAAGCTGAAAATTATCCACACTGATTCTTTTATCCAGACCGGGGAATGCCATATCAAAAATCAGGGTAATTTTTATGGTATTGTCGTCACATTTGGACAGCATATTTTTCAAATCCAGCAGTTTGAAAAACATGAAGCGTTGGGGAAAGGCAAAATATTCCCGGATGAGCCGGTATCCTTGAAAGGTTCTTGGATCATTAGGAAACAGTGCCTGATCACTGGAAAATCCATCTTGTGCCAGCACATGTTCCATATCCCGCCTGACAATTTTAACCTTACTGAACTTTCCGCCCGACTGAAACACGATCGCCCTGCAGTTGGCAAAAATCTGTTCATAAATCTGCATGGGAATCGAATCTTTGGTGTCGCGGATATAGACCGAAAGGGTATCCATATCAATCTGGTTCAATGGGATGGACTCAGGGGATGACAGGGTCAGGGACAATTCTGCCGACGCTTTTATCCCACTGCCAAATCCCATGGTATCTCGATAGCCGGTGCGATATTGGGCATGGGTTAATGTCAAAGGATACAGAGTGGTGGCATGGGCGGTCTGAAACCTGCAGGCTGTACGTTCTCCTTTTCCCAGCACGGATTTTAATGTGGTATCTGCAGGAATCGTAAATCCCTGTGCAAGATCTGGGTCACTTAAATCCGGGGTAAACGCGACCATGGCCATGGACGGTGTGGGCATCATATACTGAGGATACACGGTGTTGATGATGGCGTGGGTAAACCTTGGAAACTCTTCATCCAGTTTCAGATGCACCCGGGCCGCCATAAAGGCAAACCCTTCAAGGAGACGTTCAACGTAAGGATCTTCACAGCCAAATTGATCCAACCCCAACCGCGCGGCAATTTTGGGATTCTCTTTGGAAAACTGGTCGCCAGACTCTCTTAGATGCTGAAGCTCAATATTGTAGTAGTTTAAAAATTTTCTGTCCATGGCATCCCTTTTTCTCTGGACGAACGGCAGATCAGGTCACTTGGCAATCGCCGGTTTCAAGATCAATTTCGGTTTTGATAAATAGCTTTTCTGACAGGGGTTCCGCCCACAATTCGCCTTGAATCTCAAAATACACTTTTGATTTCTGCCTGTTTTCCGGCGCATCGACCTTATTAATTTTTAAGGTCTCTTTGAGGATTCTGGGTTCAAACCGGATAATGGCTTCCTTTATGGCACCGATGAGCCCTTCTGTCCCGTCGTTACTGATCCATGTCCCGCTGACATCTTTAATGCCATAATTGACAACAGCGGTTTTGACATATGGATAGTCATCAATCAATGCGTCATCGGGCCGGGTGATATTATTGAACAGGTATTCAAGGTCCCTGGCAACCGATGCCCGGTATTGTTTGAGGTTAACCACCCTAAATTCCCGGCTTTCCTTTGTTGCCTTTGGATATTTGTCTGTGAGCCGATCCAGCAGGCAGGGCAAAATTCGTTTTTTGGGTGTAATGGCTCTATCCATGATACAGTTCCAGGCTCCGGTTAGCGGATTTAATGGTCCAGGGTAATTTCTCTGACCGCCATGATGGGATAATCATGGTGATCCGTCACCAGCATTTTCTGACCCAGGCCGAAAAAAACATCTTCCAGGACCTCATGCCATCGTGTTTCTCTACCCAAAAGAAGTGATTCCTCTCCGACCTCTACCGAGCCATGGTATCTTGCCGGTAAGAACCCAACAGACTGCCCCTCATTTTTCCAGAGAACAGACACCGGCAGCCACAGCACATCCCGAAGGTCACAGGGTGCTGAGATTGTCATTCTTTTAATATTTGAAATGGCCGTAAGATAATACCGACCTTCAACGATGATCTCCAATAGTGGTCCCAATCGAGAGTCTGCATCGGCAAGCCACTCAAAGGGGTCTCCATTGATGGTACCAGGCACGGGTTCTGCCTGCTCAATGGCATCGGCCCTCAACGACTGGGCCGCCTTATGGTTTTTCTTGGCATCCAGCATCAGGGCCTGGATCATCCGTCCCACCCACTCTTCCGGTTCCCCAAACACCAAGGGAGAATGGTTGCCTTTAAAAATTTCATCCCTGAGCACTTCGCAGTTCAGCAACGGCCCACAGACCTGGGCCATCAGTTTATTGGTGTCATCCATATCCCCGGATATATTGAGCTGGGTCAACGCCCGTTTGTACTCACCCTGGATACAGAGCAACTGAAATAGACAGGTCCGAAGTTCGGCCCGTGACGGATCTTTGCGAATCTGGTCTTTTATATCTTCCAGACTTTGGAAAAGATTTCCTGAAAACAGCTTTTTTTCAGCCATTTATCTTCCTTTGGCAGGGGTATTAAAGACAGGCCTGTATTGAGACAGCCTTTAATACCCAAATGTTTGGAATTATGGTATCCCGAAAATAACTGGACAGCCAAATCAAGCCCATGGTCAGCATTCAATCTGCCACCACTGCAGCTGGATTTTAAGGTGCTGTCAAGGCACGCCAAGGGCAGCTTAAAAAACCAGGCAGATAAACGCTTTTTTTGACCATGGGCCATAAAGGATCAACCGCCGGTATTATTCGCAAGATCCCAGTATTTAGTGATATCACCCTTAGAGGCACCGGTATCATCGTATGGGGTGTAGGTCCATTCGATTTTTCTATAGTTTAGTTCAATGTTTTCCATTGGGCGGCCTGCCGCAGCGGCAGAATCGGAATAATTAATATTGGCAATGGCCACTTTTTCCAATGTAATACCCAAAAATCTTTGGGTCGGCGCCCCTTCAGTCCCGCTAGAGGCCGCCATCATCTCAATTTGAACTGTAGCAAAGGATTGACCCGCGCAGCATTTTGCCATGATGGGCAGACTGGATGAGTCCAGAATCTTTGTGATGCCAATATCACCATGTTCGGCGACACCGACGGTAAGACTGCCGGAACTGGTACCGGCTGCTCGGTCGATATTGGCTGCCAGGTGGTGGGAAAACGCTTCGACTTGAATCCAGCCTTCATGCCCGGATTCCCGGCATTCACCGTCTATCCCGTCAAATTTTACAAAAATTGCATTTGCCATGTAACTTCTCCTTTCTGTTAAAGTTAGCTATTGATAGTGCCCGTCTATCACCTGAAAGAAAATAGAACAATGGCACCCTGTACACTTTAATTTTTCTCCGAAGGCAGTTTGGATACCAACCGCAGTGATACGGTCAATCCTTCGAGCTGGTAATGGGGACGCAAGAAAAACTTAGACGAGTAGTATCCTGGATTGCCTTCCACCTCTTCCACAACAACCTCGGCACCGGCAAGGGGATATTTGGCTTTCATTTCCTGGCTCGCCGTGGGGTCTGAGGTCACATACTGCATGATCCACCGATTCAGGAATTTTTCCATATCCTCCCGCTCCGCAAAAGAACCGATTTTATCCCTGACGATGCATTTCAGGTAATGGGCAAATCGGCAGGTGGCAAACAAATAGGGCAGTCTGGCACCCAGGTTGGCATTGGCCGTTGCATCGGGATCATCGTATTTTGCAGGTTGATGCAGGCTTTGTGCACCAACAAATACTGCGTAATCCGTATTTTTCCAATGGATGAGTGGCATCATACCGTTTTGCGCCAGTTCCGCTTCCCTTCGATCTGTGATTGCAATTTCCGTGGGACATTTCATGGCCACGCCGCCGTCATCGGTATTGAAAGTATGGCAGGGAAGGTTCTCCACCATCCCTCCGCTTTCCGCGCCCCTGATGCTGGAACACCATCCAAACGCCTTGAAAGATTGGGTGATGTTCGTGGCCATGGCATATGCGGAGTTGGACCAGACAAATTTTGAATGGTCGGCCCCCCCAGTGTCTTCGTCAAAATTGAACTCATCAATGGGGTTGTCTTTTATGCTGTAAGGCTGTCGTGACAAAAAGCGAGGCATGGCCAAGGCAATGTATTTGGAGTCCTCCGATTGTCTTAGGGAACGCCAGGGGGCGTATTCCGGACTTTGGAAAATTTTTGTCAAATCCCTGGGATTGCTCAGTTCCTGCCAGGAATCCATATTCATAAGACTGGGGTCTGAACCAGCAATAAACGGGCAATGGGATGCCGCAGCAATCTGGGCCATGCCCTGTAAAATGCCCACATCCTTGGGGCTGTGGTTAAATGCATAATCCCCCACCAAGCAGCCGTAGGGTTCGCCGCCGGCCGTGCCATATTCCTCTTCGTATAATTTTTTAAACAGCGGACTTTGATCCCAGTTGGTACCTTTAAATTTTTTAACGGTTTTCGCCACCTCTGCCTTGCTGATGTTCATGACCTTGAGTTTCAGGGTTTCATCGGTTTCCGTATTGGAGACCAGGTGATACAGTCCCCGCCAGCTGCCTTCCAGCGTTTTAAAATCTTCATGGTGCATGATCAGATTGATCTGTTCCGTCATTTTACGGTCAATCTCGGAAATGATGGATTCAATGGTGGCCACTGCATCATCGGATATGGTTGCCGTATCCACTAATGCCTGTTCCACCAAGGTGCGGACAGCGGTTTCCACTGCCTCTTTGGCCTTATTGGATTTGGGTTTAAAAGAGCCTTCAAGAAGCTGGTCCAGTTCACTGATTTCAATGGTTTCCTGAGCTGCCTGTTGTGCCTTTGCAGGGGTTGTCTCTTCTGCCATATCTTATTCCTCCTGACCATCCTGGGCATCTTCCTGTTTAGGGGCAGATGCCAGACTTTTCATCAATTCGGGATCATTGAGTATTTTGCCAATGAGTTCTTCGGCATCGGTTTTTCCGTCCATGTAAGTTAACAGGTTGGATAATTCGGTTCTGGCCTGGAGCAGTTTGTTAAGTGATTCCACTTTGTTGGCCACCGCCGCTGGAGAGAAATCATCCATACTGTCAAAGGTGATATCCACACTCATATCTCCTTCCCCGCTCAGCGTATTGGGAACACGGAACGCCACTCTGGGCTTCATGGCTTTCATCCTGGCATCAAAATTGTCAACATCAATTTCCATAAATTCCCTTTGGGCGACCGGCTCAAGGGGATCTTCAGGTTTACCGGACAGATCTGACATCACCCCCATGACAAATGGGAGGTTAATCTTTTTTTGCGCACCATAGACTTCAAGATCGTATTCGATCTGTACCCTTGGCGCCCTGTTCCTTGAGATAAACTTTTGTGAACTTTTACTGGCCATTGAATTTTCCTTTCCGCTATTTGATGTTTCCCGCTTCGTTATTTATAAATCATTCCTTACAATTAGTAATCATTTATTTTGTAATAATCCTGCAACCTGGTCCTGGGCCTGATTTGCAATCTCACTGATAATTTCCTGAAAATTTTTACCCACAAGCTGTTTGGCACGATGGATAAACAATGGCACAGGGCTTGAGGGTTCACACTCACGATACCAATCTAAAGTGCGATCCAGCCAGTCCAGGATATCCTGACGACTCTGGATATCAACACCTGCCTGATGTACACCCGGGGGTCCGGCCAAGGCGGGGTACCCATCGGAAGGCCCGAACAATTCCTGGAGCTGGGGGAGGTCCGGTCCCATGATATGTGAAACAATTTGAAAAAAATCATTTCCAACCATGGATTGCGCCCGCGCCAATATCATGGCAACAGGACTTGCCGGTTCGCTTTTCTCGTACCATTGGACCATTTCACCCAGCAGCGCATACACATGATCCCTGCTGCTGATCTCGCCCGGGGCCCCTATATTTTGAAGGTTGACGGCTTTTCCAATCTCATCTTCCGATAGATCCTCTTCCGTCTGTCGCATGTCAGCCTCGTCGCTGTAAGTTTCCGTCGTGGTATAGGGCACCACAAATGACAAAATCAAGTTCAGGCTGTCTTCAAGTTTAAGTATATTTGCGATATTATTCTGCTGGCCGGCGGCCTGATTTAAAAACGCTTCAATTTTACGAATCTCCGCGATGGTATCCTGCAACAGACGAATCAACTCTGATATAAATTCAGGGTTCGTATCCCTGATCGCCGCCTCAATGAGCTTTTCTTCGGGCGGGGTTTCATCTTCCGCTGTTTTTATTTCTCCCCTGGAGATAAGAACATCCCTGTAGGAGAATGCACCAAGCTGTTTGGACCGACACAACGGCATATTTTTAATATTCAGTGCCAGGGGCGACGCCATATCTGAAAGGCTGTTCAGCACATTCAACCGCTGTTCATAGGGGTTGTCATCGTCAAAATCGGCGCTTGGGAAAATATCTTCCCAGAATGCGGCCAGCGTTTCAAACAAAAATTTAATCCCCTCATTGAGACCGGCAGCACCGTGATTGGATGTCAAGGCACAGATTAAATGGGAAATAACCCACAACTCTTTTCCCTGGAGCAGCAGCTCTTTTGCCAATTTTTCCACCTGCTGCCAATCCGGGGGCTCAGCCTCGGAGAATTGGGTTTCTTCCTTTCCTTTGGCGTACTCCTCCAACACATAGTACTCTGTGAGATCCGACAGATCCTCTCCGCAAGGGTCTTCTTCTGTCACCGGTGCCAACAGTTTTTCAAAATTAAGTATACTCATATCGTATCACTTTTTGATATTGGGTGTATACGTCAGTTTTTCCCATTCACGACATAACGCATGTCCAGACACGCTGCCCCGCGATAGCCCTGTAATACCGTATTCGGAAAGAATAGAGAAAACAGGGAATCCGTCATCGGTATCATTGATGAAGGGATTCAGATCCGGCAATGTCTCCAGTATCGAACACATGGATTTGATATCGCTTTTATGGATTTCCAAGGTGTGTCTGGACAAAATGGTGTAGCAGCTGTCAATATCCTCTGCCCTGCACAACGCATTATAAATACCAGTCAACCGATCTTTGATTACAAACAATTCGGCCCATTTCATCTGTGTTTTGATGGTCGGTTTATTCAGGGTCACAAAAAGACTGAAAGGAAAATTTCGAAGTCCATCCGACCCTTGGACAATAATTCCCATCACCAGGTGAGCCCCTTTTGCCGGACAAAACAGAAAATGCCAGATACCGCCGGGAATCAATGCACCTTTTTCACCAAATACCTCCAGCAGCCATTCCTGCCATAGGCCGGCCTCCGGTGAAGTAATCACATTGATATAGTCCTTATAGAAAGGCATCTTCCCGTAAGTTTCGACCGTATATTCAGTTTTAAATAGCCCGAACATTGCGTTTCGTCCTTAGTACCTTGACCATAATGGGATTGGGCCAGGAAGGGATTCATCCCATTCAATAATCAAATTCACACGGAAGGTGTTGCCTTTGGATCCCTCATCATAGAAATCCAGGGGGAGCAGCCATTCCCTGGCACTGGCAGCCCGCAGTTTCTTGCCCGTGTTAACGATATGGGCCGGAAAGGCAAAATGATTTTCCAAAAGTATCATTTTTGAAGATTTTCGGGTTTCTTCATTTTCGACCAGGAAGTACACCGGTGTATCCTGATCAATATGCCACACCCCTTCAGTCGTTTTATATCGTTTGCCGCTGAATCTCAACCTCAGGTTTTTACTTTTATCTTTATTCAATCCCCTGATCTTAAGGACTGTAAAATTTTTGGACACACTTGACTCTTCATCTGCGATGGAGAGTTTGATGGTGTGAACTATAGGAGTATTGTTTTTATCGTAGATAAAATCCTGCCACTGGATAGCGGCTTTGACAAATTGATATTTCGCCATATCTGGATTCTTTTCAATGGCCTGTCTAAGATTGTATTGGGTGACTAGTCTGTCCAGACCCAGGCGATTGTCAAAACAAAAGTCATAAAAATCCTGATTGGTGACAACGGCATTGTTAAATGAGATCAGATTTCCCTCTCGGGTGCTGCTGTATACCATATCTTTTTTCGGTGTAAACGGATACTTATCTCTAAAGTCGCCATACCATTTGCCAATGAGATCTTTTTGATCCTGTTGAAATCCCGAGGCATATCCTTTTTTAAGAATGTTGAGGCCATGACGTTGTATTCTCTCCAAACGGCCGGCAAGGATTTCTCCCCCGCCCAATCCGCTGTCCACCCTGTTTCGAAAAGAAGAAAGGGATTTAAAATCTTTCATCAGCCCATCATTTAGGGCCGTGAGCGCCTCGGAAGGCCTGTCGGAAAGGGCATCGACACATTGATAAAAACGATCCTGAGCACTGCCGAGAATGCCAAGGTTCCCCGAGGCCATACTATAGACAAAGGCGGTACGGCTGATATTTCTTTCAAGTTTTATGATGGATGTATCCCGGTCTTCCCCCAGGATCTGTTTAAGGCTATTCAGCCCTTCCATGGTAACGTTCTCAAGGAACATATTGAAGGGCCATGCCCCTGGATCTAAAAACAGCCCGCGTTTCGCAAGGACGATCTGGCGGTAGTCTTTCCAGACATGGGTTCTGACAATGGACCTTGAGGGATCATAACTCTTCAAGGTGTTGTCCCAAAAGGTGAGATAGTCTTTATAAATATCGGTCATTGAGGCGGTAATCTGCCGGGTACCGCGGCTGATATCTGGTCGTGATGGATATTTTTGTATCAGCCAGGCGTTAATTTTTGCAAACAAGGCAAATTTTTCTTCCAACCATTTGGTTCTTGCGGCATTGGGAAGGGTCGCCCCCTGGATCAGTGTTGTCTGACTGAGGGCATTGCCTTTGAGTATCGCTGAAATTGCGGTCAGTGCAGCCTTAAGGTCTGCTTCCCATATTTCATCACTCAAGTAGCGACCGATGGCGCTTTCCAGGCTTTTTTTCTGCCAGCCCGCCCCTGTCAGCTGCTTGATGTCCTCCAGAAGCCGGGTTTCAAGTGCGGTCTTTTTGGCATGCCATTCGGTATCCCAGGCGTCAATAAATCCAACAATTCTTTCAGGATTCTGAAGGACCATATCCCGATTGGATGTGACAAACAGAGGACCGAACGCCAAAGCCGACTTCACGATATCCAGTACAGACTGGAATTGGGGATGAATACGCCCATCTTTGGTTATCAGTGAACGCATCAGCTCAGGCTGTTTTGCCAGATCCAACAATATGATGTCGTTTGTCTGCCGGCAGACATCTGAATGGCGGGCCACGGTGGGCTGAAAATAGGTGGATTCAGCAGCGTCACCTGCTTTTTCAAGTAACAGAGACAGATCCTGGTAGTCTTTTTGGCATTCGGCAAACAGGGCGCCCGGGGACATTGCGTCGGTGCCGTCTTTGTATTCAAGCAGCTTATCAGCTGCGGATATAAACTGTTTAGCGGCATTCGCAAAAACAGATACCGAGGGCTCACTTTCTCTGCCTGTGTCCAGCATGGCCCTGTATTGGGTCATGACGTTGATAAGATCGGTTTTGAGCATATTCCAATTTTTTTCAGGATAGGTTTTCCAGAACTGATTCAGCCCGGAAATTTCCTGGCGAATATGAAGCCGTGATGCATCCAGATCGGGGGGCCGCAGTGTGAGCAGATCACCGTTTGGGAACGCCTTGGCCAGCGCAGCAACGCGATCCGGCTCAAGGTTCATCCAGGCACCATGTTTCTTTGCGATCAATATGTCTGGTGCCAAGGAATACAATTCCCTGGGACTGTTGACCAATGCCCCGAGACCAAAGGTCAGGTTGGCCATCATCTGCACCTTGTCTGCATACACCTTCGGGTGTTTGACAACGTTTTGATTGGCAATGCCGATAATGGGATAGAATAAAGCTTTGAGAAGGATTGCATCTTCAATATTTTTCATATCCATAATCAAAGCATTGTTTTTTCCCCTCAGAAACCTGTAAGAGATACTTTCGCTCTCCAATTGTCGCCGATCCAAAGCAACGTCTTGAGCCAATTTTACCACATCGCTGGCATTCAATACTTTGTGAGATGCCCCATTCATCTCTTTCATCACATGGGCCGCCCTGGTCTGGGCGGGTTTAAGAACCCGGGTCAGCATGCTGTAGCCGGTCCACAGATACCAGATGGATGCCATGGAAAACAGGCAGGCAATGCCAATGGCCAACGCCTTAAGTTTCTTTTCTCTCCGGGTCACTGCACCAACCCGCCTGACCAACCCGTTTTCAAGAAACACTTTTCTATAAAAGTTATAAATAAAGTAGGGCCTTGATTTGGAAAACGAATCTGAGAACCGCTCGGCACCTGACGCATTTCCGGTTTCAAGGGCTTTGACAATGGCCTGCCCCTCCTGGAGGCCGGAACTGAAAAAACACCCTCTGAAAATCAGTGGGGCATGAAATTTATCTTCCTTAAAAATAATTCGCAAATAGGATTCAAGGGGATGTTTAATGCCGTTGAATCCGGTATGGAATGAAAAAATCTGATCCGCCTCTTTACCCACAGGCAGATCCCTGAGTCGGCGAAGGGACCACTTATAAAACCGCTGCCTTAGAGCGTCAAAATGGTGGTTAAATATTTTCGAGTTAAACGGAGTCGGCGCAACGCCTTCATTCCACCCAAGTATCTGGGTATTTTCAATGGCGGACAGGGAGGCGCAGAATTCTGTAAATCCATTTATCAGGTCAGATTTTGACACCATGATATATACAGGGAACTCAACACCGAGTATGGTGGTAATTTCCAGGAGTTTTTCCCTGATCTTTCCAGCTTTTTCTTCTAACGTTTCTGTATCATCCTCCAGAAAAGAGGTCGCCGGAATCGTAACAATGATATTGTTTACCGGGCATTTGGGACGATATTTTACCAACAGTTTTAAAAATGCCTGCCACTCATCTTTATCCGGTGCGGAATCCACGGGCATGGTAAATCGTCCTGCCGTGTCAATGACCACCGCATCATTGGTAAACCACCAGTCACAGTTAACGGTACCTCCGGCGCCGGACAAGGCATCTTTGCCAATGGGAAAATCAAGCCCGGAGCGTTTCAAGGTGGTGGTTTTTCCAGATTGGGGTTCACCAATAAGCAGCACCCATGGGATATCGTAGATATCTATTTTGGCCGCCTTTAGTGTGTCCATGGCGGTCTGCCACTTGTCCTTGAGTGAACCAATCGCTGTCTTTAATTGTTTTTTCTTTTGTTTTTTCTGCTGAACACTCTCCTCCAATGCCGCCGCCATTTTTTTTGAACGGCTGACTTGCAAATTCTTCCACAGCAAGTAAATGATCACCAGGATCAACGCGGCAGCGACAACGCCACCCAGCACCATATAAGTATATTTTGACCCCAGAGATGACCACAACCGCATGGAAAACAAAGCGAACAGAGCACCGCCAAACACTCCGCCAAAACGTCTGACAAGTGACGAGTAGAAAAAACTTCTGAATATTGAAAAAAAAGCACCCATATGATCACAGTCCTTTGGTCAAAAATACGCTGACGTTGTGGATAAATTTTGATGCCTCATGCCAGAGCAGCTGGCTGGAAACGGTATAAACCAAAACAAAGATTGCCAGAACTGTGGTGATGGCAACAAGTCCGAACAGCGGCGGCAGCTTTGTCCCTGGTTTAATCACCGCCTCCTCCGCCCCTGGAGACAGGCGGCGTTCATCTTCGGGAATTCTTTCATTAATCAAGGCATAAAGCCGTTTTTTCATTTCCCTGTCCCTGACGATTTTCCGATCAAAGCCGATGGCCAGACAGATAAAAAAGAGTTCCGCCAGTTCCGGATCACGGTAACCGTCATTTTCCAGCAATTCGAAAAATCGCTCACCGGCAATACTTTTTCCAAAGAGTTCCATTTCCAGGGGGTGAGACTGCCATTGCTGGTTATACTGCCATGGTGAAAAGATGATCACCTCATCAATTAAAGCGGTCAGCACATATTTGATTAAATCCAGCCGGGAATGAAAATGGGGATACTTTAACAACTGTTCCTCGACATCGGCAAGCAGAGATTTGGCATCTTTTTTGATGACATCCTGGGAGATGGTTTCCCCTTTTTCCAGCTTTTGCTTCAATGCCGTCAGATAATCAAACAGGGGCATGGCCGCATGGATGATGATGTTTTCACTGCCCGTCGGTAAAGATGGATCATGACCCATTGTCTGGGTGTCGTACATGGAAAACTCCTTTCTGACATATCCGGGCAAAGCCGGTTTTTACTCTGGATACAGCACCGAATTATGATGGCTTAATATGGATAAACAACTTCATATCCGGCAACAAATTCCCAGGAATTCCTTTAATCTCAAAGGTTAAATCTTTTTTAAACCGTTCAATAAATTCAAGGTTATCGGTAAAGCTTAACTTAAAATAATGCAGTCCGCTGCGATCCTGTAGACCGATGGGGATCTTTCGGATCTTTTCGCATGTGATTCCCCTTCGCCGTTCGGCCAATAGTTGATCAATGATGGAGGGAGGCGCCATTTTAACCCTTAAATCGCTGATGACAGAGATCACCTCGTTATCGGTCATATCCGTCTCAATGCACAGGTATACTGGATAATCTTTTTCGATCCATTCCAGGTCAATGGGACACAGCCTTGTGTTATTTCTTAATTCAAAGTCTCTTTGGACGAACTCGGGCACCACCCCACCTTTGAGAAGCTGCCAGATCAGCTCAAATAAACGTTCCATCACCTGGGTCAGGTGCGTATGCCTGTATTCAGGGATATCAAGGGGCATCTCCGTATTCATGGCAGACAGCCCACCGACCAGGCGCACCAATTCAAGGTAAACTTGAAGGGGATGGGTTTCATCCATGGCCGCCAGCTGCTTTAACACCAGTCCGAATCCGGCCGTCAGCTGGCATCGCATCAAGGCCGTCAGCGCACTTGCCGGGTCCGCCAGGACCATGGTGTGCTTTTCCGCCAATTCCCTTCGGGTATAGGTGGCCTGATTATTTAAATGCACCACCAGATTGATCAATTTTTCTCTGAATCCATTGGCTGCGCTGATATTCAGCAAGGGAGGGATATAATCGGCATTCACAGCGGGCAGATCGGTCTGGGGGGACAGTCCAATCTCGGTCAGTTTGATACTTTCGAATTCTTCGCCTGGGGGATCTCCAAAAAACAATCTGACGTTCCAAAGCCGGATTTGAATGGCCTGTTCATTGTCCCCGGTGGCATCGTCCGCCACTTCCACTTCCCGGATGACCGACGGTTTTACGACACCGGTGTTTTCTTCACCATATTTATGAACCGCTGGTAAATGGTCTTCCTTTTTTTTAATAGCCGCCCAGACCGCCAGCGGCGTATCTGTGTGTCCAAATTCCTCCTGAAAGGATTTTTCCGTAACAACGGCGTTGCCCGGAATTTCAACCCAGGTACCGCCGGGCATCCTGAATGCGGCACGGTGGACCTTAAGCCTAAAGCCTTCCAAGGCATTTTTGTCAATGGCAATGCTCGCAATGCCCCAATTGTGGGGTTGGGTCATGTGTTGATGGATGAGGCCTGCATTTGAGGCATGTTCCGCCACCTGGAAATGATGGGGCTGAATGAACATTCCCTCATGCCAGTTTACCGGTGCAGTGTCGTAGATCACTTTTTAATCTCCAGAGTGTTTTGCCGAATCAAAATATCATATTCCTTTTTTTTATCATCGCAGTTGATCAACAATTGTTGATCTTCCCGTTCAATGGTGTCTTCAAAGTCCGCATAAATGATGACTTTTGAGATATCCTCTCCCAATACAACCTTTTTGGTCCGCTCTCCGCCGCCGGCAATAGCCAACGGATACAGTTCGTCGTCAAGAAGCGCTTCTCGGGTCTGATGGCCGAACCAGTCTTCGGGGCCAATTCTGACAATATCCTTCATCACGGGATCCGGTGTGACAATGACGTCTACAGGCAGGAGCACTTCTGAGTTAATAACAGGAGCGGCCTTGAAATTTAACGTTAAAGTTCGAGGTTTGGTTGCGCAGGAAATTAACAGGGTGGCAAGGATGCAGACGGCACTATTTAATATCCAATTTTTCAATTGATCTTCCTCCTATGAAAGAATTTTACGTTTTATCGTATGTCTTACAATTTGATCTGACAGTCCCTCTAATTCAACATCTTTTAATACCCGCTTTACCGCATTGGAAACGGCACTATCCGAACTGGAAAGACCTGTAAACAGTCCTTTATTGTCCTGATTTTCAAGAACATGATATATTCGGCGTTTCAGCTCTTTCTCAAATAAAGTTAAGGCATCTCTGTGGGCAGCCAGCACTGCCACCAGATTTTTTTCCAATCGTTTTAAACGGTCGGACAGGTCTGACTGCTCTGTTGTGTCCATGGGGGTCTCAAAATTCAACCCCCTTTGAGACGACAGGGATTCACCTTTTGCCAGTCCTGAAGACATTGCATCTTCAATAAAACCTGAGATAATGGTTTCTATCTGAATGAGGGCATCGGCCAACAGGGGTTTTAACGGATCAAGGCGATTTGCATCACCTACAGGGGACTGGGACGGTTTGTTTTTTTTATGCGGCGTTGAAAATTTATTTTTAAGCGCCTGGATAAACGCCGTATCCCTTTTTAATGCCCTTGCGGCAGTGCTTCTGCCCTCAGATAGCACCGCCTCAATAAATCGTATCAAACTGATCGGTCTTTTGTTCCCATCGCTGGCGTCATCAAGTATGTGCCACATTCGGGGCGGGGTGATACATTGGTCCTGATGAAAAAACCGATATCTGGGATGTATGTCACATTGCCCCATCCAGCTTGAAATGACCTGTCGGCTGTCAGGCCGGGATAAATTTTTGATGCCATCATATCTGGACAGTTTTTTCAGTCGCTGAAACGCCGACATCTGAAACACCGATGAAATATCGATATATTCCCTTTCCTGCCGAAGTGATACCCAGATCTCTTTTAATGTGTTTTCGAACTCATAAATCTCTAACGGATTATCAAGATATTCCTCTTTAAAAGCGATACTGTCCTGTGAAACGGGAAGTTCAATAACCTCTATGATGGTTCCCCCCGCAAGAAAGAGGGTTCCCGGTTCTATCTTTAACTTTTCAATGCGTTTTCCTTCTACCCAGGTACCGCTGACACTTTTTTCATCAATAAGGTAGTGCTCCCTTCCTTCTTTTTTTACCATGGCGTGCCACCTTGATATGGTCATATCAAAGGGCAACGTCAGATGGTTGCCAACCTGTCTGCCAATCTGGACGGCCGCTGCATTTTGGCGTATGCAGCTTCTGAGTCCATCCATTGGGCCGTCAAGGACCTCAAGTGCCAAAGTCGATTCCATATCAATTCTCCGGCAGCTGATCCAGCAGTTCTTTTGCCTGACTGTAATATGGAGATGTCTTTGGAATATCGCTTAACACGTCTCTGGCGGTTACCGTATCTCCAGATTGTATCAATGTCTTGGCCAGATCAATAAATGCCTGATGAGAAGTTTCCTGCCGGGTTCCGGATGCCGGGGCAGCAGTATTGGATGGCGGTTGCGGCTGGGAAACAACAGGCGTTTTCACGGTCTGGTCCGGCGAGTCTGAGAAAAGAAGGAAAATAATAAAGATGGTGATAAGGACCGACAGGACGGCAATGGCCGAAATAATCAATTTATTTTTATTGAATGCACGGGCCCCTTTGCCTTGCCTATGGGTACCATTGCCTTGGGTCGTTTTGGGAACAGGGTCAAAATCGACCGAAGATCTTCTGGGTACGCTGTGATCCGATAAAGGGTCAGGGGACGGTGTGTTCCCTTTCTCCCCGCCCACAGGAGAATATTCATTGGGAGACTGCGGTTCATGGGCCCGAGAATACGCCGGTATGAACGTGTCACGCGGTGACGGATCAAACGGGGTAGGGGGCTCACAGGCCGGGGGCGGCGTATTCTGAGGAGACGGCGCTCTACCGCCCACCATGCCGGCCCGCTGGTCCCGGTTCACAAGAAGGGTTTGATCTTCATCTCCTTCAAACTCCAGGCAGCAGGCGACATCCCCAATGGTAAACGATATTGGCGGATTCACACTCAGTACCGGGCCGGTATGAAGTTCGCCATTTAAATACAAGCCGTTTCGGCCAAAAATTTCTAATACAACGTCGGTGCGGTTCCTTTTAATACCCAGGTGCTTTCGACTTACGGTTTTGTTTTCTACAAAAAAATCACTTTCAATGCTTCGCCCCACGACAATGCCTTTTTCGGAGGTCACTGAAAGTTTATTTCCTGGATCATCCTCCAGAAAAAACAAAAGCTTTTCTTCTTTCTCCTCTGATTGAGGGGATATGAATATTGTCTTTTCATCATCAAAAGTCTTGCCTGAACCCACAGTTACTTTCCTTTTTTTATAAAATTAATAATTATTAACTTCTAATAAGGAACACTCTCCTCTATGGTATGAATTAAGGGCGTTGAAATGAGTTTTCTACACTTTAATTATTAGTATCAAATCGAACTTAAAGCAAGGAGTTTTAAAAAATAAGCCTCACGTAAAACGTTTTGCGGTAAATGGTGCCACGAAGGTTTGAATATTAAGATAGAATTACACCAGAAATTTATCCCTTGAAAAGGCAGGTTGAGCTTGGATATAACACCCCTATGAAATCCTTGTCAGAACAGGATGGGGGACGATGGTTTGAAAAAGGCCTTCACCACCCCAAAATAATGATGGTACTCTTGGCGGTGAGTATTGTTGGGTTAGGTGTGCTTTTCTTTTCTGTGTATTCACAGGTGTCTGAACGGATACGCATGGATCGGGAGATACTTTTGACAGAGACCGCAAGATTGTTGACGGCTCGGATAGATGAGTGGATTGATAAAAATGTCCGGGCGTTGACCGTTGCATCCCGGCAGCCTGGCATGATTTCCATGGTACCCGAAACCCAGCGTGTGATCCTCAATGGGATTCAACGGGAGTACCCATGGATTTACCTGGCGTTTACTCTGGATGAAACCGGAAAAAGTGTGGCGCGAAGTGACGGTGGCCGACTCAAAGATTACGCCGACCGGGAATACTTCCAAACGCTGAAAGGCGGTGCCGGGCTTTCCTGGCAGATCCTGGTGGGAAAGACCTCAGGTCGTCCGGCGTTGGTCATTTCCCTACCCATTGTCAAACAAGGTCACTTTGTGGGCGTGATTGCGGCGGCCATGACCCGTGATGCAATTTCGTCTTCGGTGGTGGCCCGGCAGATGGGAGAAACCGGGCATGCGTTTCTTTTAGATGATCAAAACAAGGTGATTGCCCATTCGGATCCTCTGTTTGTCATATCTGAGGCGTCCATCAGCGGACACGGGCTTCTAGGAACCGATGGAGATGGAAAACTGCTGTCCTATAATGATGGGGCAGGGACCCCTAAAATCGGTGTGATTCGAGGAAATCGACTGGGCTGGCATCTGATCCTGGAGCAGGATCGCCGGGAGGCCTTTAAAGAGCTATATCGTTTCCAGCGATTTATGGTCATGGCCTTTGGGGTTATGGTGGCCATGGTGCTGATAATCGCATGGCTGTTTGCTCGACTTTCGGTATCTCCAGTACTCAAAATGATTTCCGCTGGCCGGCGCCGGGAGGAAGATTTGGAAATCCAGCTGCAGAAGGTGAGAAAAATGGAGGCATTAGGAACATTTGCCGGTGGTATCGCCCATGATTTTAACAATATCCTGGGGGCAGTCACGACGTGCAGCGAGATGGCCATTGAAGATGTGGACGAAAACAGCCCGGCCCATGAAGATCTCAAACATATTCTAAAGGCGGCGACCCGGGGGCAAAAGTTGGTAAAACAGATCCTGGAATACAGCCGGAGCCGCAATACCCGTCATAAGCCTGTAAAACTGCATCGTATTATTCTGGAGTGCCTGGATCTGTTTAAGTCCTTTAAACCCGATGATATTGAGGTCGAACTGAATATCGCCTCCAAACTAGATTTTATTCTTGCGGATCCCACCCAGCTTCACCAGGTGATCATGAACCTGTTACTCAATGCCGAGCATGCCATGACAGGCCAAGCCGGCACCGTGTCCATTACCCTGACCCGGGAGGAGACGCCGCCTGACAGTGACACACCTTTGGTGGCATTGAGCGGGGGGCCCTATTTGCATCTTTCGATTGCCGATACCGGCTGCGGCATGGCGGAACATGTGCTTGAGCGAATGTTTGACCCCTTTTTCACCACCCATATGAATACCGGAGGGACAGGGTTGGGGCTTGCCATGAGTGATGCCATCATTCGGCGCCATAGGGGGGTGATTACTGCGGAAAGCCAGGTTGACCAGGGAAGCTGTTTTCATATTTACCTGCCCTGCATGGGGCATGGGGAGACCTTTGAGGAAGAAGACAAAGATGAGCCCGTGGCCGCGATGGGGGATGAGTCTATCCTGTTTGTGGATGATGACGAACACATGATCTACTCAGGCAGCCGCATGCTCCGTCGGTTGGGATACCAGGTGACGGAAGCGGATAATGCCGCATCTGCCCTGGTGGTGTTTAAGACGGACCCGAACCGGTTTGATCTGGTGATCACTGACCGGGTGATGCCAGGCGGTAACGGACCGGGGCTGGCCCATAGCATTCGCCGAATTCGCCCCGAGATACCCATTATTATGTGTTCTGGTTTTTTTAATAAAAAAGATGATGAGTTTCTGGATACGAAATATGATATTGAAGCATTGATTGATGAAACCGTATCCAAACCGTTTGAGATTAAACCCATGAGTATGCTTATCCGAGATGTCCTGGACAGGAGGAAAACATGAGCGAGTCGGCTGCCGTAAAGGTATTAATTGTAGATGATGATCCAGATTTTTGCTATGCCTTGGGCCGGATTGTGGGCCGCCTGGGTCATGAAACCATCTTTACAGATACCCTGGCTGCGGCCCGTGCTGCGGCTGTTTCCTCGGCGTTCAGTCTGGTATTGCTGGATGTGGGACTTCCCGACGGTTCCGGTCTGGATCTCTTGCCGGATCTCAAGGCACTGCCCTTAGATCCTGAAGTTGTAATCATCACAGGTGCGGGGGATGCCCAAAGCGCAGAGATGGCCATTTTAAACGGCGCCTGGAGCTATATCGAGAAAACAGCCTCGGCGAAAGAGATTTCTCTGGCCTTATCTCAAGCCCTTCAATTTCGCAGGGAGCGACTCAAGGCCCTGGGGCATGACACGGTCACCCATCTGAATCGGGAAGAGATCATCGGCGTCAGCCCCAGGATTAAACGGGTCTTGGACGAGGTAGCAAAAGCGGCTGCCTGTGATGCCGGGCTGTTGATCACTGGTGAAACCGGCACCGGAAAGGAGTTGTTTGCACGGGCCGTCCATAAAAACTCATGCCGCAGCCACAAAGACATGGTGGTGGTGGACTGCGCCGCCCTGCCCGAAACTTTAGGAGAAAATCTTCTTTTCGGCCATACAAAGGGCGTTTACACCGGTGCCGATGCCAGTCGGGACGGGCTAATTTTGGCGGCTCACCAAGGGACCCTGTTTCTGGATGAGGTGGGAGAATTGCCATTGAGCCTCCAGAAAATCCTGCTTCGAGTACTCCAGGAAAAGCGGTTTCGTCCATTGGGTCGGGAAAAAGAGATATTCAGCGATTTCAGACTCATTGCTGCCACCAACCAAGACCTGGATCAAATGGCAGAAGCGGGCAGGTTCAGAAAGGATTTATTGTTCAGACTTAAATCCCTACACATTGAGCTGCCAGCCCTTCGGCATCGATCCGGAGACATGAAAATTTTAGCCCGACACTACCTGGACCGATACTGCGAGGCACAATCCATAGATTCCAAAGGCCTGTCATCGGATTTTACGGAAGTGATCTCAGCCTATTCCTGGCCTGGTAATGTCCGGGAACTGGCCCATACCATGGAACATGTGGTGATTGCTGCCCTGACCTCGCCCATCGTGTTTTCCTCCCATCTTCCCCCTGCTATTCGTGCGGCTGTGGCCAGGGCCGGATTTGCCGGAGAGCAATCCGCGGCTATCGGGTCGGAACAGGATGCGGGATATGGTAGCGGCCCCATGCCGTCCTTATCCCAATACCGGGATAACATTCTGGCCATCCATGAGAAAAAATACCTTAAAGATCTGCTCAGCCGATCTGCAGATATTCATTCTGCCTGCAAGACATCTGGCCTCTCCCGGTCAAGGCTTTATGCATTATTGAAAAAATACGGCATTTCCGCAAAACAAAAAAAGGGGGCCGCAGCCTGAGTGGACCATTCCATCTCATCTGCGACACCCTGTCTTTTTTTATTTGTTGTGCCTGGGTATCGATAGACCCAGGACAGCCCGTGGCCGTTATTGAAATAGACCTATATTTATTTGGGTTAATTACTTGCCAAAACTGCCCAATCCGGCATGACACTGGGATCAATGCCAAATGCGGCTGTCCCCAGGACAAGAAACAATCCAGTGATAACAACCACACCAATGAGATTAATCAATATCCCCGCCTTGACCATTTCATAAATTTTGACCCGGCCGGAACCAAAAACAATGGCGTTGGGCGGGGTGGCCACTGGCATCATAAAGGCGCATGAGGCGGACAGGGTGGCCGGGATTAAAAGCATCAGCGGGTTGGTTTTCATGGCCACGGCAATGGAAGAGAGAATGGGCAGAATCATCTGAGTGGTGGCCGTATTAGAAGTGAGCTCCGTCAAAAAGGTGAGGGTCGTACAAATGCCGGAGATCATGAAGACAGTGCTGGCACCTTCCAATATTCCAAGTTTGTTTCCAATAAAAACGGAAAGCCCTGATGCCTGAAACCCTTTGGCCAACGCAAACCCACCACCGAACAACAGGATGATACCCCAAGGTAGCTTTGAAAATACGCCGCTGTCCAGAATGGCGGCAGACTTGGCATTGGGTGAGCGGGTGGGCAGGATAAAAAGCAGTGTTGCCATGGCCACAGCCACCGTGCCGTCATCAATGAGTTTAGGATACGGCAGCAACCCTGCCCAGCCCGGAATGACCATAAAGCCCATATTCAGGTTTTTTCGGAATATCCAGAGTATTGCCGTCAATAAGAACACGACAAGCACTGATTTTTCTTCAGGAGATAAGGGGCCTAAGTCTTTATATTCTTTTTCCACGATGGAGTGGTCCACAGTGATGTGGGACGGTACCCGGAAAAATACCCGGGTCAGCATCACCCAAATGATGCCAATCATAACAGCGGTCAGGGGCAGGGCCATCAGCATCCATATGCCAAAGGAGATGGCAGGTGCATTGGGAAAGGTCTGCTCAAAAGTACGCACCAGTACCAGGTTAGGCGGCGTACCCACGAGGGTGGCAGCCCCGCCCATGGAGGCGGCATAGGCAATGCCCAGCAGGATACAAAGGGTAAAATTGTGGGTGGATTTTTCATCAAATTGCTCTTCCATCTTCAGGATAATGGACATGGCAATGGGCAGCATCATCACCGCTGTAGCGGTGTTGGATATCCACATGGACAAAAATGCCGAAGCCACCATGAATCCAAAGACCAGTCGGGAAGGGCCGCCGCCAATGGTTTTTACGGTGAACAGGGCAATGCGTTTATGCAGATTCCATTTTTCCATGGCAAGGGCGATGAGAAATCCGCCCATAAATAAAAAGATAGTGGAGTTGAAATAGACGCTCGCTGCTGCTTTGCCTTTCATGATGCCCAGCAACGGGAAAAGGATAATTGGAAACAGCGCCGTGGCGGCCAGGGGGACAGCTTCTGTGACCCAAAAAACCGCCATGAGTGCGGCAACTGCCGCCATGCGTCCCACCATGGGGTTGGTCGGATCAATATTGAGCATGAGTACGATTAAAAATAGAATCGGCCCAAGAATCAGCCCTGTGAGCTGTAACCCGTTTCTTTTATTGACTGTGTCTGACATACATTTCCTCCTTTAAGCTTAAGTTAAGGTCTATCCAGAAGGTTAATGCAATGGGTGTGCCGTTGTTGACCCGCGTTAAATTAGATGTATATTCAACGGGTTGATATTTACCAACGATACGATAAAACACTCAATTGTCCTGTTATGGTGGATAAAATCCTGCCGAACAGGACAAAAAAAAGGACGAAAACTACACGTTCCGCTCTTAGAGATTGACCCCCAAATGAACGAGATCCGTTTAAAAATCCAAGGTTTTTTTGAGGTCTTCCCGGGTGAAGTCCCAGGTGACGTTATGGGGGGGCAGTTCTGCATCATTGAGGAACATTTCAGGCAGCTGGTCATCCACTTCGGTAAACCCCGCTCTTTTGTTGAACTCTTTTTCGTTTCTAAGGATATCTTTGCCCAGTTCAATGATATCGTCCGGGGTCAGCGCAAGCCCGCATTGGGCGTTGATCATTTTGGCGATAGTGGGCAGGGCATCATCATTGTCCAGAACCGCAAAGGCCACGAACAGATAGAGTTCGGCAGCATCAACGGCGGCAGTCGCCACCTGCAGGCCCTGGGAAAGTTCCATGTTCCCTTCTTTTTTTAGGGGATCAACGGTGACGCCCACGGCCAGGATGTTCGCAGTGACGCCATAGCCTGCAGTGTGATCGGCACCCATGGGAGTGGTGGCATAGGTGACACCGACACCTTTACAGGCACGGGGATCGTAAGCAGGCAAGGCCTGTTTTTTAACCACAGGCACCCGGTCAACACCCAGGGCATCGCCGGTATAAGCGGCGCCATTGCCGATGATTTTGCCTTCAATGCCGAACTCGCCAATTGTTGAGAGTAGGTTGATGGCTGCCTTACCGTCACCCCAGGGGATCATGCCGCCTTCCATGGCAATCCCCAGGGCCACGCCCATTTCAATGGTATCCAGCCCAAAGTCGTCGCAGAGTCGATCCATGGTGGCGATGTCATCCAGGTCTTTCACCATGCAGTGGGCACCAAAGGCCCAGATGGTTTCGTACTCAAACCCGGAGGTCAGATATTTATTGTCCTTGTCGTGGTAGACGTTGGAGCATCTGATCACACAACCAGGATGGCAGCCTTCAGTGGTGATGCCGCTGCGGGCTTGAATATTTTCGGCCATGGTTTCACCGGAGATGGCCTGGGCATGTTCAAAGCGACCGTTCCTGAAATTAGTGAGGGGGGATTTTGCGCCCGCGGAAAGACGGCCGGAGTCGGCAGCCGGAGAGCCGGACATAATGCCTGGGGCAAAGATCAGTTTGTTACGTCTTCCTAGCGGATGGCAGGTGGCAGGCACTTCATCCAGGACCATTTTTGAGGTCAGCAGAAGTTAGAAATCTCTATAATCGACCGACATCCGAGAGTTCAGACAGTCCATCGGGGTTATGGATGAGAATATCCTTTGTTTCGACGGTGATGAGGTCAGCCGCACCCATTTTTTTTAAAATTCTGGATACGGTTTCTGGCGTGGTGCCGATCAGATTGGCCAGCTGGGCCTTTGAAATGGGCAAGGTTACTTTATCGGGCATCTTGCCGGATGTTCTGGATTCCTCCTGGGCAAGGGTCAGAATATAAGCCGCCAATCGTGCGGGGACTTCCTTGAGGCTTAGATTCTCGATCTGGATGGTGAAGGCCCGCAATCGTTTAGACAGGTCTGCCAGCATGGTCATGGCCAGGGCCGGGTAAGTGGAGATCAATTCAACAAAGGCATCCCGGGGCAAAAAGATGATCTTGGATGGGGCCAGAGCCATGGCAGCGGCTGGAAAACTCTTTCCTTCAAATACGGGTACTTCCCCAAACGTATGGCCGGGGCCGTAAATATGCAGGATCTGCTCCTTCCCTTCAACGGAGAGTTTGAATACTTTTATTTTGCCTTCACCCACGATGTAAAATCCTGTAGCCCGGTCTCCTTCCTGGAATATCATTTCCCCCCGTCCAAAGTGCATTGCCTTAGCCCGTTCTGAAAGGGTTGTCAGTTGGCTTTCTGACAATCCTGAAAAAAGGGGTATGGATTTTAGTGTGTTAATGGTAGGCTATCCTTGTATTGGTGTTAATTATAAATGAATCATCCAAATCAAATGGCCATCCTTCGACCGAATCTTTCACCAAGACGCATTCACAACTCAACTTGAAAGAAGCTGAATGGGTTTGCATCATTCTTTCAGATAAAAATATATCGCTGAGTTCACCGGCGAGTGAAACGAGTCCGGTGAAACGACTTGTTCAAGTAAGCCGCTACGCGGCAGATTTCCCCCCGCCAGCATTGTTCAATTCCA
>PDWI01001790.1_pt1 | contig 33436 bp, 24 predicted proteins | sample 1430891 | NCBI WGS metagenome assembly PDWI01 (sample SAMN01162508, study PRJNA174530) | Oral metagenome, whole genome shotgun sequencing project. | biome: Marine environment; feature: Marine mammal; material: Swab sample of the gingival sulcus; isolation source: swab sample of gingival sulcus... | reverse complement strand
CTGCTGTATTTACATAAGGAGAACTGGCTAAAATTAGAGTTTCTGTCGGTGTCCAACGTGAAGTAATACGAGCTATGGGTAAGGTTATTTCTTTATTTATTTTTGCGATAAGTTGCGTTTCAGCTTGCGTTTGCGGGTTTTCTTTTATAGCCTCTGCAACGGATTCTTTTACTATATGGGCAACACTCTTTTTAGATTTTGGTGCAAGTTTTTGTTGTAACTCTTTTAAATTTGTTCCTTCTTCTAACACTGCACCACGTTCAGATTTTATACGGAATGTAATTTGTAGATAGTTTGGTAATATTACTTGCTGCCAATGTTCTTTAGTAATTGTAAAACCACGTAGTTCCTGTACGATTTGCTTAAAAGTGTCTTGAAAACTTCCAGTATTATTTTTTGGGTCACAGGTTTTTTCCCAAGCGGGGAAATGTAATAAAATTTCGCGTGCTACGTCTGGTGCAGGTACTAAATTTCGGCGCACATTTTTTGGTAATGCGCGAATTGTGCTTACTATGAGCTCTTCTTGCATTCCCGGAATTAACCAATCAAACCCCACCTCTTGCAATTTTGGGAGTACGGTTACTGGTACATCAATAGTTAATCCATCCGCATATTTATCGGGAGAAAAAGTGTAGTGAATAGGCAGAGAAAATTCTCCTTGTTCCCACCAGTTGGGAAAGTCATCGTGTTTAAAGGAATCTGCTCCGAGGAGGAAATCTTGTGTGAAATCAAGCAGATGTGGATTTTTTATTCGCTCTTTTTTCCACCAAAAATCAAAATGATTAGTTGAAATAATATTTTCAGGAATTCGTTTAGCAAAAAATAAAAACTGTTCACTATCATCAGCAATTAACCCATATTGACGCATTTTATCTTGAGTTTTTTGCGCTTGCTCTAACATTTGCCCATTATGCTTATAAAATTCATGATGGTTTCGCCACTGTCGTTCTACCAGTGCGTTCTTAATAAACAACTCTCGGGCAATGGGTTTAGCGTTAGGTAAATTTATTTTAGATAATAGTACTTTACGATCGGCAATTAAGGTCATGCCGTAGAGGGTTACACGTTCATTTACCATAGCCACATTTTTCCGCGCAGACCAAAACGGTTCGCCATATTGCCGTTTGACTAGGTGCTCAGCAGCTTCTTCTATCCATTCTGGTTCAATTTTTGCTACGCTTCGTGCAAATACCTGAGAAGTTTCAACCAGTTCGGCACTCATAACCCAACTAGGATTGCGTCTATATAACCCTGAACCTGGCCAAATAATAAAATGATGTCCACGCGCACCAATATAGTTACGTTTTCGTTCATCCCAATTGCCCAGATTAGAAAGCAGTCCGACCAGCAGGGAGCGGTGAATATCTGTATTTTTTTGCTTATTTTGTTTGTGTCCTACGTGTTTTATTGCGTTAATAACATCGCGATTTTGGCTGGTATCTGGAGTTTTTTCGCGCGCAATTTGTAGTTGTTTTTCGTTAGGAATACTAATTTTATTAAGTGCTATTCCTAACGGGTGAGATAGTTGTTGTAGTTGATTTACTAAATCTTGCCACTGTTTGAATCGTAACCAGTTAATATATTCGTCACGACACATGCGTCGAAAAGCGTTACCAGAAAGTTCACGTTGTTGGGTAAGTAAATATCGCCACAGGTTTAAGTAAGCTAAAAAGTCTGATTGGGGATCGGTAAAACGGGCGTGTAGTTGATCTGCCTGTGTTTGAAATTCCAGTGGGCGCTCGCGTACATCTTGCACACTCATAGCAGCTACTAAAATTAAGACCTCTGCTCCGCAACCATTGTTTTTTGCTTCCAGCAGCATTCTTCCCAGTCGTGGATCTATGGGTAGTTTGGCTAACGTCCGACCAATTTTTGTAAGTTTTAGTTGTTTTCCACCGTGTTTTATCGCCCCAATTTCTTCAAGGAGTTGAATTCCTGAACGTACGCTTTTGATATCTGGTGTGGCAATAAAAGGAAAGTTTTTAATTTTTCCCAATCCTAGTGCGGTCATTTGTAAAATTACAGACGATAATGAAGTACGCAAAATTTCTGGTTCGGTAAATTCATCTCGCGTTAGAAAATCTGTTTCTGAATAAAGACGAATGGCAACACCGTCGGCTACTCGCCCACATCTACCAGCACGTTGATTCGCACTAGCTTGCGAGATGGGCTCAATGGGTAAACGCTGGACCTTTGTTTTTGGAGAATAGCGCGAGATTCGTGCGGTTCCGGTATCTATTACATATTTAATTCCCGGTACGGTAATAGAAGTTTCTGCAATATTTGTAGCTAAAATTATGCGTCGATGTTGGCGGGGGTTAAAAATACGTACCTGTTCTTGATTAGAAAGGCGTGCAAAAAGTGGAAGTACTTCAATTGCGTTTGGGGTTTTAGAGTTTTGGTTAGGGGCAATATAGCGATTTCCCAGTTCGTCGCGTAAGGCTTTTTCCGTTTCGCGAATTTCCCCTTCTCCAGAAAGAAACACTAAAATATCTCCGTTACCTTCTTGCATTAGTTCATTTGTGGCATCAATGATGCCAGTGATTTGATCACGCGGAGTAAAGTTTTCTGTTTCCTCGTATTCAGTTAATGGCTCGTTAAGGGGACGGTAACGTATTTCTACGGGATAGGTACGCCCAGAAACTGAAATAATTGGAGCTACGTTTCCTTTATAGCCACCGTGCATATATTCACCAAAATGTTCGGCAAAACGTTGGGCGTCAATTGTTGCTGAAGTAATAATGAGTTTTAAGTCGGGGCGTTTTGGTAGTAACTGTGAAAGATAGCCGAGTAAGAAGTCAATATTTAGTGAACGTTCGTGTGCTTCGTCAATAATAATAGTGTCGTAGCGGAGTAATTGTGGATCGGATTGAATTTCTGCTAGTAGAATTCCGTCTGTCATTAGTTTTACTGCGGTGGCGGGTGAAGTTTTTTCGGCAAAACGAATTTGATAGCCAATTGCTTCACCTAGTGTAACGCCAAGTTCGGTACTGATACGTTCGGCAACCGTGCGGGCAGCAATGCGTCGGGGTTGGGTGTGCCCAATTATTTTATCTGTACCGCGTCCTAGTTCTAGGCATATTTTAGGAATTTGGGTAGTTTTTCCTGAACCGGTTTCCCCAGCAATAATTACTACTTGATTTTTTTCTATGGCGGTACGAATTTCTGCACGATATTGGGTAACAGGGAGGTTAGGGGGATATGTAATTTTTGGTATTTCCCGCATAGTTATTTTACCTCTCTTTTTCTAACTGTATTTTCTCATATTTATATTTTTATTTGGTTGTGTTTTTTGCGGATTTTAATGCAATTGAAACAAATTTATTTTTTCGGCGTGTTTTGGCTAGACCTTTTGCAAAAAACCCATTATTATCTATATCTAGTGGTATAAAAAGAAAAAGGACACAATATGTTGGTAGAAAACGTTACTAAAACTGGTGTAATGGTTATAAAACGAGACGGCCGTAAGGTGGTTTTTGATCCCTCTAAGATATATCGTGCAATTTATTTAGCACTTAATCATAACGGTGTAGAGGATCACCCCTTTGTTATGGACGCGGTTCGTGCAGTTATTGACGAACTACCAGAAGGTGACGTAGATATTGCCACTATTCAAAAATCGGTAGAAAACTACCTAATGAGTTCAAAATATCCAGATGTAGCACGTGCCTATATTGAATATCGTCATGACCGTGACGTGGTTCGTGATCAAGATATGGATGTTAATTATTCGGTCGGCAAGCTACTAAGTCGCGATAAGAGTGTAGTTAATGAAAACGCAAATAAAGACTCTAGCGTTTTTAATACTCAGCGTGATCTTACTGCTGGTTCGGTTGCAAAAGCCTATGCGTTACGTTCAATGCTTCCGCGCACGGTTGCTAACGCACACATTAAGGGTGAAATTCATTTCCACGATTTGGATTACAATCCTTTCCAACCTATGACTAACTGTTGTTTGGTTGATATTGCAGGCATGCTTGCTAACGGTTTCAAGATTGGTAACGCACAGGTAGAATCGCCACGTTCTATTAACACTGCAACGGCACAGATTGCACAAATTATTGCTAATGTTGCTTCTTCACAGTACGGCGGTTGTTCGGTAGACCGGGTTGATGAAGTTCTTGCTCCCTATGCACAAATTAATTTTGATAAGCATCTTGCAGATGCTAACGAATGGGTAGCAGCAGAAAAGCGTGAAGATTATGCGTGGACAAAAACCCGCAAAGATATTTATGATGCAATGCAGTCACTTGAATATGAAATAAATACGCTTTATTCGTCTAATGGTCAAACTCCGTTTGTTACCCTTGGTTTTGGTTTAGGAACGTCCGAATTTGAGCGGGAAATTCAAAAAGCTATTTTAGAAGTACGCATTAAGGGCGTAGGTAAAGATCATCACACCGCAATTTTCCCGAAACTCGTTTTTGGTTTGCGTCGTGGTGTGAATTTAGAATCGCAAGATCCAAACTATGATATTAAACAGTTGGCTTTGGAGTGTTCCTCTAAGCGTATGTATCCAGACGTACTTTCTTACGATAAGCTCACCGAAATTACTGGCGATTATAAAGCACCGATGGGTTGCCGTTCTTTCTTACCAAAGTGGATAGATCCAGAAACCGGTGAAGCTGTTAATTCGGGTCGAGGCAATTTGGGCGTAGTTACCCTTAACGTTCCGCGTATCGCAATTGAATCTTATGGTCGCAAAGATCGTTTCTGGCAGATTTTTGCTGAGCGTATGGAAATTATTAAAGAGGCTTTATTATTCCGAGTAAATCGGTGTGAAGAAGCTACCCCCGAAAACGCTCCGATTCTTTATAAGCACGGTGCATTCCAGCGACGTGCAGAAGAGGGTGAAAAAACGGTTTCCAAGTTCTTCCAAGATCAGCGAGCCACGGTTTCTATTGGCTATATTGGTCTTTATGAAGCTGCCACAGCTTTCTATGGTCCAGATTGGGAAAGCAATCCAGAGGCTAAGGAATTCACTTTAGAAATCGTACGTCGTTTAAGTGAATATGCTAAAGCGTGGAAGGAAGAATATCCTTACTGGTTCTCGGTATATTCCACACCTTCGGAGTCGTTAACGGATCGTTTCTGCCGTTTAGATCAGGCAAAGTTTGGTCGCATTCCAGATATTACGGATAAGGATTATTACACCAATTCTTTCCACTATGATGTGCGTAAGAACCCAACTCCGTTTGAAAAACTTGATTTTGAATCTGAATATCCATACTACACAAGTGGCGGTTTCATTCATTACTGTGAATATCCGAAACTGACTCACAATCTTAAAGCGTTAGAGTCTGTGTGGGATTACGCCTATGATCGGGTTGCCTATTTGGGCACAAACACCCCAATTGATCATTGCTACGAATGTGGTTTTAACGGTGAATTTAATCCTACGGCAGAAGGTTTCCAGTGCCCAGACTGTGGTAATGAAGATCCTAAGACCTGTGACGTGGTAAAGCGTACTTGTGGTTATCTTGGTAATCCGCAAAAGCGTCCGATGGTACATGGTCGTCACGTAGAGATTTCTAACCGTGTTAAACATTTAGACGGTCCAACTCGATAAATTTGACCGGTCTAATATCTATTAGACGAGATAATTATGCCCGTTCGTGATGAAAACGGGATAGCCCAACCCGCTCCGTGTGAATGGAGCGGGGAAGTGCTATCTCAGCTTAATATCGCCGACTATAAGCCATTTAATTTTGTGGATGGCGAAGGAGTGCGGTGTTCCGTTTACGTTTCTGGGTGTCCTTTTAAGTGTCCTGGGTGTTATAACGTAGCTGCTCAGAGTTTCAAATATGGAACTCCCTATACGACAGAGTTAGAACAGCAAATTTTACAAGATGTTTCCCAAGACTTTGTAGCGGGACTTTCTCTTTTGGGTGGGGAACCTTTTTTAAACACCCCAATTCTTTTACCTTTGGTAAAAAAATTACGTGTAAAGTTTGGTAATACAAAAAATGTGTGGATTTGGTCGGGATATACCTACGAAAGACTATTGCAAGATACTCCAGATAAACGAGAATTACTTGAGCTGTGTGATGTGTTAGTAGATGGCCCGTTTATTAGAAGCCAATACCATCATGATTTAGCATTTCGGGGTTCTCATAATCAACGGATTATTGATTTACGGCAAAGTTCTTTTGATAATGTGGTGTTGTGGCGGTCTGGTCAACGTGATTCAGAAGGTAATGTACCTTTCTTAAAGCCTGCTCCCGCCTCGTCTTAATTCGTAAAATTTATTTTTCCCTTATTATCAAAGTAGTTCATAATATTGTTTGGAGCGATATGAAATATTTTTGGGGATTTATTGCATTAGTGTTAGCTTTATTTTCACTTATTACCCTTAATCTCAGTATATTTACTCCATTTCAGCACTTTATGTTTAAGTTTCCTTTTGTAAACCTTATGTCTTTTCGGGTAGCGGTGGCACTAGTTTTATTTACTATGGGAATTTTTATTTTTATTCTCTCCTTTATTCGCTTAGTTAAGCGGGGACGTGCTTTAATTTCGGGCTTATTAGCCGTTATTTTATTGGTTGTTAGCTTACTACATGGGGGAATTATTCTTACCAGAGGGATAACCAATACAGAAAAATTACCCTTAGATTATGGCGTAAGTATGATGGAAAAAGGTGACGGTACTCTAACCGTCCTTTCCTATAATACGCAAGGTGGGCAGACTACCGTAATGCAACTTGCAGACGTAATTATAAAAAACGGGGTAGATATTGTGGTGTTACCAGAAACTTCTACCGCCCGGGGAAATAAATTGCGGTTATTACTGCAAGAAAAAGGATTAAATTTTCAGTTTTTTAATACGGATACTCCAGATACGGCGCCCGAATTTTCTTCTACAATCCTATTGGTGTCGAGTGGTTTAGGAAAATATACGCAAGAAGATTTAGTAGCGGGGAATAATACGACTTTATCTGGTGTTAAAGCCGTGTCGGTAGCAGGAGATATGCCCGATATTATCGCGGTTCATCCCATGGCACCTATTCCAGAATTTATTTCCCGTTGGAAACAAGAGATTACTACGGTTTATAACCAATGCGTAGAAAATTCTAATTTTATTATGGCAGGAGATTTTAATTCCACTGTTGATCATCAAAACGCATTAGGCATTACTTGTATTGACGCGGGGCAAGAAGCAAAAATTGCAGGTTTGGGCACTTGGCCAGCTACCACTTCACCCTATTTAGCCACGCCAATTGACCGAGTTTTACACGATGGTAATCACTACACGGGGAGTAAAGGCAAATTAGTAAAAATAGGAAATTCTGATCATCGGGGAATTTTATTAAGACTTAGTCCCAATACTAATTTTTAATGCGTGAAATTTGTGCTAATAGTTCGTAACCATCTTTTCCCCGAATAACCGGAATGCCGTATTCTTCAATATCCGTATCTTCGCGGTTACCTTCACTTGGATCAACCGTGCCGTGTGAAAGAACCTGCTCTACGGGGTTAAGTTCACGTAACGCGATTCCTTTTACGCGGGAAGGATGTTCGCGGGCTAAATCATCATAAATTAACGGATCGTTTTGCCCGTCATCACCTACCAAAACCCACTTAATATTGGGAAACATAATTAGCAGATTACGTAATTGTGTTTTTTTATGTTCTATCCCGCTACGGAAAAGTCCAGTTGGGGTTGGCCCCCAGTCAGTCATCAATAACGGACCGAGCGGAAAACGATAAGTGCGTATAAATTCTAGCAGAGTAGAATGTGCATTCCATGCTCCGGTAGAAAGATAGAAAATTGGAGCATTTTTATTTTCAGCCAGAATATGATGATAAAAATCTGCCATTCCAGCCACTGCTTGCCGAGTGTTGGTGTGTATGACGAAAGAATTCCAAGCAGCTAAAATTTTTCGGGGTAGCCAAGTAACCATAATCGTATCGTCAATATCAGAAATAATTCCCTGCTTTACATCCGCAGAAATAATTAAAATTGGGGCAGTTACTTCATTTCCCACTAACGGCACAATTTTTACATTATGCCAGCCAGCTGAAAGTCCATGATTTTCTACCAGTACATCAAGATACCCATTACGATCGGTACGTGCCTTAATATTTTGTTTTCCTATGTGGATTTCTACGGGAAGAAAACCTACTTGAGTGGTAAAAAATTGCCGCCAACCACGCTGTGCCTCTGCCCGAGTTTCAATTGCTAGTTCTGCAAAATCTCGTACGGTATGGGTGGTAATAATGCCAGTTTTTTCTAAATAATCTAAATTAAAACGGGTATATTTTCGTTTACCTTCCGGCTCTGCCATTACTGCTCGTGCTAAAATTTTTACCGCGTTAGTTGAGCCATAACCACTATAAGGAATAATTTGTGGAATCCACCCCTGATGGCGACGACGTACAATTCCACGTTTATTTAAGTTTTCTTTGGTTTTACGAATTAAATTAGTTAATACCATTTTTCTACTTTTTATGAGCTATTTTAGGAACTTTAGAGAACACGGTGGATTCGTAGCGGTAAATATCTCCCCGATAAATATGCCGTCCCCATTCTATAATTCGTCCCTCTTCATCAAAGGCGGTACGGTTAATAGTTAAAACGGGTTCACGGGTGGTAATACCCAACAATTTAGCCGCGCGACGTTTTGGACGTTCTGCACCTACCGATTGTTCGGTAGAAGAAATGTCTACTCCATTATTTAGTAAGAGTTGGTAAAGACCCTCATTCAGCAGGTCGTTATAACTGGGTGCAATTTGTTTTGGTAACCAGTTAAATAGGATTGCCACCGGAATACCGTCTTTGAACCGTAGCCGCTCCAATTCTAAAACTGGTTCTCCAATGCTACATCCTAATTTTTCGGCAATAAGTTTATTGGCACTAATGAGTTCATAGTGCAAAATGTCGGTAGTAGAAACTTTTCCTTCACGGCGAATATCCGTATAGAGTGAGCTAAGTAAATTGATTTGGTGTCGTGTTTTAGGGGCAACAATTGTGCCTGATCCACGCCGACGTAATAGTAATCCTCTATCTACCAGTGTTTGCATTGCTCTGCGGGTGGTAGGACGAGAAACTTGTAGCCGGCTAGCTAAGGCTACTTCATTTTCAATTAGCGTCCCCGGAGTTATGATGCCATCTAAAATGGCGCGCTGAATTGGCTCGGAGATCTGCTCGTGGAGTGGAGTAGAAGTGCTCCGATTTAAGGAAATTTTTGGTTTCCAAGCCTGATGCGCCATTGTGTCCTTTCTGGGATTAGTTTGCGAGCGCGCTCGCGACTACGTCTTTTGCTTCTGCTTGTACCTGTGCTAAATGTTCGTCACCCTTAAAAGATTCGGCATAAATCTTATATACGTCTTCGGTACCAGAAGGACGAGCAGCAAACCATGCATTTTCGGTGCACACTTTTAAGCCACCGAGTGGTGCATTATTTCCGGGAGCTTTAACTAGCTTTTGGGTAATTTTCTCTCCAGCAAGTTGGGTAGCACTAACCGAAGTTGCAGAGAGTTTAGCTAACTTAGCTTTTTCTTCTTTAGATGCGGGAGCGTCAATACGGGCATAAACAGATTCTCCGTATTTGTCAGTTAGTTCCCGATGTAAGGCTGAAGGAGTTTTGCCAGTAACTGCCATAATTTCAGCAGCTAGCAAATCCATAATTAAACCATCTTTATCGGTGCTCCAAACGCTACCGTTTTTACGTAAGAAAGAAGCGCCTGCTGACTCTTCTCCGCCAAAGCCCACTTCGCCGGAAATTAACCCGTCTACAAACCATTTGAAGCCTACGGGAACTTCTACCAATTTTTTATTTATTCCGCCCACTACCCGATCAATTAGAGAAGAAGAAACTAGGGTTTTTCCTACCGTATTAGTTTGCCATTGTGGACGATTAGTAAAGAGGTAGTTTATGGCTACGGCTAGGTAGTGATTAGGATTCATTAACCCCGCATCGGGAGTAACAATTCCGTGCCGATCCGAATCGGCATCATTGCCAGTAGCAATATCATAAGGGGCGGTTCCGGCAACTTGCATTTTTTGCACTAATGAAGCCATCGCATTTGCAGATGAACAATCCATACGAATTTTTTCATCCCAATCCAAGGTCATAAAATACCAAGTTGGATCAACTATTGGATTTACAACCGTTAAATCTAATCCGTAGTGTTCACCAATTTCTCCCCAATAGCGAGCTGCCGCGCCACCCATGGGGTCTGCACCAATTTTAATTCCTGCACTTTTAATAGCGGCAAAATCAATTACGTGCTCTAAATTTTTTACGTATTCGGCAAGATAGTCATAAGTGCGAGTGGTGTTTGCTTTTATTGCCTGTTCGTAGGGAATACGTTTAATATTTTTCCAACCTGTACGTAAAATTTCGTTTGCACGATCTGCGATTATTGTGGTGATATTGGTATCTGCGGGACCGCCGTTAGGGGGATTGTATTTAAATCCGCCATCACGAGGTGGATTATGGGAAGGGGTAATAATAATTCCGTCTGCTAAACCCGTGCCAGTAGTGCGTACACCCTGTGGGCTACCCGCTCCATTTGCCATAAGAATTGCTAAAGATACGGCTGGGGTAGGAGTCCATTCTCCGCGAGAATCAATGCGTACTTCTACGTTATTAGCTGCTAATACTTCTAGGGCGGTACGTTCTGCTGGTGCAGATAGAGCGTGCGTATCTCTACCAATAAATAGTGGACCATCAATTTGTTGTGATTTACGATATTCCACAATTGCTTGAGTGGTGGCTACAATATGTGCTTCATTAAAAGCCGTATCTAAAGCACTACCACGATGACCCGAAGTGCCAAACACAATTTTATGATTTGGATTTTCTGGGTCTGGTTCTAGTTGATAGTAGGCAGAGATAAGTTCATCTACATCAATTAGATCAGTTGAAAGGGCAAGAGTGCCAGCACGTGTATTCATAGTTATATTTTCGCAAAGAATTAAAGAAAAATTAAGCGATTTATATTAGTTCACGCTTTCCAGCAATCCGTAGTGCGAGCCAACCGAGTGGTACTCGTCCCCAGAAAGTGAAAAGACGATATAGCACAGCGGTAGAGAAAGCAACGGAATATGGAATTCCCGCTAATGCTAATCCGCCGGTTAAAGCAGCTTCTACTGGACCAATACCACCTGGTGAGGGCACGGCAGAGCCGACCGAATTAGCTATAAGATAGGTTATTGCTAGCGTAACTATGGATAAATCATATCCAAAGGCTTTTAAGGCAAACCCAAAACAACTAACGAAAGCAACGGTCATAATAACTGAACCCAGTAGACCTAAGAGAATTCGTTGGGGGTGAGTTCCCAGCCAAATCATGCGAGGCCAAATTTGGTCTAAAGTGGGTTTAATCTTTTTCCAAATCCAGTTACGTAATTTCGGAATTGAGAATATTACCAACAAGATTGCTATTAGCGTGATTACGATAATTAAAATTGTGGTTGAGGGTACTGAGAAAGTATTTAGTTCCCCAGAACCGAGTGAAAGCAGTGCTAATAAAGTTACGGTAGTTATAAATTGTGCGAGTTGCACTAGCGTAACCGTAGCAATTGCTGGGGTGGTGGTTACTCCGCGTTTTTGTAAGAAACGTAAATTTAGGGCAGCGGGGCCAACGCCAGCTGGAGCAACTAAAGTTACTACTGAAGCTGCTACTTGAATTAGTACGGATTCCCCTAACGGTAAGCGCTCTTTGGTGTAGGCTTTTAGGGTCATACCCGCACCCAAATACGTGAGCAGTCCAGCCACAAAGCTAGCAATCATCCATCCGATAGAAGCGTTCATTACCGCTTTAGAAACGTCATTAAAGTTCATTGATACTAGCAGTAAGTAACCTGCGACCACGCCAATAATAATGGTAATGATGGTTTTAATTGAGAAACGTCGTAGGGTTACAGCTTCAGCTGATAAAGTTTCGGGTATTTCTGCAGTAATTAGGTCTACTAATTTTTGGAATTCTTTTTTATTAGAAAAACTTTTTCGGGTATTAGCAGGCATAATTGATAATTGTAAAAATGGTACAAAGGACACGATTTGATCTAAGGTCATGAGTCGTTTTACGGAATTAACGGCCCGTTCCGTACCAATTAAAGTAGCTAAGGTGGCTAAGGTTTGTGCCAGATCAATACGGCGTTCAGTGTCGGAAGAGGTAGTAGAACCTCGGTACCAGCCTTGTAATTTTAGTCCATTTTCCGAAAAAGTTATTTGGTTGGCGTCTATATGCGAATGGGAAAGTCCGCGTCGGTGTGCCTCATGTAAATCTTGCCAGAGCGTATCTACCTGTTCATCAGTAATTTCGTTGGCGTTTACAGTTCGTGAAATTGGATCGGTATTGGCTTCTATGGCAATTAGGATAGATGCATTATTGTTTGCATTTGCCTTATACTTTGGCGCAGTAACTTTTAGATGTTCTGCTGTAAGCATGGTGAGAGTAATTTGTTCCGCGGCTCTTTCAATGGTTTGCGGAGTTTTTTGAAATACCGTCTTTAACTTAATTTTTTGCCAAATTCCTTCTAAAACACTTACTATGCGACGATCCTCGTCTAATAATAAAAGTTGGTAGGCTTTTCCGTTTTCCGTGATGGCAATATAGTTTCGGGAAACTGTGGAAGTAGTGATGATAGAAAATTTATTGCTTAGAGCTGCACGAATTGCCGGAGCGTTTTTATTTTCTGCTAATTTAATTCCATCAATTTTAGATATTTCATCTACGGTTTCAATAATGGTTTGTGCTTCGCTGGTAGAATCTTCGTCCAGGGGTGCCTGCATTTTATTTGTAAGATATTTTTTTAGTTGGTTTATACCAGAAAAATCCGTATATTCTAGTGGTGAAGTGGTAGTTACATCCCAGCAAAATATTTCTTCGTCGGGTGTTTCATCAAGTCGTACAATTTGCTGGGCATCAATGCCCGCTTTACGTACCAGCTTTACTAAATCTTCTCCTGTGGCTCGTTGGGGTTCCGTCCCAATAATCCAACGGGAAAACATTCCCACAAAAATTCCTAAAAAGGTGGTAACCAACGCTCCGGTAAGAGATTGTTCACCTTGTAATACTGAAAAAACAAGTACGATAGCTAGTAGCCACCAACTGGTACGTACCAGCTGTGACCCCTGTATTCTTTCGGCTACGGTTAGCAGAGCAGAAATAACTGCCACATAGGGAACTAGTGCAATAAATGACTGTACTTCTAAGGTGCTAGAAAACTCATTGGTAAAGGTAGCTTGTGGCCACCATTTTTCGGCAATCCAAGAAACTGTTTGTGCAATGGTAATAGCCAACATTCCTGCACTTATAGCGGTTAAAAGGGTACGCCAACGTTTTTGGGTTAGTAAATAAATAATAATTATGAGTGGAAATACGAACGATAGTAAGCTCTCAAGAATATTTACTGGAATGAAAAGTAGGGTTTGGAGCATGGAAGAAGTTACTGAACGTACATCATCTGTAACTGCTAAAGTGGTGGTGGGGGCGTATATTCCTAAGACTACAACAAATAAAATTCCGAATAGTGCAATTCCTGCTCCTACCAAATCATCAATCGGTCTGGTCCATTTTTGTAACGTATCTACGAGCAGAATATTACGTTTTGGCCCAACCGGCATTTCTTTTAGTTTTATTTCCTCCACAGGGTGATTTTACCTGTTAAATTTATTAACTTGCTGTATCAACACTTAGTGGTTTTGATTTGGGTGCTAGTAGTCGTAAACGGAGTGAATTTGTAACCACAATTATAGAGGAACTGGCCATAGCTGCTGCTGCAATACTGGGGATAAGTACTCCACCCAAAGCTAAAGTAATTGCTACTAGGTTATAGCTAAATGCCCACGCTAAATTTTGTTGAATTATTTTTCGGGTTTGTCGTGAAATTTTTAGTGCCGTAACAATTGTGGAAATATTGGAATTAACGATAGTAATATCGGCACTAGCTTTGGCAATATCGGTTCCTGAACCCATACCGATAGCTAGGTCGGCACGGGTTAAGGCAATCGTGTCATTTATGCCATCACCAATCATGGCTACTTTTTGTCCCCGACTTTGATACTCGCGCACTAACTGCATTTTTTCTGCCGGTAATAATTGCCCGTATGCGTTAATATCTAGTTTTTTCCCAATGTGCGTAGCTACCTCGGACGTATCACCGCTAGCCATAATTACCTGTATTCCCATTTCTTTTAATTGGGAAATAGTTTTTTGGCTTTCTGGTTTTAAGGTATCTTGGAGTGCAAACAAGCCAACCAGCTGTTTATCTATACTTAAAGCAGTTATAGAGTTAGTAGGGTTTTCCAGTTTTGCGATCTGGGAATTGTACTTATTAATTTCTATGCCCAAACCTGCTAACCATTTTAGATTTCCAATATGGATTTTATGGTTTTGCCCATCATATAAAACGGTAGCTTGCGTACCGCAACCTGCAATGACCTGAAAATTATTTATAGGTAATTTATCTTTATTAAACTTTAGGCTATATGTATAAATTGCTTTCCCGATAGGGTGTGCCGAAAACTTTTCTAGGTTTCCCGCAATGTTCAGTATTTGCGATTCACTAAATACATTACTTAGCTTGATAAATTGTTTTACCGCTATTGTTCCCGTGGTTAGCGTGCCGGTTTTGTCAAAAATAATTGTATCTATTTTATGGGCACGTTCTAAAATTTCCGCATTACGGATTAGCACACCGTGTTGGGCGGCGGTGCTTGACCCTACTAGCAGGGCAGTTGGAGTGGCTAAACCCAAAGCACAGGGGCAAGCTACAACTAATACGGTAATTGCAGAGATAAGAGCTACTTCTATCGTATTGTGTAACACAAACGCTCTTACAATAAAATCAAGTCCTGCTAATATCATTACTGTCGGCACAAAAATTCCTGCAATTTTATCTGCCTGTTTTTGGGCGGGTGCTTTTTCTAATTGGGCTTGTGTAAGTAATCGTCCAATTTGTGCCAAAGTAGTTTTAGCACCAACTTTTGTTGCGCGTATTTTAAGTACACCATAGGTATTTAGCGTAGCTCCAGTGACTACGTCCCCTTCCGTTACTTCTATTGGTAAAGATTCTCCGGTGAGTAGTGAAGCGTCTATTGCAGAAGAGCCAGATACGATTACTCCGTCAGTGGCTATTTTCTCTCCCGCTTTTACCAGAAAAATATCTCCTACTTGTAGTTCGTTAATAGCAACATTTGCTTCAATTTGTTGTCCGTCTACTTTTTTTATTAAAAATACTTGTTTTGCCCCTAAATTCAAGAGTTTATGCAACGCGTTTCCTGCATGGTGACGTGACTTAGTTTCAATATGTCGTCCTAGTAGTAAAAAAACTATAATCATCGTAGCGGATTCAAAATATAGATGAGTTGTAGAATTATCTAATTTGTGAATTCCTGACATTTGCATGGTGTAGCCAATTTGACCCGCTTCACCAAATAGTAGTGCCCAGATAGACCATCCCCAAGCAACCAAAACGCCGAGTGAAACCAAAGTGTTCATATTTGTAGAACGGTGTTTTAGAGCTTGCCAAGATGCTTTATGGAATGGATATCCACCCCACAGGGAAATTATTGTTGCCAGTATCCCAACGACCCATTGCCATCTGGAAAATTGCAGGGTGGGAACAAAAGAAAGCACCATAACGGGTAGGCTTAAGCCGGCGCTCGCTACTAACCGTCGTTTTAATTTGGTGGTAGGAATAGTATCGGTGCGAGCAGATGTGCTAATTATGGTGGTTTTATTATTAGCTATTTGTGTGTGCGTAAGAAGTTCTGCACTGTATCCAGCTTTTTCTATTTGGGTAATAAATTCATTAGGATTTATATTTTCATTTGCTTGTATGGTTAAATGTGCGGTTTGAGTTGCCAAATTTACTACGGCATTTACGTTATCTAGTTTATTTAATTTTTTTTCTACACGTGTTACGCAAGCCGCACATGTCATTCCCGAAATGGCTAAATCTATTTCGGTGATAAGGTCAGTTGGTTGAGGTTTAGTCATTTGGGCGGAGAATTTCTATTATTGGATAATCTCCAGCTTCTTCCAGCGCTTCAAATATTTGAGAATCGGTAATATTAGTTTCGGTAGTAATGGTAATAGTAGATGTTTCTTGTGGTACGAGTTCTATTTGCACTTCAGTTATATTCGGTATTGCAGTTAATTCTGCTGTAACGTGTTGGGTACAATGATTACAAGTTATTCCGGTTGTTTTGATTATTAGTTTTTGACTCATTTTGCTACTTTCCGATTTTTAATTTTAAAGAAAATCCAAACGGATAGTGCTATTACGATTAGTAATGCTACGACCTTAGAGAACATTCCTACATATTGTTCAACAAGATTCCAATTTTCCCCCAGTAAATAACCAGCAGAAATCAATGCTGTATTCCAAATTGCTGACCCGACTGCGGTATAGAGTAGAAATAGTGGAATATTCATTTTAATTACGCCAGCTGGAAGTGAAATTAGTGAACGGAAAATTGGGAGCATACGCCCAAAAAAGACAGTAGATCGATTGTGTTTATGGAAAAAGTTTTCAGTTTTATCAATATCAGAAGTATTAAAAAGTGGAATTTTACTCATTAACCAGCGAGTACGTTCACGGCCAAAAATTCTAGCAATTCCATAGAGCATAATTGCGCCGAGTACCGAACCAATTGTTGCCCAAATAATAGCTTCAACTAAGTTAAATTTACTTCCCTGTGAAGAAGTAAAGCCAGCTAAGGGTAAAATTATTTCTGATGGTAGGGGAGGAAATAGGTTTTCTAGTGCAATAAGCAGAGCGATACCTAACCCGCCCAGCTGTTCCATAATTTGCACTGCCCATTTAGCAATACCGGTTAAGTTTTGTCCGTTTTGGTTAGCGGTTAATTGGATACTTAAAATAAGTGCTGTGTTCATTTGATAAATTCTAGTAGTTTTGGAGCTAAACCTATATAGGTTTCTGGGGTTAAAGCCAGTAGTTTGGTTTCTACCTCTTTTGGTATGCCCAGTTCTTTAATAAATTTTTGCATATCTTCTGCGGTGACTTGCCGTCCACGTGTTAATTCTTTTAATCGCTCGTAAGGATCTGCCATTCCCTGCGCTCCAGAAATTGCAGCAACCCGCATTGCTTGTTGAATTGGTTCTCCCAGCACTTCCCAGGCAGTAGCTAAATCTTGTGCGAGACGGGTAGCGTTTATGTCCAACCCCGCTATTCCCCGTTGTAAATTTTCTATTGCGAGTAGCGAATGACCCAATGCTACGCCAATATTACGTTGGGTGCTGGAATCGGTAAGATCTCGTTGCATTCGGCTGGTAACGAGCGTTGCGGAGAGTGAATCAAGCAAGGCACAAGAAATTTCCATATTCGCTTCTGCATTTTCAAAACGAATCGGATTTACTTTATGAGGCATAGTAGAAGACCCGGTAGATCCTTGTGCTTTTAGATTTTGTTGAAAATAACCGAGAGAAATATACGTCCAAAAATCGGTAGCAAGATTATGAGAAATACGATTAAAACGTGCAATGTCTGCAAATAGTTCACCCATCCAGTCATGTGATTCAATTTGGGTAGTAAGTGGATTCCAGCTCAATCCTAAATTAGTTACAAATTTTTCAGAAAGTTTTAACCAATTGGCAGTGGGCACAGAAACGGCATGTGCACCAAAAGTGCCCGTTGCGCCATTTAGTTTACCCAAGAATTCAGTATTTTCAATACGTTTTAATTGACGTTTTAAGCGGTAGACAAACACCCCAATTTCTTTACCTAAAGTGGTGGGAGTGGCGGTTTGCCCGTGCGTGCGAGAAAGCATAGGTTGTTTACTTTGGGAAATGGCTAATTCGGTAAGTTCTGCTACAAATTTTTGTGCCTGTGGTAACCAAATTTCTTTTATTGCATCCCGTACCATTAGGGCTTGGCACAGATTGTTAATATCTTCAGAAGTGCAGAAGATGTGCACGATTTCTTTTAAGTTTTCTAAATGAGCATTTTCTAAAATTTCTACACCCGCAGTTAATTTACGTTTCAGATAATATTCAACGGCTTTAACATCATGTCGGGTTTCTTGTTCAATTTCTTTTAGTTCAGCAATATTTTCTGCCCCAAAATCTTCTACCAAATTATGCAGGTAGGCTATTTGCTTAGTGTTTAGTGTGGGTGCACCCGCTAACACTTTTTCTTGAATTAAAAATATTAGCCACTCAATTTCTACCTTAATGCGTGCTCGATTAAGGGCAGCTTCTGAAAGATAATTGGTTAAAGGTGCTACGCTTTCACGATAGCGTCCATCTAGTGGCCCAAGTGCAATTTGTGGGTTAAGTTTAGCGAAATCTTGCATACTTATATTATTTCATTTCTCGCTACGCTCTGCCAACATTGCTTAAAATGCAGGTTTTTGTCTATGATTTTTTAATTTCAGCTTTGGATCTGGTTAAAGTGAAGCCAGTACCCGTTTTTTGATTCCAACATTCAATGCCACTTGGTTCAATAGTGCAGGCAAAATTATCTTTCTTTACACTACTACCATAGGGCTGAAGATTATTAGATTTTATTGGAGCGTGGCATTGCACCTCCACATCACCTTTTTCACTAATGCTATAAGTAATAGGTTTTCCTTTACAATCTTTAGTGGGTTTATAGGTGTAGGTCATGACCGTGCATTTAGTTTTGCCACTTAAGGCACAAAAAATATTTTTTGAATTAGTGTAAAAATCATTTTCTTCGGTTGCATTATCAGGTGCAGGGCGTACTAATTTTTCACTTTTTGGTGCTACTGGTTTGGCTGTGTTTTCTTTAGTGTTCTTCTGCTTTGTTGCATCAGTTGTTTCCGTTGCCGTAACCTGTTTTTGTGGTTTTTTAGGGGTTTCATTATTAACAATTTGAGAATTGGTGACGAGTAAGAAAATCCACCCGAAAATAAGCATAGCCACACTAAGACCACTTAAAATTAGCGCAATAATAATTAAAGTTTTAGTCTGCACCTTAGATTTATTATTTTCTTTTACGTCCATTGTTGCCCTTATTTTCTTACTATTACCTTGATAGTATAAATTTAATTCCAAATTTATTGTAAAGGAATAATTCACAAAACTATACTTGTGTAGGTGTTAAATATAGGGGGTGCCAATGTTTAATTCGGCGACTGTACCGGCATTAATAGTGCCTTTGACTGGTACTACCCCCCAAATGCTTCTGGCAGAAGCTATTTCGGCAGAAATGGCAGGAGCAGACATTTTAGAATGGCGGGTAGATTTTCTGCTTGGTGCACACCAAAGTCCCTCTATTTCTAATATTATCAATGAATTTATTCCGCAAGTTTTAGCAGAAACCACGCTTCCTATTTTGATTACAATTCGTTCTTTAGCGCAGGGTGGGCAAACCAAAGTTACTCCGGGAAGATATCGTATTTTATTGGCAGAACTTCTTGATACGCTATTGCAATTAAATGTGCCCGCAGAACGTATTGGAATTGATTTAGAATTTCCTTTTCCGTCCACTGCAGAGCTTAGTGCACGTGCAATAAGTTTAGGATATTCAGTAGTTGTTTCCCAGCATGATTGGCAAGAAACACCAGATAACGAAGTAATGCAACTACTCTTTGAGGAAATGTTAGAAATTCCAGATGTGGTGGTTAAATTGGCAGTAACCGCAAATGAAGACGCAGACGTGGATAGATTATTTACGGTTAGTGAGATGATAGCGAAAAGTTCTAGTCGGCCAATTATTGCTTTGGCAATGGGTGAGCAGGGTCGGCGCTCGCGTTTTGAGGGTTGGAAACACGGTTCGGTGGCAACTTTTGTGGTAGTAAAGCATAGTTCAGCTCCCGGTCAGCCAACTATTGCAGAGTTTCGTGCACATATTGCCCAACAGTAGATTAGAGTAGAGATATGAATAAAGAAATCCTGCAAATTTTATCAACTGATACTACGCCTGAAAAACGTGCTAACTTTTTTTCCACTTTGCCGGTATTAGAGGTAGTAGAGGATTTTTTACAATATAATTGTGCGTTACAAAAAGGTTTTCAAGTGCATGTAAAGGGCGGGCAAATAATGATTTGTTCTATTCCGGTTGCGGGTAACGCGCAACACATGGGTTTTATGCACGGAGGAATGAATGCTTTTTTGGGTGAGACTACTGGCTCAGTGGCGGCGGTGTTGGCTGCTCCCGTAGGTAAAATTGCCCTTGGAGCTGATATTTTTGTGCGACATCATCGTCCCGCTACTGAAGGTAGAGTTTATTGTGTAGCCACACAGGTTAATCAATCTAATTCAATGGCAAACTATAATTTGCATTTTTATCGCCATGATGGCAAACTGTCTGCTTCTGGTAGTCATAATTGCGTATTTGTGTCCGCCTAATTTTTAATAATAAAGTCGGCTTTTTTATCGCCGTGATAAATATTTAAGATTTCTTGTTCTTGCTTTGCCCACATTTCCCATAAATTAGACCAATCGTAATTATCTCGTTGTTTTACTCGCTTTTTTCGTTCGTTTTCGTCTGCCTGTACCCATAGAGATAAATTAGTAGAAATTGCACTACTGCCACATCCCACTAAAAAATTTACAGGCTGTAATAATAAATCGTAAGGTTTTCCCCATTGATTTTTTTCCCAGTCCCAGTGAGTGGTTTGAATTTTTCCCTTATGAGATAATTCTTTTACTATTTTTTCTAGTCGGTTTATTCCTCCGGCTAAATCATGCCAACCTGCTACCCAATTTTCAACTTCTAAAATTTGGTTATGCGGAATTTCTTGGCTAAGGATATGTGCTAAATTGCTTTTTCCTGCGCCAGAATGCCCGTCAATACTAATAAAAACAGGGCGGGGGAGTTGTTCAATAATATTTACTAATTTTGTTAAATCAGATTTTTCTTGGGTAATTATGTGTGAAGTATTAGGGTTCATAATATTAGTTTAGCGAAAATCTAAATATAAAAAGATGCCCACCAATTTTCTTGGTGGGCATCTTTTAGTTGTTGAATTTAATCAACACGTTTTAACGTACATTGAATGCGCGGGAATAACCTACGTAGGAATTAACCCGACCGTTCCAGCCATTCTTCCAATCGCCTGTTTGTACTAGACGATAGGTGCCAGCTGGGGTGTTCTCCCCAATGCGCCATTCAACGGTAGCACGTGACCAACTAGAACGCTCACGCTTCCAGTGGAAGGAGGTGTCCCAGTCGTGATCATCAAGATAATCAACCCACTGACCATTTACCTTACGCTGTACGCGGAGGTAAGAATTCATGGTGCGGTAGTCATTCTTTGGATGACCGCCACGGAATTCAGCGGTAGCAATTTCGCCACGCTTATAGGAATAATTTGGTTCTTTTAGGGTCTTACCAAACTTTTCATTCCATGGTTTACCGTCATAAACTACACCTGGACGTTGTGCGAAGAGCTTAGCATTTGGAAGTTTAGGTAAATCACCAATTTCTACTTCGCTCCCATCTACTAGCGCGTTAGCTAATTTAGCATATTCTTGTTTGAATGCTGCTAATTGGTATGGGCCAAATTCGGTAGAAGCACCTTCGTAGTGCTGCTGTTTGAATTCTTCGCGAGTTGCTAAGTACCCTGCATAAGCATTGGATAGACCATTAACTACACTTGCCTTTACGCCATCTTTCTTTAAGATACCTTCAACATCTTCCATAAGAACACGACCAGACATGGTGGTTGCTTCTACTGGAGCTGCGATTACTGCAAGGCTACCGATACGGATGATTTGGAATGGAAGTGAGGTTGGGGTCCAACCAAGTTTGCCGTCAGCAATAAGAATCTTCTTTTCTGCTTGGCAAGGATCGTCACCAAAACCAATCATTGCGCCGATTAAGCGAACGAGAGTTCCTTCAGCGGAATTCTTTACTAGGATTTCAAAGTTATCTACGGTCATACCTTCGTGTACGCCAGCGATACCGGATGGACCGTTTTCGCCACCAGGAGCGAAGGAGAATCCACGAGCAGCTACGCAAAGTTCACGATCGCCATCACCGTTTGTGTATTTGCCAGATACCTTATAACCAGGCATCTTTGCATAGTGAGTACGGGAATCAATTGGACCGGTAATTGGAGTACCTGTACTGTTGAATAGTTCTTTTGCCTTTTCGTACTGTGCGCTTCCATGATCTTCAGCGTTGTTGTAGTCGGTCTTGCCTTCGGGGCTTCCCCAACCTTCGGAAGAAGCGGTATTACCGTTTGCCGGCACTACGTCACCTTCGGCAGAATTTGCGAAAGCTGCTACGAACGCCTTTGGATCACTTGGATCTGAACCCATATCTTTTTCAAAACGATATTGTGCATATCCCTTGCTGTCTGCACTAATTAAAGTCCAGTTCATTGGGAATGATGTGGGGTGGGTTGGGAACCAGTTATACACACCAAGTGGCTTACCGTTGCTTGCCTTAAAGGTTAGCTGTTTCATTTCGGTAATTACGTTGCTGTCATACTTATCAATGTTTAGGTTGTGTTTGTATGCTTCAGCGGAACGATTACGGGTTACGCCAGGAAGTTTGCCTTCTTGGTAAGTGATCGTACCTTCTTGTAAATTATCATTTGCACGAACTATAGCTTTATAAATACCATCAATCATGGTGTCTACGATGCGCTGATCGTAGTTGAAGCCAGCTTTGTCGGTGCCAGCAATACGATAAAGCTGTTCAACAGCCATACCAGAATTAGCTACGTGACTGTGGGTTGCACTAATCATTACGTTGCCACTGTTGTAGGTATTGCCGTAAGTTGCCTTTAACTTATCTAATACTCCAAAACGAATATTTGGGAATAGTGCACCCGCGTCTACGGATACCATTGCAACACGTTTTCCAGTTTTCAAATCTCCCGCAATAAATGCGTGTGCGTATAGACGCTGATGAAGACCAGTCATTTCTTGCCCTGATGCATAACCAAATGCACCGGTTTCTACAACTGCACCAGTTACGTCATACATCCCGGCGCCTACTAGATACTTTGTGGCGGTATCTTCGGCAGCCATACTTGGGGTAGATGCTAGTGAAGTGACTGCGAGTGCCACTACTGCAAATCCAGCACTGACTTTACGCCATGATGGAATCTTGATCATATTTACTCCTCGTTGAGTATGTTGTTCCATATAAGGAAGGTGTGTTTTTAGAGTGTTCTAAAAGCACACATAACTATCCCATTCAGTTTAGCTCTTTTTATTTGCTTTTTGGGAGCCAAAAATAATGTTCTAACATTTCTTAAATTTACTTTTTATTTCTCTTTATTTTGTAAATTTTATATTTTTTATAAATTGCATTTTTTGGGTTGCTGTTTTAATTTATTTATTGAGGTTTGTTTTTTATTTTTTCGCATTTCAAGCTATAAAAATATCCATTTTTCTAAGTTTTCTTTTTTTGGTATGCAAACAATTTTTTAATTTATCTAAAACTTTTCGTCTTAAATAATGTGTAAATTATAAAAATCTTATTATTTGTGTTGCATCTCACCATAATTTTTATTTGTATTTACTTTAATATCTTTAATTTTGTAAGAAAATTTCGGGCTTTTAGGTGCATATATAGTTAGTACTGTCAGGATTAGTAAACGCCTAAAGATGATTGGTTAATAAAATAAGTAATTAATTATTTATGAAAATTTTGGGCATGACTTTTTGCTAAACTTTCAGATTCTAATTGGAAAGTTGCATGTTCAATACTTACATTATGATGTTCTGCTACGCACGTGTGCAATTCCGTAAGTATTTCTAAACAGTGTTTATCAGCAAAACATTCATCATTTAATACAATGTGAGCAGAAAGAATCGGTGCATCTTTTGCAATGGTAAAAGCGTGTAAGTCATAGACGTCAATAACGTGAGGGATGCCTAATAAATGAGTTTTTACCTGTTCTAAATCTAAATCTTTAGGGGTAGATTCTAATAAAATTTGGATAGATTCATTCAAAATCTTTAAGGCTCTCGGCATGATTAGACATGCGACGAAAATTCCCGCAAGTGCATCTGCTCTAAGCCAACCAGTAAAGGCTATTACAACTCCAGAAATAATAACGGCTATCGATCCTAAAGCGTCATTTAACACTTCCAAAAAGGCTGCTTGCATATTTAAATTATTATCGCGTCCACCAGCTAAAATTAAAATTGCGATAACATTTCCTAACAAACCCACCACGCCAATTACAATCACTCCAGAAGAAGCGATTGCTGCTGGATGGAAAAGCCGACCTATACCTTCAATAATGGCAACAATACCGACTCCGAATAAAATTGTGGCTTGGGCGGTAGCTACTAAAATTTCTACGCGTTTAAATCCCCAAGTAAAACGCGAAGTAGCTTTCTTTTTTACAAGAATTGTAGCTACTAGAGCTAGCACTAACCCGATTGTGTCAGTAAGCATGTGACCAGCGTCTGCCAACAATGCCAAAGATCCAGTTACGAATAAACCAATTATTTCAGCAAGTAAAATTATGCCAGTAACTCCAAGTGCCCAAATTAAGCGTCGTTGATTACTTGGTCCTGATGTGTGCTGATGATTGTGTTGATGCAATTTATCCTCACTAGCCTAAATTATTTATAACCTTGCAGTATAGTTAGATTTTTGCTGTGTGTCTAGGGTTAATAAAAGCCAAATAAAAATACGTGCAGAACTAGAAATCTAGTTCTGCACGTATTTTTAGGAAATATTACTTGATATATCCTGCTTCTTGCGGGGTTATACCAAGTCGCTTAGCGATAAGTTCCTTATCCTCATCACTAGCATTGTTCTTAATTAGTTCCACATATTCTGGAGTGTCAGAATATAGTTCCTGCTTAAATGGATTACGACGGAAACGTACAATTCGTGAAATGTGCCAGCTGAAAACACCGATATTTACTAGCAGTGCTGCCAGCGAAATGATAAACATTGCCGTTGGATTATGTGCAGAACGATGCGCAAACATTGAATCTTGCGTCAGGTGTGGGAAGGTAAGAATCACTGCCGACCATAACGTTAGCGTATAGGCACGGAATTGAATCCAGGCTCCTCGACCCCATTTCATAAAAGCGGGAATGGTACACGAAGCTAGTAGCGCCACACCAGAATACCAAGCGCGGTCTGCCAGACAGTTATATACGTAGGCAAAATTCCATAAATCGTAGGCAATAATCCACCAGATTGTTAAATCTCCCCAAATAATTGCTCTACTGGGTTCTTTTTTAGATACGAAGATACCCGCCCAGCCAGAGATAGCAAGAAGATTTAAAATTCCTGCAATGCCGTTCATAATATTCCATGGTCCACCCCAAGTAACCATTCCTTGCACCGGATCAACTCCATGAATTCCAAAACATTGGAAATCACGAACCACAGCTTCAGCAATATTTACTGCCAAAATAGCAGGTGGAATCATTAGATACCATTTATTACGCCGTAGTTTTGGAATAAACTGCAAAGCAACTAAAGAAAGGCTGCCTGCTAATGCAGAATATTGTTTTACGATAGGGAACCAGCCGGCAGATTCTGTACCTACCGTAGAATGTGGCCACCAGAAAATAGTTAGTAGTACTGGGAACACTACGAACACTGCAGCTACTGCAATTTTGCTTCGTTGCGCTAACCAAGCGGTAAACGCTAAAGCGAAAACGGCAAATAGCAAGAAGGCGTAGTCCCACCACTGACCAACTTCAAAGAAAAACAGTGTTGGATAATCGGGAGTCATTACTTACCTGATTTCTCCGTATCAGACTTCTTTTTTCCCCAGTCTGGAAGATAGGTCTTTTCCATCTTTTGCCGAATTTGCTCATCCCACGAAAACTCGGGTTCGCTCCAATCCTTGAAGTAATCCGCATCTACCGTGTGTTCCCAAGGAGTACCCGGACCTGTTGGTGGCCAAGCATCATTTTCCGTTACGGGTTCCCGAATTTCTGCTACGGCAGGAGCGGTACGTCCATAACGCATCCACTGCGTGTAGGTTTCTTCAAATAGTGGCGTACCATCCCAACGACCCGCAGGTGTTTCGGACTTAAAGAAACGACCACCGAGCACGCCACGCATGAACTTACCACTCTTTTGTTCCTTCTTGCGGAATTCAGCCATACGCTTTACATAAATGCACTGTAAATGCGTCATGAAGCCACCGATAAGTTCAATGTTGATCCAGTTGATAACCTTAGGGAATAACGTATCTGGTTCGTAACCGATACGCCAGTGATTGATAAGACGAGTACGGTTACCTTTTAGTGGCACCATGAGGAAGCTCCAAGCTACGCCATAGTGTTTCATCGTGGGGTAACGGAAAGCGTATGCTCCGGGAGCTGCCGGTGGATGCTTGGTGTCTACCCACTGGCAGAGATATTTACCAGGAACTACGTCCGTCCATTCCATAGACATTCCATGGAAGTCAAAGGCGGCCACGTCACCCGCTTTTAAGGAATCTGGCTGTTGGAATTCTTCTTGAATTTCATAGCTATTAAAGAAAGGTAGGCGAGCAAAAGAACGCTCTAAGAATTCAGAGCTGAAAGAACCAGATTTGTCGGCACCAATCTGCTTTAGAATTCTATATACGGCATAAGCGGGAGCGTCAATATCAATTGCGTAGGTTGAAGAATAGCTATTATCATAGCTCGCATCAATTACATCGTCTGGCGGATAATTCCACTCTTGTTCTTCTTTGGTAGCTTTTCCGGAAAGTTGGCTGAAATAAACCAGTCCGCCAAAAGCGCTGAGAGCTCCAGTGCCCAATAGTGCTAAGCTCTTTTTCATTTTTCACCTCTTTGTAGATTTAAAATTAAATTCCTAAGAGTGATTCTTAGATGTTACCAGCTTACTCCGTTTTTAATAAAAGTCTATTTGAACAGTAAAAATAATTTTTTTTGCGGGGTGAAGGTGCTACACTCTTAGCAAGAAATTTTTTTCACTAGCTAGGAGTTAATAGCAATGTCGCTATTTTTATGGGAGCTTGGAACTCCCAACGTATATCTTATTTGGCTACTTGTATTTGCTGCGCAAGTAGTTATTGCAGAAATCAATCGGCGTTGGAACTGGACTATTTTTGCACTTTGGACGGTTGGCGGAGTGCTTTTAATGCCTTACGCCGCTATTCACGGTACGCCTATGGTGGGCTGGTTCCCCTTCGGTAAATACACTATTATGGTTGCTACTGCCACGATGACGGGTTTCTTACTTTGGTATGGTAAACGTAATCCGATTAAGGCACGACGCTATGCAATCTGGTTTGGTATTGCCCTGTGGATTGGTCTTTCCGTCAATATTATGGAAGCTAATTTGCGTGATGTAACTATTTTCTTCCAACAAGACGTTTATTATAGTTGCGGTGCAAATTGGGAATGCTTAAAGGAAGTTAATTCTACGCATACTATTGATATGATTGCGGGGTTACCTGAAGCGCGCGGAATTGATTTACCACTTCATTCCGACGAATGGTATCAGGCTGTGGCTGCGAATTTTGAAGCCAATCACGTAGGTATTGACCCGGCTACGGGCTTCCGTACGATTGGCGGATATTGGAATTTGATGTCTGCTGCTGCTGGTGTGCTCAATATTATTACGATTACGGGTATGGGTAAGATTTTTGTTTCCTCCAAGCCAAACCAGAAGGTTAAGGGACTTATTTGGGTTGATATGATTTGGCCTTGGGTTATTGCTTATGACTTGTGGAATCAAGCATTCTTATATAATTCGCTTGCCGATTATACGTGGTATTGCACGTTGGCATTATTGTTAGCATGTACCATTCCTGCATTTACGTGGGCAAAGGGACAGTGGATTTGGTTCCGTTGCTTTACGTTGATGTTCTGGATTGCGGCAAATAATATTTTGCCTGAAATTTTAGTACCGCCTAGCAAGATGACTAATTTTGCCACCATGAATCCGACTGCAAATATTGTGTGTGCGGGTGCGGCTTTGGCATTTAATATTGGCCTATTTATTTACTGGCTCTACAAGATTTTGAAGCATCGTCGTAATCCGTTTACGAACTGCCTCTATTTTGAGTCTAAGGAATTCCGTACTATCGTTAAGGAAAATGCAAATGATGCAGATAAGTATTTCCTTACCGATATGATTCCCGAAACTCCAACCGAGCTTGGGTTTGAACCAGAATCTCCAACGCCACCCGTGGACGGATACGTTGGTAATATGCCTTGGTGGAAACGCGATAAACGTTGGCCAAAGCTCCGTACGCCACTAAGTGCCGATCCAGTATTGGTAGAAAAGGGTGTGGAAGCTGATCCTAAGTGGGATGTTGAAGCCTAAACTTTGGAGCAAAAATTAAGACCGACGGGAAACCGTCGGTCTTAATTTTTATTAGCTAGAGCAAAACTACTTTTATTAGAAATTCTTTAGAATTTCTAAGCTTCTGTTGCCCGTTTAGCTATAACAGTTTTAACAATTAGAGGATTAGAACTCCCAGTCATCGTCACTGGTATCTTCAGCCTTACCAATAATATAGGAAGAACCTGAACCACTAAAGAAGTCATGATTTTCATCTGCTCCCGGTGCAAGCGCCGCTAGAATTTCTGGGTTTACCTGTGTTTCGCTGGAATCGAAACGTGCGGGATAACCTAAATTCATAAGTGCCTTATTAGCGTTATAGCGTACAAATACGGCTACGTCGTCCATAAGTCCAAGTGGCTCATAGAGTTCACCCGAATATTGCATTTCTAGGTCATATAGTTCTTCTAGCAAGCCGAAAGTGAAATCAAACATTTCATCTTGTTCTGCTTGGGTATGGGTTTCCAGTCCACGCTGATATTTATAACCCGAATAGTAGCCGTGTACCGCTTTATCACGCAGAATCAGACGAATCATATCCGCGGTGTTGGTTAGAGTAGCATGCACCGAGAAATGAAGTGGTAAATAGAAACCGGCATAAAGGAGTAGGGAAGAAAGTAGCGTAGAAGAAACCTTACGTTTTAAGGGATTATCACCGTAGTAATGCTTTAATACTTTCTTTACTCGTTCTTGGAGCAGGTCGTTACCTACTGCCCAACGGTAGGCGTCATCAATTTCGGCCGTATTGGAAAGAGTGGAAAATACCGAAGAATAGGAACGGGCGTGAACCGACTGCATAAACGCAATATTGGTATAGACCGCTTCTTCATGATCGGTGCGAGCATCTTGAATCTGACTAATTTCCCCCACGGTTGCTTGTAGGGTGTCCAGTGCGGTTAGACCGGTGAATACGCGCATTGTGAGCGTGCGTTCTTCTTGGGTCATACGCTGCCAAGCTGGAATATCGTTTGAAAGTGGCACTTTTTCTGGTAGCCAGAAATTAGCGGTAAGACGATTCCATACTTCAAGGTCTTTTTCGTCTTGTACCCGATTCCAGTTAATTGGACGAATACGTGCCAGTGGATCGTGACGATAGTGGGGTGGCGTAACTGATTGTTCAGTTAGGGGGACATTCGGATCAATAAAAGTCATGTTTTTTCCTTTAATTTAGTGTTGGGTTAATAATTTACAGTTCGCAAGAAATGCAACCTTCAACTTCGGTACCCGTTAGTGCAGGTTGGCGAAGTCGGCTGTAATAAAGCGTCTTAATTCCTTTACGCCATGCGTAAATTTGCGCCTTGTTAATATCGCGGGTGGTTGCGGTGTCGCGGAAGAATAGGGTTAGTGATAGTCCCTGATCCACGTGTTGGGTTGCTACGGCATAGGTGTCAATAATCTTTTCGTAACCAACTTCGTAGGCATCTTGGAAATACTTAATATTTTCATCCGTTAGGTGGGGAGCTGGATAGTAAACTCGCCCTAAACGACCCTCTTTGCGAATTTCAATCTTAGAAGCAATGGGGTGAATTGATGCCGTGGAATTATTAACGTAGCTAATTGAACCGGTTGGTGGAACGGCTTGCAGGTAAGCGTTATACATACCATTAGCCATAACGTCTGCTTTCAGCGCTTCCCAATCTTCGTGAGTAGGGATATGCACTCCCGCTTCTGCAAACAGTTCTTTTACGCGTGCCGTGGCTGGTTCCCAAGTTTCGTTAAGATACTTGTCAAAGTAGCTTCCGTCCGCATAGGTGGATTTCTCAAAGTCCGCAAACTTTTCCCCACGTTCTTTGGCAATAAGGTTTGAGCCACGAATTGCGTGGTAGGTAACCGTGTAGAAATACATGTTTGTAAAATCAATACCTTCTTCACTACCGTAATAGATATGTTGTGAAGCTAGGTATCCATGTAGATTCATTTGTCCCAAACCGATTGCATGGCTTGCCGCATTACCTGCTGCTACCGAGGGTACAGCCGTAATATCGGTTTGGTCGGAAACGCTAGTTAGAGCACGCACCGCGGTTTCTACCGTTTTTCCTAAATCGGGAGAAGCCATAGTTGCTGCAATGTTTAATGACCCTAAATTACAGGAAATATCGCGTCCCACTTCTTCGTAACCAATGGCCGCATCATACTTTGACGGGGTGTTAATTTGGAGAATTTCACTGCACAGGTTGGACATGTTAATCCAGCCTGGAATGGGGTTTTCTTTATTAACGGTATCTTCAAAGAGTACGTAAGGATAGCCGGATTCAAACTGTAATTCTGCTAGTACCTTAAAGAAAGCTCGCGCACTAATTGTTGATTTGCGAATATTCGGATTATTTACGAGTTCTTCGTAGTGTTCACTTACACCCAGATCGGATAGCGGAGTGCCATATTCACGTTCTACATCATAGGGGCTAAAGAGGTGCATATCTGCATTATCGCGTGCTAGTTTGAAAGTAATATCGGGAATTACTACGCCTAGCGACAGCGTCTTAATACGAATTTTTTCATCCGCGTTTTCACGTTTTGTGTCTAGGAAACGTAGGATATCGGGGTGGTGTGCGTGCAGATAAACCGCGCCTGCACCCTGCCGTGCTCCGAGCTGATTTGCATAGCTGAAGGAGTCTTCTAAAATTTTCATAACCGGCACTACGCCCGAAGCCTGATTTTCAATCTTCTTAATGGGTGCGCCCGTTTCGCGTAAGTTGCTTAGGAGCAGGGCGACTCCACCGCCACGCTTAGATAGCTGGAGTGCGGAATTTACGTTACGGCCAATGGATTCCATATTGTCTTCCATGCGGAGCAGGAAGCAACTTACGAATTCACCACGCTGTTTTTTTCCGGCATTTAGGAATGTTGGGGTAGCTGGTTGGAATCGTCCACTAATAATTTCGGCCGCGTAGTTGCTGGCTATTTCGGGATTTCCTTGTCCTAAATATAGTGCGGTTGCTGCTACGCGTTGCCCAAAGTCTTCTAGGAAATTTTTTCCGTCAAAGGTTTTTAGTGCATAGGAAGTAAAGAATTTAAAGGTTCCTAAAAAGGTTGCAAAACGGTGATCTAATTTTTCTATTTCTTCATGGATTTGCGTTAAATATTCCCGATCGTATTTTTCTAGGAAGTCTTTTTCGTAGTAGTCGTTTTCTACTAACCAATCTAAGCGTTCTAATACGGACGTGAATTTTTTGGTGTTGGGAATTACTTGGTCTTTATAGTATTCTTTGATTGCTTCACGGTCTTTATCAAACTGAATTGAGCCGTCTTCTGCAAATAAATTTAATTGGGCATTTAGGGCGTGATAGCTTTTGCGAGCACCAATACCTTCGTTTTTTGCGGGTGTTGGGGATTGGTTGTCGTACATGTGTATCTCTTTCTTTGGTATTGTCTTGTTTATTTTTATAAAGTTTCTTGGTTGTTTGCCCAGAATTCCTTTAGGCCTTGATTTACTTTTTCTACGTCTAAATCTGTGCCTAATAATTCAAAACGGTATAGTTCAGGAATTTTGCATTTTTTGGCAATGATTGGCCCGGCTAGGCAATAGTATTCCCCAAAATTGGTGTTTCCACTGGTAATCACGCCACGAATATAGGAACGATTAGTGGGATCGTTTAGGAAGGTGGTTACCTGTTTAGGGATTGCTCCTTCTTGTACACCTCCGCCGTAGGTGGGCACTATTAGTACGTAGGGACGGTGAACGCGAATCATTCCGTCTACGCGTGGGCGGAGCGGAATGCGGATTGCGGGACGGTCAAGTTTTTCTATAAACCGATGCGTGTTATTGGAAACGCTGGAGAAATAAACGAGGTCGGGACATTCTTCGGCGGGAATATCGTGAAATTCTGTGGTTGCACGTGAACGTGCTTTTCGGGGAGCTGTATCGCCCATATAGTGGTCCAATCAAAAATTTATCCTTTATTTAGTGTTCATTATTGTTTAGTCATGCTTCAATGGCAACTATATATCGTGGCGAGTTTAGGAATTTATACCTATATGTATTATTTGATGAACTCTTTGCCCTGTTATGACGGGCATAAGGCATATTTTTTGTTTTATGGGTGTTATTTACCACTTGACTATATAAATATAAAAATGTGGGTGACGTTAATGTTTTATATTCTTTTCTGCGATATAGTCATTCTTAATAATGTTCTTTAATTAAGTAGAGGAATTTATGGCTAAGAATATAACGGTACTCGTGGGTAGCTTACGTCGTGCTTCAGTGGCACGCAAAATTGCAAATAATGTGATTGAAATGTTTCCAGCTGGTTATGATGCCCAGATTGTAGAAATTCGGGATTTACCACTTTACGATTTTGATTATGATGATCCGAGTGTGGCAGATAAGCCTTTGCCATCCGAATATACGGAGTTTCGTAAAGTAATTAAGAATTCGGACGGGGTGCTTTTTGTAACTTCGGAAAATAATCGTACGATTCCCGCCTGTTTGAAGAATGCGGTAGATATTTGTTCTAAGCCGAATGCCGATGTGGCTTGGAAAGGTATTCCTGCTGGCATTATTAGTCATTCAATTGGTCGCATGGGTGGATATAGTGCGCATAAGAATTTGAAATTAGCACTTTCATATTTTGATATGCCCATGTTGGGTCAGCCAGAAGTATTCTTGGGTAACTCGCATGAGCTAGTTGATGAAGCTGGTTTAATTACCGCAGAGAAAACTGTGGAATTTTTGCGTACCTATGTAGAGTCTTTCTGTGCGCTAGTTGATGAGCATAGTTGTGACTGTTGTTGTAGCTAGGGTTTAAGTAGTTATAACTAATATTTAATAAATGGTTGTGGGGTGACTTCGTCACCCCACAACCATTTACATTTAACTAATAGTTTTGTGTTTACCTAATAAATTAGGTTACCGTTTTTATTAGCAAAAATTTCTGCTTTTACGGCAGTAAAGATTTTACTTTATTAGGTTTTTTGCACTGGCGATTGCTTGTGTTGCGGGTAATTCTAATTCAGAAGGTAAAATTACTGCAGTGTATCCTTGCTCCACTAAAGCGTCAAAGTAGGTAGCTTTAACGCGTCTGGGGGTTTTGGATAGTCCGATTGTTTTGTAGGTATCCTTTAATTTTTCACGTAGCTTTAATGCCTGTATGTATTGTTCCGCATTGGAATAAGCTAAAGCTAGGGCAGTGGGCTGTTGAATATCAGCAAAATTGATTAGTTCAGTTAGACGTTCAAAGCCAAAGGAAAAACCGACAGCGGGTACGGTTTTGCGGAGCATTTTTCCAATCATTTCGTCATAGCGTCCACC
>PDWI01001789.1_pt1 | contig 33444 bp, 28 predicted proteins | sample 1430891 | NCBI WGS metagenome assembly PDWI01 (sample SAMN01162508, study PRJNA174530) | Oral metagenome, whole genome shotgun sequencing project. | biome: Marine environment; feature: Marine mammal; material: Swab sample of the gingival sulcus; isolation source: swab sample of gingival sulcus... | reverse complement strand
GTCAAGATATTTCTTATAAAAAAGACAAAGTTTTTTATATTTTTTTGGTTACACCCTATTTTTAAAATTGGGTGTAATGCTTAACTTAATGACATTGATGACTGAATAGTTACATATTTTGAAAGTTGTGTTTATTATTTAGAAAAGAGGTTATTATGATACAAAATGCAAAAGTCTTAGTAGCGCAAGGTGGCGGCCCAACAGCTGTTATTAATCAATCTTTTGTCGGTGTTGTCGAAGAGGCTAGACGTTATAGTGGTGTTGAGCGCATTTACGGCGCTATTGGTGGCGTTGCGGGCATTGTTGCCGAAGAATTTTATGATTTAACGATGGCAACTGCTGCTAATTTAGAACGCGTTGCTAATACGCCTTCTTCTGGCTTAAGGTCAACTAGGGTAAAACCTGACCAAGCTTTTTGTGAAGAAGTATTTAAGGTATTAAAAGCGCATGGTATTAATTATTTCTTTTATATCGGCGGTAATGATTCTTCTGATACGGTTAGAATTATCAATGAGGCAGCAGCTGCTAATAATTATGATTTGGTCGCAGTACACATTCCAAAAACAGTCGATAATGACTTAGTATGCAATGACCATACCCCTGGTTTTGGCTCAGCAGCGCGTTTTGTTGCTCAAGCATTTATGGGGGTTAATTTAGATAATAGAGCATTACCTGGCGTCTATATTGGCGTTATTATGGGAAGGCATGCAGGCTTTTTAACGGCTTCATCAGCTTTAGCGCGTGTTTTTCCCGATGATGGTCCACATTTAATTTATTTACCAGAACGAGTTTTTGATACGAAACAGTTTATTGAAGATGTTAAAGCGATGTACGCTAAACATGGTCGCGTTATTGTCGCTGTTTCTGAAGGTATACAAGATGAAAATGGTACGGCGATTATTACTAAATTAGCGAAAGAAGTTGAAAAAGATGCTCATGGTAATGTGCAGTTATCTGGTACTGGCGCCCTCGGTGATTTATTAGCAGATGAAGTTAAAGCAAATACCGATATTGCTAGAGTTAGAGCGGATACTTTTGGTTATTTACAGCGTTCTTTTGTCGGTGTAGTATCTGATGTCGATCAAAGAGAGGCGCGCGATGTTGCTAGACGTGCTGTTCAGTATGCAATTTTAGATGGCAAGAGTGGCTCTGTTACCATTAATAGAGTTGGTAATTATGCGGTAGAATATAATTTAAGACCCCTAGAGGATATCGCTGCTAAAACAAAGCATATGCCTGATGAATTTATAAATGAGAATGGCAATGATGTTACGCAGGCATTTATCGATTATTGCAAGCCTTTACTTGGCTCTAATTTGCCACAAGTAGCAAGAGTTTCTGCACCAAAAGTGGCTAAGATTATTAATCATGAAAAATAATATTTTAAATATTTTAATCGAACATACGGACGATTATATTACAGGTGAAAGTTTAGCGAAGGAACTTGGTATTTCTCGCCAATCTGTTTGGAAATATATAACAGCTCTTAAAAAGGAAGGTTATAAAATAGAATCGGAACATCGTTTGGGTTATCGTTTACTCTTAAATGGAGAAATTGATAAGGCGAGTATAGCGATGATAGCTCGTCTTAGCAATTATCTACAAACTGGCATTTTTTTAGATAGTATTGATTCTACTAATCGTTATGCTAAACTACAAAGTAAAGATTATGAAAGTTTGCTAGTTGTTGCTGATGAACAAATTGCTGGTAGAGGCAGACTAGGTAGGGTTTGGCAATCACCTAAAGGGGAAGGCTTGTGGTTTTCGCTTTTACTTAGACCCGATCTGCCTAGTTATGCTGCGGCAATGCTTACTCAAGTAGCAGCGCTTGCTATGCATAGAGCGATTATGGAAGTGACGGCTATTGCTACGGAAATTAAGTGGCCTAATGATATTGTTATTGCCGATAAGAAAATTTGTGGAATATTAACGGAAATGACGACGGAAATATCAGCTTTGGAGAATGTGGTCGTCGGTATTGGTGTTAATGTTAATCAAACTGATTTTCCAGAGGATTTAAAAGATATTGCAACTTCTCTATCTTTGGTTTTAGGTAAGGAAGTTTCGCGTTTGGCAATTTTATCTAACTTTTTAGCTAATTTTGAATCGCTCTATAAAAATTTTCTTGAACAGCAAAATCTTGGGTTTATTGTTTCTGCCTTGAACACGGTTTCTAGTGTGGTTGGTAATGATATTTGGATTATTGAAAAAGACGAAAAAATAGCGGCTAAGGCATTAGAAATCAATCAAAATGGTGAATTAATTGCCTTAGTTGATGGTGAAGAACGTAAGCTTTATTATGGTGAAATTAGTATCAGAAAGCGATAAGGAGAAAATGAATGTTATTGGCTTTTGATGTAGGTAACTCACATACAGTAGTAGGCTTGATTAATACGGTGGATGGTTCTATTATTGATAGTTCACGCGTGATGACAAATAAAAAAATGACATCAGACGAAATGGGAATTTTATTAGTTCAATTATTTTCTTTTCATGGCTTGGCATTAGATTCAATAGAGGCAGTGATTGTTTCTTCTGTTGTACCAGAATTGATGTATACTATTTCAAATATGGTTTACAAATATTTCAACAAGAAACCTTTAGTAGTTGGTGATGATTTAGAAATTGGACTAAAAACGAAGTTTGAGTATCCTAAAGAACTAGGGGCAGATAGGATAGTTAATGCTGTAGCCGCGATTAAACGTTATGGTGGACCATTAATTATTATCGATTTAGGAACGGCGACGACTTTTTGTGCTATTAATGAAAATAATACTTATCTTGGTGGTGCCATTATGCCTGGTATTAAGATTTCTGCTGATGCCTTGACCGATGCCACGTCAAAATTGACAAGGGTTGAACTAGAAAGACCAGAAAGTGTTATTTGTCGTAATACCGTTTCCAGTATTCAATCGGGTTTGATTTATGGTAGCATCGGAGCCGTTGATTATATTGTTGAATCGATGAAAACGGAGCTGAATACAGATAAAGAAATTAAGGTAATAGCAACTGGGGGTATGTCAACCCTGATTGCTAATGATTCTAAGACGATTACTCATGTCGATAAGACTTTAACATTAAATGGCTTGTATGACATTTATATACTAAATAGGTAGATTATGTTTGATTTAAAAAATAAAATTTGTTTAGCGCCAATGGCGGGGGCAACGGATTATGCTTTTCGCCAACTGGCAAAAGATTATGATTGTGATATGACAGTAACAGAAATGATTAGCGTTAAGGCGCTGAGTTATAATGATAAAAAATCGCTTAGCATGATGCAAGCGCATGATGAAAAAGGACTAAAAGGTCTACAAATATTTGGTAGTGATGCAGGACTTTTTAAAGAAGTGACTAAGGCGCATTTAAACGATGCGCCTTATGATTTTATTGATATTAATATGGGATGTCCCGCGCCGAAAATTGTTAAAAATGGTGAAGGTTCAGCACTAATGACACAGCCAGAATTAGCGATGCGCTTGGTCGATGCCGTTAAATCTGTAAGTAATAAACCCGTTTCAGTGAAAATCAGACTTGGTTTTGAAGAAAATGTAGCGCTTTCTTTTGCTAAAGCTATGGAAAAGGCAGGTGCTGATTTCATTACTATTCACGGTCGAACTCGTGAACAAATGTATAGCGGTGAGGCTGATTGGCAAACAATAGTTGAGGTAGCAAGCGTGCTTTCAATTCCTGTAATTGGCAATGGCGATATATCTACGCCTGAGCAGGCAATAGAAAGATTAGAGACACCTGTAACGGCAATTATGATTGGCAGAGGAGCACAGGGGAAACCGTGGTTATTTAGGCAAATTAAACGTTTATTAGAAGGTGAACGGTTGTCTGAACCAAATTTAAAGATGCGCATAGATATTATTAATAAACACATGCAGTTAATGTTGACGATTAAGCCTGAACATGTCGTGATTAATGAGATGCGTAAACATGTTGCGTGGTATTTAAAAGGGTTGTATGGCGCTAATCATTTTAAAACCGCTATTAATAGAGCAACATCTATTGAAGAAATAGAAAAAAATTTGCAAAATATGCTTGACAATGCAGAGTTAGATTAATATAATAGTAGCAGTGGTTTTAAATTTGGAGGTAACTATAAATGGTTGAACAAGCAATTGTATTAACAGTAGAAGGTAGTAATAAATTAGAAGCTGAACTTGATTTTTTGAAAACGACTAAGCGTAAAGAAGTAGCAGAAAAAATTAAAGAGGCGCGTGGTTTTGGTGATCTTTCAGAGAATGCAGAATACGATGAGGCGCGTAAGGAGCAGGCAGAAGTAGAGGCTAGAATTGAAAAAATAGAAAATATTATTCGTAATGCTGAGATTATTGATGAGAATGAAGTCGATATGGAGCATATTTCTGTTGGTTCTATTGTGAAGTTATATGACGAAGAATTTGAGGAAGAGGTAGAGTATCATTTAGTTGGTGCGACAGAAGCGGACCCATTTGCTGGTAAAATTTCCACTGATTCACCAGTTGGTAAAGCTTTACTTGGTAAAGAAGTAGGCGATAATATTATCGTTGAAGTACCAGATGGTAATATGAAATTTAAAATTTTAGCGATTAGTCGTTAGTGTATTGACAATCTTTACTTACTTTAAAAATAGTATGGTAAATTTCTATGATAGGCGCTTGCATATCACTATCGACAGATTGTTTTAGTTTATCGATAATTTCGCTTTCGCGTTTAGAGTTAAGAACTGCTAATTGGCAGTTCTTTTTATGTGTTCCGATTTGTTTAGCGCAAGCTAGTCTTTGGCAGAGTAAAGCACTGATTTCTTTATCTAATTTATCGATTTCATGTCTTAGGATTTTAATTTGACTTTGGCTCATTATTCCTCCTCGTCTAATTGGTCAAAGCCTGCACCTATGCCCCAAACGGAGCTAACGGGTAAAATAGCGACAAAGGCAGCTTTATCAACACTGGCGATAAACTGTTTGATTAAAAGGCTTTCTCTAGGTGTGCAGATGGTAATCAATTTAGTCTTGGATTCTTTAGTAAAACTGCCGACGACCTTTAATTCAGATACACCCCTATTGATATTATACATAATATGTTTGCTGATTTCATCGCTAGCAGAAGAAATAATTTCTAATTTAATTAATTTATTACCGATACCAAAGATAATAGTATCAATCGTCTTTAAAAAGACAACTTGTGCTACCAAAGCGTAGAGTGCGGTGTTGATATTATAGACAAAAATTGAAGCGATTAGCACTAACATATCGAGGAAAGTCATAATTACGCTAAGAGAAATAAAAGGGTAAAGTTTAACATGAATGATTTTACCGATGGAATCGGTACCCCCTGTTGAATAACCACAGCGTAAAATCAGACCGCAACCAGCACCAGCTAAAACGGCATAACAAATGGAAATTAGGAGCTTATCGTCTAAGACTAAAATCCAGCCTAAATGACTGACAATCATCAGTACTAGCGGGAAAGTTATTGATAGAACGACGATTTTTTTTGCTTCTTTTTTGCCGAGCGTAATATAAGTGGCAATGAGAATTGATACGGATAGTATATAGTTGATAATCGTATAATCGGTATGTAGTAATTTACCGAGAATAATCGATGTACCTGTGATCCCCCCTGTAATTAAGCCATTTGGCTTCAAAATACTGGCAATGGCGACGGCAAGAATAAACATGCCAAGGGATAACATGATGATTTCTATAATTTTTGAATTTATTTTTTTCTTCATGATAATGACCATTCCTTTGAATTGACTATTTTTTTAATTATAAAAACCAGAGCTGACCCCTCTGGTTTTTTTGGTGCTAAATATTGAAAACATTTGCTTTTCATCTTTAATTATAGCAAAAAATTAGTGATAAGTAAATAGTAAAGTATAAAAATTAAATGACAATGCGAGGCTTAGTAAAATATTATTTATTTACAACAATCGTTTGTGCCGCTAAATATCCCATAGAAAGTGCTGCCTGAATATTAAAGCCGCCACTGTCTCCATCTATATCGAGCGCTTCGCCGACGACATATAGATTTTTTTGTTTTTTAACCTGCATTGTTTTGGCATTGATTTCACTTAAATCTAGTCCGCCACTAGCGACCATAGCCGTATTAAAGCCAAGTGTTTGTGGGTTTTTCACTTGATAATTCGTTAGAAGTTTTACTATGGTTTGTCTTGTTTTTTTATTTAATTCCGCTAATTTAATATCGGCATTAATTCCTTCTGATAGTAGTAAAAAATCAATTAATGCTTTTGGCAAATTAAAAGCTAATAAGGCTGTTTTTAATTGTTGTTTGCCCTTTGTTTCCATTTGCTTTTTTATCGCATTATCTACTACTTGGTTTTCGAGATTTAACCAGTTAATATAGAGTTTACTTTGGCTAGCTAGATACCGCGAAATGTTATGAATAGCGGGGCCAGAATAAGCCTTATGCGTGATTAAAATATCGTCCATGATAGTTTTGCTTTTATTTTCATTATATACACTTACTTTGACATCTTTAATCGTAATTCCCGCTAAGTCTTGATGATTATCGCTACTGCTGATTGCCGTTAGTGCGGGTTTTAAAGCTACTTGTTTTAAGCCTAAACTTTGCCAAAAATTAGCATTGATATTTTTGCTATCGTGATAAAATCCACCAGTAGCAATAATTAAATAGTCATAGCCTTCGTTTTCTTCGTTTAAATACCATTTATCCTTATATTTTAGCTTGGTGATTAAGGTATTTGTTTGAATTTGCACCTTGTTTTTTAGTAGCGCGTTTTTAAATTTTCTAATGATATCTTTACCCGAATTTGATTTAGGAAAAAATTTACCGTTTTCTGCTTGATAAGATGGTATTCCTAAGTCATTAAATAATTGGCGCGTTTTCTCTAGATTTAATGCTTTAAAAGCAAATTTTAAAAATTGCCCATTATCGCCATATTTTTGTAAAAATTCAGCGTAAGTGCAGTTATGCGTGAAATTACATTTTCCGCCGCCCGCTATGGCTATTTTACCGCCTATTGTTTTATTTTTTTCATAAATCGTCGTATTAATGCCAGCTTTGCTAGCGATAAGAGCCGCCATTAAACCAGCAGGTCCTGAACCGATAATAGCAAGAGTAGTTTGAGTCATAAGGTGTCCTTTATGTAATATTTTGTGATTTATTGGGTATAAATTATCAGAAAATGATAATTAAAAATATTATTTATTCGCGTTGTCATACAGAGGAGGAACGACGTAGGTATCTTAACGCGGAATTAATAAAAAGCTGTAAGATTATCACGTTGTCGCTAGCGCTCCGCCTCATAATGACACAGCTTTTATGACTAAATAGTAGCAATACTATAACTACATAGTAGCAATACTATAACCAGGAAAAGAGGAATTATGGCAAATACAGTAACAGTAGAAAAATTTAATGAGCAAGAACTCATTGCCGACAATAAATACCTATATTTAATTTTTAATCGCGGGTTTATGTGACCTTATTGCAAAAAGCATATGTTGCAGTTGCAACAAGAACTTTCTTTATTAAAAGAACACAAAATCAAACCCGTAGTAATTGTACCAGAACCGCAGACAAAACTCGATAGTTTTTTGGCGAAACAGCCATTAGATTTCACTTTTGTATCTGATCCTAAGCATATATTAGCGGATAAATACGGGCAAGAAGTTAAATTATTAAAACTCGGTCGTATGCCTGCACAAATCGTGCTTAATAGTGAATTAAAACAAGTCTATTCCCATTTTGCCAAAAGCATGGCGGATATAGTCGATGAAAAAATCATCATCAGCGGATTGGAGTAATATAGTATGGGTGATTATAGAAAAAGCACATTAATGTCCTATACTGTTGCCTTAGTACTTATTATTGGCGCTGCTCTCTTTATGTTTAATAATAATGGTACTAATCAAGCGATAGGTAATGCAGAAACAGGCGACTTGCCATCGAATATCACTTTAGAAAAAGCAGAAGAAATGATGGCAGAAGATGCCGATATTAAGCTGATAGATGTTAGAACACCAGCGGAATATGCCGATGGTCATCTCGCTAATTCCATTTTATTGCCACTGGCAGATGTACCGCAGGAATACAGTACTGTCTTACCCGATAAAGAGGCGATTATTATCCTCTATTGTCGTAGCGGTAATAGGGCAGGACAAGCACAATCCTTCCTCCAAAACCAAGGCTATACCGCCGTGATTAATGCAGGAGGCATCAATACCTATAGTGGTGAGTTAGTTAAATGATAAATAGTGTAACGATTGTCAGCTATATCATTTAAAACGAAGTAACAAAAACACTTTTCGCGAACATTAGGCGTACAACTCGCGAAGTCAAGGCTAATCCACTGCTTTGGCGACGATAAGGAACTAATGTTGAAACTTCGAAGAAGGTTCAACGCAGTGACTTACAAGCCGAAGTAGTTAGTAGACTTGACGAAAGCAGCCGTTGGCGAAAAGTCGTTTTTGTTATTTATTATTATTAAATGATATAGCGTTTCAATCGTTATTTTTATACACTAGATTAGATTAATATATTGACACTTCTGATAACTCAATATTGGGGTTTCTGTCCTTAATATGCTTGATGCTCCATTCACTCTTATAAATAACCGCTGGTTTACCATTTGCTGTTTCCAAGAGGAGTGTATCCAGTGGTTTATTAAAATCGTCAAATTTGAAATTATCGTCCTTAATCCATCTGATATAGCGATAAGGTAGATTTTCTCTCATTACCTCAGTTCCGTATTCATTTTTCAATCGGTATTCCAATACTTCTAGTTGTAAAATACCGACAACGCCGATGATTAACTCTTCTGTTCCTATATTTGGGCGTTTAAATACTTGAATCGCACCTTCTTCTGCTAACTGCTTAATCCCTTTGACAAATTGTTTGCGTTTGAGGGCATTTTTAGTGTAAATTTTGGCAAAATGTTCGGGTGCAAAGGAAGGGATGCCTTTATATTTTAAGTCCGTCTCTTTTTCTGACAAGGTATCGCCAATATTATAAATACCAGGGTCATGTACGCCGATAATATCACCAGCAAAAGCCGTATCGACAATTGCTCTATCTTGCGCCATAAACTGCGTCGGCTGGCTTAATCTTACTTTTTTACCCGCTTGGACGTGATTTACCTGCATGCCTTTATTAAAGATGCCCGAACAAATACGCAAAAAGGCAATTCTATCCCTGTGCTGCGGATTCATATTCGCTTGGATTTTAAAGACAAAGCCCGTAAAATCTTCATTCGTCGGTTCTACTAACCCCTTATTGCTCTCCCTAGCTAGCGGTGGTGGTGTTAGTTCTAAAAATGCTTTTAGAAAAGGTTCAACACCAAAATTGGTAAGCGCACTACCAAAGAAAATTGGCGTTAAATTGCCGTTTAAAAGCTGATTTTTATCAAATTCATCGCCAGCAATATCCAAGAGTTCAATATCTTCTAATAATTTTTCGTGTAAATCGCTAGTGATTAGGTTTTCTAGTTCTTTATCATTAAGCTCTATATTTAATATTTCTGTTTTATTGGCACCGTGATTACCACCGTCAAATTTAATAACGGCTTGATTGATTCTATCGTAGACCCCTTTAAAATTCCTACCTTCACCAATTGGCCAGTTAATCGCATAGGATTTAATACCGAGTACAGTTTCTATATCATCGACGAGGTCAAAAGGGTCTTTACCCATTCTATCCATTTTATTGATAAAAGTAAAAATAGGAATCCCGCGCATCTTACAAACTTGGAATAGTTTTTTTGTTTGCGCTTCTACCCCTTTGGCGCAGTCTATTACCATGACTGCGGCATCGGCTGCCATTAGCGTTCTATACGTATCTTCAGAAAAATCTTCATGACCAGGAGTATCGAGTATATTAATACAGTAATCGTCATAATTAAATTGGAGAACAGATGATGTAACGGAAATACCGCGTTGCTTCTCTATCTCCATCCAGTCAGAAACGGCGTGTTTTTGACTACGTTGTGATTTGACAGACCCAGCTTCTCTAATAGCCCCACCATAGAGTAAAAACTTTTCTGTTAGGGTTGTTTTTCCTGCATCGGGATGGGAAATGATGGCAAAAGTTCGCCTTTTCGTAACCGCTTCTTTAAATTGTTTTGTATTCATTATTTACCTTTCAAATTTATAGCTATTTAGTTAACGATTGAAACGCCCTTAGATACCCAAAGATATGGGCGACGAAGTCGTATTCGCGCAGCGAATATTGTAAGTGCTGAATCGTTCTGCTTTATTCTTTCACTAGGAGAACCTGCTACGCAGAAGCTCTACGTGAAAAATAAAGCGCCACCACGCACTAGCTTTCGGCTGGTCGCAAGCAAGCTTGCTGCTCGCCCATGCAACCTGACTGACAATCGTTATATAAATATATTTAAGATATTACTTAGTTGAATGCTTATTCAAATGCAATTATACCATATCTTTCATCATACCTTTTTTGATAGTAATTGTCAATATTTCGGGCGGATTTTAAATGACATCGGGCGGATTTTAAATGACAAAGCTTTAAATTCTATTGCAAGTTTATGCGTAATGTTGTATTATGTAATAGTTAGAAAAAATAGCTATTAAGTTGACTCGCGTTGTCATACAGACAGGCTGCATGCCCGAGCAGCAAGCTTGCTTGCGACCAGGGGATAACAAAGTGACGTAGGTATCTTAACGCGAATTAAATAATAAAAGTCGTAAGATTCCTACGTCCTCACGTCGTTCTTCCTCTGAATGACACGACTTTTACTATTTAACTGAATAGTTATAGTAAAATAGCTATCCAGCTTAAAAAAATGGAGGAATATATGAATAAAAAACGTTGGTTTGCAATTGGTTTATCATTTTTGATTATTGTAATGGGCTCTTTTGCTCCTAGTTATCAAACGACTGGTAATAGTTTTGATGAATTAGAAACGGCAAATTTAGATTTATTTGACCAGTATTTGAACACAGAAGATAAAATAACAGAAACGGTGATTGAAGCAGGAAATAGCGATTCGAGAATTTTAGAGTTGACACTAGATGGCGCGATTATCGCTCAAACTAGTAATGGGTTTGGCGGTAAAGCTTATGACCATAGTTTTTTCTTAAAGCAGCTTGATTTAGTAAAAGCAGATGATACGATTAAGGCAATAATTTTCGTTGTCAATACACCAGGTGGTGGCGTTTTTGAGTCGGCTGAAATTAGACGAAAAGTGCTAGAGATTCAAGAATTAGGCGTACCGATTTATGTTAGTATGCAAAGTATAGCGGCTTCTGGTGGTTATTATATTTCTGCAAGCGCTGATAAAATTTATGCGACGAATGAAACGTGGACTGGTTCTATCGGAACTATTATGAAAATGATGAATTATAAAGAGTTAATGGATAAACACGGTGTTCATATGAATACATTTGCTTCTGGCGATTATAAAAATATGGGTTCGTCAACAGCTGAAATGACAGCGGGGGAACGTAAAATTTTCCAATCCTTGATTGATGAGTCGTATCAAACTTTTGTCGATATTATTGTTGAGGGCAGGGGAATGTCAGAGGTTGAGGTTAAGAAAATCGGTGATGGTCGTATTTATACGGCAAAACAAGCCTTGTCTAATGGTTTGATTGATAAAATCGCTTATAAAGAAGAAGTATTAGCTGATTTACGTAAAGATTATGGCTTAGAAGATAGTGAAGTTTTTGCTTATACTAAACCGTCATTAAATGCTTTTGCCGATTTGTTTTCAAAATTTGAACATTTACCTAGTGGCAGTAGTGAATTAAATGAAATTCGCGTACTTTTAAATGGTTATTTTAACGATGGTGCGCCAAGAGCATATTATCTCTATGGAGGGCAGTAAAATGACGGAAAAAGATACAGCGAAAATTATTGATGAGCTTATCGAGGAAGAAGTTAATGTGGAAGAAGTTAATTTAGAAGAAACTGTTGAGGAAGAGCTTAATGTAGAAGAAATTGTCAGTGAATTTGATAGAGAAACCGTTGAAGAAAAAGCTACTATGATGGAAGAAGTGAGTAGTGAAGAAGAGCGCAGTCGAGAATTTTCTAACGATGAAGAATCTACAGTAAATGAAGTTTTACCGAAAACAAAATTCAAGAAAAAGAATCCTGTTTTGGTTCCCAATGTGATTTGCGCAGGTTTTTGGCGTCGATTTTGGGCATATTTAATTGATTTATTTTTAGGTTTTACGATTGTTAATATTATATTGGGTTTAAGTTTTGGCTTAACGAATATTGCGCTTCCTTATATGCTTGAAATGCCTATCTCGCTTACAATTATTGCACTTTATTTTACTTTGACTACTTATTTTAATAAGGGACAAACACTGGGAAAAATGATATTGTCTTTACGTGTAGTTGAGGTTGATGGTAGTGCTCCGCGTTTGTCAACGGTTATTGTTAGGGAATTTTTCCTTCGTTATGTGCATTTATTTTCTTCCTTGTATATATTGTATGTGGTGACAGCGTTTAATCGTTATAAGTTGAATTTACTCGATATTATGGCGGATACTGTCGTGATTGATCAACAAAAAGAAGAAATTTACCAATTAGGTCAGATGAGGATATAATGCCTCATCTGTATTTACATATACCCTTTTGCGCCCATCGTTGTGGTTATTGTGATTTTTTGACGAGCACGGATATCGCGTTAAAAAAAGCTTATATCGATGCTGTGGTTAAAGAACTCGCCTTGATAAAGGCTAATTATCCTCAGCCTTTAAAAACCATTTTTATCGGTGGTGGGACGCCTTCTATTTTAAATTTAAAAGAAACAGAATTGTTATTAAGGGCAATTAATGAAAATTTTGGTAGGGAATTTTCCGAGTTTACGATAGAAGCAAATCCCGAAAGCGTAACGGCAGAAAAAGTCGAGCTTTGGCGCGCAGGAGGTGTAAATAGGGTAAGTTGCGGTATGCAGGCGGGACAGACGAAATTATTAGAAATTTTAGATAGAAAAAGTAATTATCAGCAAGTAATTAATTTAATCGATAATTTGCATAAATATGGGATAGAGCGTTATAATATCGATTTGATTTATGCTGTACCTGCGCAAACAATCGATGATGTTCTTGCCAGTGCAAAGATGGTCTTAGATTTAGGGGCAAAGCATATTTCTGCTTACGCGCTGAAATTAGAGCCAACTGTTAAAATGGCAAAAGCTGCCATAAGGGGCGATATTACTTTGCCTAGTGATGATTATGCTGCGGAACAATTAGATGCGTTGATTGCCTATTTGAATGAGCATGGCTTAGCGCGTTATGAAATATCTAATTTTAGCGCGAAGGGTGAAGAAAGTTTGCATAATTTAGCCTATTGGCGTGCTTTTGATACTTTAGGCGCGGGAACGGGTGCTGTTTATAAGTTTGGCAATAAACGTTATCAAAATCTAGCGAGTATAGAAGATTATATACTGAGCGTTAACAATGGTGATTTGCCAATAGATGAGAGTAAAACGGAAAATCTTACTGTTGAAGAGCAGGTTTACGAATATATTATTACTAATTTTCGTTTGTCTAGAGGGATTGATTGTCAAGAGTTCAAGGCTTTATTTGCTTTAGATTTTGAGAATGAATATCGATGGTGGTTAAAAAAGCTCCAAAATTTTCAAGTATTGGAGCGAACGGATAAGGGATATGCTTTTAATAATCGCGGTTTAAATGTCGCTAATTATTTATTAAGTTATTTATGATAGTGTTATTTATATTGCGATTGAAACACTCCTTGTCATTTTAAGTGAAGCTTCTCATTATTGTCATACAAGGATGAACGAAGCTCCCATTATTGTCATCCTGAGGAGCAAAGCGACGTGAGGATCTTACGGTTTTTATATTAACCCCGCGTTAAGATACCTACGTTGTTGCTAGCGCTCCGCCTCTGTATGACAACGCGGGGAACACTTCTCTTCTTATAATAATAAGGTCAAACCCGTCTTATATTGGACGATCAAAGCTCCTGCCATGTTGTTATTATTTCTTTAAATACTCCATTAAATCATTGGCTTTTAACGGTTTACTATAATAGTAGCCTTGTATGCAATCGCAGTTGATATTGTTTAGGAATTCAACTTGTTCTTTTGTTTCAACACCTTCTGCGGTGACGTACATATCCATGGTATGTCCTAAATCTACTATTGATTGTACGACTTTGGTCTTTTTGGTAGAGCTTAGCATATTATCGATAAAAGATTTGTCGATTTTCAAATAATCGATACATAAGTTTGTCAAGTATGAGAAAGACGAATAGCCTGTACCAAAATCGTCTATTGCCGTTCTAATTCCAATTTGTTTTAGTTCATTGATTGATTTTCTTGTTGCGGTACTGTTGTCAATGAACACGGTTTCTGTTAGTTCTATAATAATATTTCGTGGGTTGACACCAGTTTCTTTTATTATATTTTTAACATTGCTGATAAAATCATTGCGTTTTAATTGCAAAGCTGAGATATTTACTGATATGGTGTAGTAGTTTCTCGGAAATTGTTGGTTTAAATGTATAACCATTTGGCAAGCTTCGCGTAAGACCCATAAACCAATTTCATGAATAATACCTAAGTGTTCTGCTAAGTGTATAAATTCTAGTGGTGGAATTTGTCCTAGATTTTCGCTATTCCAACGCAATAAGGCTTCAAAATAAGTGACTTTTTCACCTGCTTTAGTTGTAACAATTGGTTGGAACACTAAATAAAATTCTTCTCTATTCAATGCGTTTAATAAATTTTCTTCGAATATTGCTTTATGTTTTGCCGTTTCACCTATTTTTTCATTATAAAAAACAATTTTATTTGCTTCCATTTGACGCGCTTGATAAAATGCTATATTTAAGGCTTTTAATAGTTCTTCAGAAGTAGAGGCATTATCTGGGTAACGGACAACGCTACAAGATAGACTAATGTTGATAGTATAATTATCGATGATAAAGTCTTCGTTTAAAGCTTTTATTATTGTTTCAATTTCGTCACGTAATTGTTTTTCTGAGAGATCATTTTTGCAAATATAAACAAATTCATCGCCGTTAGTTCTCGCGATGATATTATCTTTTTTGATTTTATTAGCAAGTATGTTTGCTACTTCGATTAATAATTGGTCGCCGACTTTATGGTTGATAGTTTCGTTGACGGATTTAAAATTATTGATATTAAAATAGATGAGATAAAATACCTTTTTTTGTTCAATTAGCGTTTTGATTTCGTTATAAACAAATTGCCTATTTGGTAATTTCGTTAACAAATCATGGTAAGCAACTTCAAATAATCTTTTATTTTCATTTTCAGATTTACTGAGTAGTATTTTGTAAGTGACAAAAACAAAATAAATAATTAATAGATTTAAGGAGAAAATAATAATGGCTGTTGTTCCAAAAGCATTAGTTACAACATAGCTTTTCTGTGGAAAAATAAAAGTGCTCACAAAGAAAGTGATAGCGAACACAATTATCATATAACCTGCTATAATAAAATTAGAGAAGGTTGTCATCGGTATTAGTACGAGTAAGAGCATAAACCAATAGAGAACAGTTAGCTTATCATAGAGAATATAAAATAGTATTAGATATTCTATTGATACCATGGTGCTACAAATATGAAGTTTTATTCTATCGTTAATAGGACTATTTTTAAGAAAATAAGTTACAAAATAAAAAGTAAGCGATACTGTTGAATGAAGAATTACTTTGGATGTATCTAAATTCCAAAAATTTTGCATGCCAATAACAATGATAAAGGCAAATAGAGCTAAGCCTGCTATAACAGAATGCATAATCCTAACTTTGATTATTTCATCTTCTTCAACTGTTTTAATTTTAGCGATCATTGCCCATTCTTCATCTATATTTAAAAAAATAGTTTTTAAAATAGTCTTAATGAAATCCACAAGAATCTCCCGGAATTAATTTTATAGTAATTTTTTTGCCACGTGGTAAGTGAGCATCTTTACATTGTTTAGATACTGTTTTACCGTTGCTTGCTTATGCGTCCTTCCAGTCTGTATGATAATGCAAATTGATTGAATAGTCACATTTTAGATAATTTTAGTTTGTTATTATATTAACTATTTGGTTTAATAAAAAACGTGTTATTACAAACATCAATAAAGCAGTGATATAGTGATACAACCGCTTATAATGACAGAACAAGTTAATTGAATGAACATCTGTATTGTTAATTTATAGAAATTAAATTTATCTAACATTGTAATTAATAACCAAAGAATATTGTTTTCATTCACTTTTTTTGAAAAATAATTGGAATTTATACTCGTTTGTGTATTTTTTAGTTGTTTTTTTGTGGTATAATGCTTTTGTATAGTTGATTTACTAAAGTTTTAGTAATTATTCAGTATAACTGCATTGTCATTGCGAGGAGCAATGCGACGTGAGGATCTTACGGTTTTTATATTAACCCCGCGTTAAGATACCTACGTTGTCGCTAGCGCTCCGCCTCTGTATGACAACGCGGGGAAAACTTCTCTTCTTATAATAATAAGGTCAAACCCGTCTTATATTGGACGATCAAAGCTCCTGCCATGTTGTTATTATTTTTTTAAATACTCCATTAAATCCTCGGCTTTTAACGGTTTGCTGTAATAATAACCTTGGATATAGTTGCAGTGAATACTACTTAAATATTCTACTTGTTCTTTGTTTTCAACGCCTTCGGCTGTAATTGTCATATCCATAGTATGCCCTAAATCTACTATTGACTGTACGACTTTTGTTTTTTTATCAGAATTCAGCATATTATTGATAAATGATTTGTCGATTTTTAAAATATCTACGTCTAAATTCATTAAATAAGAGAAGGATGAATATCCTGTGCCAAAGTCATCAATTGCCGTTTTAATACCAATTTCTTTTAGTTCTTTGATTGATTGTTGTGTGACAATGCTATCATCAATGAAAACGGATTCTGTTAGTTCTATTATTATTTTTTCTGGATTGATATTATGCTTATTAATTATAGTAGTAATATTATTGATAAAGTTTTTGTGTTTTAATTGTAAGTCAGAAACATTGATAGATATTTTATATTTTTTTTGAGGAAATTCTCGATTTAATCTTAAAATCATTTTGCAAGTTTCATTTAATACCCATAGGCCAATATCGTGAATGATGCCTAATTGTTCTGCTACGGGGATGAATTCTAAGGGTGGAATCTGCCCTAAATCTTGATTATTCCAGCGGAGTAGAGCCTCGAAATAAGCGACTTGTGGTGCACTTTCAATATTAATAATTGGTTGGAACATTAAATAAAATTCTTTATTATTTAATGCTTTGTTCAATTTTTCTTCAAATATAAGTTTATTCCTAGTTTCTCTACCTATTTCTTTATTGTAAAAAACAATTTTATTTTTGCCAATTTGACGTGAATGATAAAACGCTAAATCTATCGCTTTCAGTAGTTCTTTGGAATCGTTACCGTCATTTGGATATTGAGCAACACTAGTAGATAAATTAATATTGATATTGTAATCATTAATTGTAAATTGTTGGCTTAAATCCTTTAATATTTTTTCGATTTTAGCTTGCATTTTTTGTTTGGAAAATTGATTTTTATAAATGCAAACAAATTCATCACCATTGGTTCTCGCTACCACATTATTTTTTTTGACGTTTGCAGCGATAATTTTTGATACTTCAATTAATAGTTGATCTCCAACTTCATAATTAATTGAATCGTTAATTAATTTAAAATTATTGATATTAAAATAGACTAAATAGAAAGACTGTCCTTTATCGATTAAATCTCGTATTTCTTTATAAATAAATTGTCTATTTGGTAGTTTTGTTAAAATATCATGATAGGCGACACTAAATAGTAATTTATTTTTCTTTTCTGAATCTTGGAGCAAAATTCTATAAGTAATAAAAATAAAATAAACAAACAATAGATTCAAAATAAAGATTATAATAGCGGTTAATTCAAAGGCGTTTTTTGTCATATAGTCTTTTTTAGGCATGATAAATGTACTTAAGAAAAATGTAACGATGAGCACTATTGCCATGTAACGTGCAATTATGCAATAAGTGAGAGTCGCTATTGGTATTAATGTAAGTAAGAGCATAAACCAATAGAGAACGGTTAATTTATTATAGAGTATATAAAAAAGAATTAGATATTCTATCATAATCATTATGCCAGCGATATGGATTTTTATTTTATTATCAATGGGCTTATTTTTTAGTATATGAATGATAAAATAAAAACTAATAGTGACTACGGAGTGAAGTATTAAATTAGCGGTGCTCAATTCCCAAAGTCTATGCATACCAAGTACGACTAAAAAGAAATTAAAGCTAAGCTTGCTATAATCGCAAACAGAAGTTTAACTTTTGAATTTTCTTCTTCTTCTTCAGTTTTTATTTTTCCAATCATTAATAATTCTTCATCGATATTTAAAAATATAGTTTTCAGAGCAGTTTTAATAATATTCATAATAATTCCCCCAAAATAAAATTCATAATTTATTATGTTTTTTAATAAAACTTATAGTTACTTTTACTTGCTATGCTATTGATAACCAAGAATGGCGTGTTCAAGCATATTTTTGATGAAAATTTGAGATTTATACTCATTTGTGTATTTTTTTAGCTATTTTTTTATGTTATAATGCATTTGTATAGTTGATTTACTAAAGTTTTAGTAATTATTCAGTATAACTGCATTGTCATTGCGAGAAGCAATGAGACGGTGCAATTTTACGTTTTTTTGTAGCGCGCTAAGATTATCACGTCGCCTTCGGCTCCTCATAATGACAGCGCGAAGGTCGTAAGATTCCTATGTCATTTGCAGATGTGAGTACTCGCTCCGTGTCTACGACACTACACTCGTTCGCGCTAGCGCGCTCAATGCCAAAATCATATTAAAATCAAAGGAGTAAAGGAGACATTATGAAAAAAATAGTTGGTATTTTTATTTTAAGTGTAGCATTAATTTCTAGTTTTATTGTTTATGCTGATACCTCTGAGCGCGAAAATTTTGCCACCTATGGAGAGTTTTTACAGGATTTGAATTTAATTAAAGGGGATGACAATGGCAATTTAAATCCCAATGATAGTTTGAGTCGTGAAGAGGCAGTCGTGATCATTTTGCGCATGCTGAGAGAAGAAGAACAGGCAAAAAAGTGTCAAGCAAAAGTGTTTTCTGATTTGCACGGACGGTGGTCTGAGCCTTATGTGAACTATGCAAAACAGAAGGGTTTAGTCAACGGTATTTCAGAGCATAGCTTTGGCGCTACGGATAAGGTGACGATTAAACAGCTTTATACGATGTTTTTAAGAGCGGCAGGATATAGTGCAGATTGGGCGACAGAAGATATAGTAGCTAAGGCAGAGCAATACGGCTTGGCTTATGATTTAGATCAAGCCATTGATGGAGATAAGGCGGCTTTGCGCGGTCATTCTTTTATTATTTTTTCCAATGCTATTACTTTGCCAACTAACCCAGAAGTAGAGAATAATAGCTGTGTTTTAACGAAGGTGTTGCGCGAACATCCTAATACTTATCAGTTAGCTTTAAAATATGAAGATTTAATTGATTATTTACCAGATAGCTATCAAGCGGATTATGGTTTTATGACTGGTCACGCAAATCATGAGAATAATAAACACGCCAATGAGCATGATAAGCATGATGTTATGCCCGTTAATAGTGTTAAATTTGAACTACTTAAGTCTAGCGTTACAAATGAAAATGGTATCGTGTTAGAATTTAGTCAAGATTTAGCAATGAACACAGGTAAGGATGAGATAGAAGTCTATAGTTCTTATGGTAAAAACGATATACATTATGAGTCGTTTTATACCAACCCTGATAATTATAAAGTTATTGTCGATAATAATAAAGTATGGATTAAGTTTTATGAAGACAATGGCAAGCAAGTTAGTAATCTTAGTGGTTTAAATTTTGTCGTTAAGTATACCGTCGATAATAAAGTAGATAATGCTTCTGATGTCGGTAAAGTTACTGTTTCTTATGATGGTGATTATGTCACTAGTGGCGGTGGTTTAGAACTTGTCAAGGCAGAGCCATCACCTGATGCGCGCAATGTGATTAATCTCTGGTTCAATCAGTTATTAGATTATCATGAAATAAGCAATGATTCCATTGATATTATTAGCGTTAGTGGCGATTACGGTGAATTTAGCGAAGAGTGGTTTAAGGACGATAATAACTATGTAGTTGGAACTACAGATAAAAAAGTTTATATTCGCTATATGGATGGTAGTTCTTCTATCGAATTGGAAGATTTGGTCTTTGAAATAGAATACGATATTAAAGCGCGGGAGAATGACGATAGAGCAGAAGGCGAAGTAACAGTAGATTTTGATAGAAAATAATGAAATTGCCCCTTATTTTTATTAATAAGGGGTATTTTATTGGGTATAAGTCTGTGAGGAAATGAGTAAGAAGCCGTAAGATTCCTGCGTCGGAAAAATCACCTTCCTCTGAATGACACGGCTTCTATGTTGTCATTGCGAGGAGCCGAAAGGCGACGTGGCAATCTTACAGCTTCTATGTTACAATCTTAATGTGAAGTGTAATTAATTTAGTTAAGTAATAAAAGCCGTGTTATTCAGAGGCGGAGCGCTAGCGACAACGTAGGAATCTTACGGCTTTTATAATAGTAAAGGTGGAATATGTATATTATAGTTGGGTTAGGAAATCCTGGTAGAAAATACGAAGGGACGCGTCATAATATCGGTTTTGATACGATTGATTATATAGCGCGCGTGCATCAAATTAAAGTAAATAAATTAAAGCATAAGGCAATGATAGGTGAAGGCATTATTGCTGGTGAAAAACTATTATTGGTTAAACCACAGACTTTTATGAATTTAAGCGGAGAATCGGTTTTATCTTTAGTTAATTATTATGCTTTGCCTTTGGAAAATTTAATTATAATTTATGACGATATTGATATCCCTTTGGCAAGCGTGAGAATTAGAAAAAAAGGTAGTGCTGGTACACATAATGGGATGAAAAGTATTATTTCTTTATTAAATAGCGATCAATTTCCTCGGATTAGAGTGGGTGTTGGTCGCGATGAAAGAATGGATTTAAAGGATTTTGTCTTATCGCGTTATTATAAAGAAGAGATAAAGCCGATGGAGTCTGCTGTTGAACGCGTAGAAAAAGCAATAGAATGTATGATAGCGGAGGATATTGATAAGGCGATGAGTTATTATAATGGCATCGCGTCGTCTTAAAAGAAAATTAAATGTTATAGGTATAACAATTTTTGGAAAATGAAAAAAATTCAAGATTAGTCATATTTTAACCGATAAATGTGTAGGTAATAGAAAATATTTTAAGGAGTAAAATATGAGTGATAGAAATGCAGAAGTTAGTCAATCTAGGAAGGGCAGTATAAGTAAAAAAATAAGTTTACGTATAATTATTTTGTTATTCTTTGTGTTGGCGGGTTTGATTTCGTTTAATTATGTAACTAGTTATAATTATGAATTAAAAACGTTGATTTCTTTGATTAATAAAGATGGTGATGTATTGTCCGCTGAAATAGAAGCTTATTTTAGCGATGCCTATTCTACGAGTTTTTTGTTAGCGGAATTGGTTAAGGAAGAAATGAAATTACCAGCGAGTGAGCGTAGTCGTTCTGCTATGGCGCATAATTTAGTTGCCGCACTTAAAACGAATCCAGGTATTGATGGCTTAGGTGTTTATTTTGAACCCAATGCTTTTGATAATAAAGATGCGAAGAATAAAAATAATAATGATAATTTTGCAACTTCTACTGGGCGTTTTGCTGTATATTCTTACCGAGAGGATGGTAAAGTAGAAGTTTATGTGCCTGAAGATATAGAGGATAGTTCGGCTAATAGTTATTATGTCGATAATATTAAGTCATCAGAAATTGCTATGAGTCCTCCTTCTTATGAAGATATAGATGGTACAAAAGTTTTAATGATTAGTTATAATTTTCCGATAACGGATGATAATAATAAAGTGATAGGTTTAGTTCAATGTGATCTTAATCTTAGTAGTATACAAAAGATTTTAGAAAATAATAAAAAGAATTTTGACTCTTCTTATTACACCTTTGTTACGAATGAGGGTTTTATTGCTGGACATAGTTTAAAACCAGAAAAAATCATGAAAAATGAGCTTGAAGGTCATCCTGCTTTTGCTGAATCATATGAGAAAGTAAAAAATGGTGAAAATCAGCATAAAGTCGAAACATCTACTTCTACTGGTAAAAAGACGCAATATGTGTTTTCGCCAGTTCATATTGCTGGTAGCGATCAGACTTGGATTGTTCAGTCGGCGACTTTATTTAGTGAGTTCACCGCTGATTCAAAGAAAAAAATGTTTATTTATATGGGTATGGCAGTTGTTATATTGTCGCTTGTTACAATCTTTGTTATGCTGATAACTAAAAAACTAGTTGCCAAACCGCTAGGTTTTATTGACGAATTGTTAAATAAAATTGTTCATTATAATCTTAATATTGAGGATGAACGTGAACAATTAGATAAATATATTAAATCCAATGATGAAATTGGTTCTATTGCGAATTCAACGAGTTTAATGGCAGGAAATTTGACGTCCATTGTTGGCAATATTAGTATGCATGCTCAAAATACGGCAGCAACGGCAGAAGAACTCACTGCTACTTCACATAGTACGGCTGAAGCGGCACAAGGTGTATCGCTAGCGGTGACTAATATCTCTGATGGTGCTAGTGCGCAGGCTAAAGATACAACGAGTGCAGCGGCTAATATTGAAAAAAATGCCAATGCTTTAGCTGAAATGGTGGGAATTTTAGCTGAACTAGAAAAAGCCGTTGTTAATATTGATGTTAAGAAAAATGAAGGTAAATCGGCATTAGAAGGTTTACAAAAATTAGCTGATTCCAGCAAGAATGAGTCTGCTCATGTTAATAAAATTATTTTAGAGACTAACGAGAGCGCTGAAGCTATTTCTAAAGCAAGTGAAATGATACAGTCTATTGCTGACCAAACAAATCTCTTAGCACTAAATGCTGCAATAGAAGCGGCTCGTGCAGGAGAAGCTGGTAGAGGTTTTGCTGTCGTCGCTGAAGAAATTAGAAAGCTTGCTGAAGATTCGACGAAATTTACTGACGAAATCAGAACAATTATTGAAGACTTAAAAACTAAGGCACAAAATGCCGTTAATAGAATGGAAACCGTTGGTAAAATCGTCGACGAACAAGACAAACAAGCGCAAATTACCAATGATAAGTTTAATGAAATAGAAGAGGCTGTTAGTACTAGTCAAATGATAGTTACTAAAGTTAATCAAACCTCTAAGGTAATAGAAACAAATAATAATGATATTATACAAGCAATTGATAATTTGACTGTTATTGCTGAACGCAATGCACAAACGACAGCGGAGGCAAGTGAAAACGTTGTTGGTCAGACGCGATCGATTGAAGATTTATCAAGCGCTAGCTTGAATTTAGCCGAAATAGCTAATGAATTACAAGACGAAGTTGCGAACTTTAGATTTTAAATACACGGCTTTTATTATTTGATTGAATTGCTATTAAAACCCACAGTTTGTGGGTTTTTGATATTTTTTTTAAAATTAACAAATTATTTATTTTTAAACGCAGTTGAGTGTGTTATAATGTTTAAGGTTATAAAGAAAAAGCCGTAAGATTCCTACGTCGTCACTGCGTTCCTTCTCTGAATGACACGGCTTTCGCGTTGATGTTGTAGGAAAAAGCCGTAAGATATGACACGGTTTACCGCGTTGTCATACAGAGGATGGGCATAAGTTTCCACACATTATATTCGGGATGATACGGTTATTATGCAGTTATGGACAGGAAATGAAATCGATAATTAATTTTAATGATTTTTTTGAAGATTCTGTTGAATTTTCACTTTTAAAAGATAATATTGCGTCAAAAAATACGCCTCAAGCTGTCTTTGGTTTAGAATGGGGTTCTTTTGTGATGCAAACTTTAGCGCTTTGGCAATTGCATGGTCAGTTGGTAGTAGTGGTCGCTAATGAAACAGATGCGAATCAGCTTTTACAAGCTCTATCTCCCTTTGTCGATAACTTAGCGATTTTTTCGAAATTAGAGATTACTTTTTTTGAAATGCACTATCATTCTCATCAGACAGAACTCGAACGTTTAAATGTAATTTACGATTTAATAGAAGAAAAAAATGGCATTATTATTATGCCTGTCGATGCAATGTTATCGCCTTTAGTTGCAAAAAAATTGTATCAAGAACAAGCAATAGAGTTGATGGTAGGTACAGAATACGATGTAGAAGATTTGCTTGCAAATTTAATTAGCTATGGTTATACGAGAACGGAATTAGTAGAAAGAGTAGGTGAATTTACTGTTAGGGGCGGTGTATTAGATGTATTTTCTCCGCGCTATGAATATCCTTTGCGAATTGAATTTTTTGATAATGAAGTAGATAGTATACGATTTTTTGATTTGGAAAATTTGCGTTCTGTCGAAAATATTAATTCTGTAATTATTAAGCCATGTAGTGAAGGCTTAATTTTTGGTGATGATGTAGTAAATGCAAAGACGAGGATTAATAAATTAATGGCAAAAGCAAAAGGGCAACAGTTGGAAAAATTGACTATGCTCGAAGAAGCTTTGCTTAGTAATATGCCTGTAGATGGGCAATATAAATATCTTCCTTTATTTTTGACAAGCTATGCGACAATTTTTGATTATATTAATTGTCCGATTTTAGTTTGGCGATATAATAGAATTTATGAGCGTAATCAGGCGCGTTATGATGAATGGATAGAACGTTTTAAACAACATTTTGAACAAGGAGAAGCTTTTGAAAGTCAACTGGCTTTGATGTTATCGCCAGAACAGTTTTCAAAGCGTTTGTTTAAAAGTAATCTCAGTGTATATTCGCTTTTAAAAACAATGCCTAAAGAGCTCAAACCAGTAAGTATTATTGATTTTCATTTTCGCGAAGCGACGTCTTATGGTCAAAAATTGGCTTTGGTAGCCCGTGATATTAATCATTTTTTAGGACTTGATTATAGGTTATGGATTATGATCGAGGGTGAATCTAAAGTCAAGGGAGTTCGGCGTTTTTTAGAAGATAATAATATAAAAATCAGCAATAATTTGGACACGGGTAGAGGAATTTTTATCTTTGAACAGGGTTTTATTTCTGGTTTCATTACTGATAGTTTTAAAGCCTTAGTCATAACAGAAAAAGAACTTTACGGTAATAGTGTAGTTAAGCGAAAACGCAAACTAAAACATGCCAAAAAAATTAAAGCTTTTACCGATTTAAGCGTGGGTGATTATGTCGTTCATAATACCCATGGTATTGGCAAATATTTGGGCATTTTTCAATTAGCTGTTGATGGTAAGAAAAAAGATTTTTTAAAAATTTCTTATAGAGCAGATGATTTGCTTTATATACCCGTTGAAAATATGGAATCCTTACAAAAATATCTCGGCGCTGAAGTTAGTAAAGTTAGGCTATCTAAACTCGGTGGAACGGAGTGGTCAGCGACGAAAACGCGGGCAAAAAAAGCCGTTGAAGATATGACAGATGAGTTAATCGCTCTTTATGCCAAAAGACAACAAGCTGAGGGTTTTGCTTTTTCACCCGATAGCGATTGGCAAAATCAATTTGAAGCGGCATTTCCTTATAGGGAAACACCTGATCAATTGAAATGCATTGCTGAAATTAAAGCTGATATGGAAAAGGCAAGACCAATGGATAGGCTTTTGTGTGGTGATGTCGGTTATGGTAAGACAGAAGTGGCGCTTAGAGCTGTATTTAAGGCAATTAATGATTCAAAACAGGTGGCGATTTTAGTACCGACGACGGTGCTTGCGCAACAGCATTATGATACTATTGTGCATAGATTTGCTTCTTATCCAGCCGGTATTGGCGTGTTGAGTCGTTTTCGTAGTCGCAAAGAGATTAAACAGACGATAGAAGATGTACGCACAGGAGTATGTGATATTTTAATCGGCACGCATAGAATGTTATCTGAAGATGTTAAATTTAAGGATTTAGGTTTGCTTGTTATCGATGAAGAACAACGTTTTGGCGTGAAATTAAAAGAAAAAATTAAACAGTTGAAGCATAATATTGATGTGTTGACTTTAACGGCGACACCTATTCCTAGAACGCTTCACATGAGTTTGAGTGGGATACGCGATTTAAGTACGATAGAAGACCCACCAGAAGATAGGTATCCAATTCAAACCTATGTACTAGATTACCAACCGAGCGCGATTAGAGAGGCGATATTGCGTGAACTCGATCGCGGTGGACAGGTGTATTTTGTTCATAATAGGGTATCGGATATTGAACGGGTAACGGCAAATTTAATGGAGCTTGTGCCAGAGGCTCGTATCGCCTATGCTCATGGACAAATGCGTGAAGGTTTATTAGAACAGAGAATGTATGATTTTATGAATGGTGAATTCGACGTTTTAATTAGCACAACCATTGTTGAAACGGGTCTTGATATTGCCAATGTCAATACGATGATTATCCACGATGCTGATAGATTTGGGTTAGCCCAGCTTTATCAGCTTAGAGGAAGAGTTGGCAGGAGTAATCGTTTGGCTTATGCCTATCTAACGTATTCTGAAAATAAAATTTTATCGGAATTGGCGGAGAAAAGATTGAAAGTAATTAAGGAATTTACCGATGTCGGTTCTGGTTTTAAAATTGCTATGCGTGATTTAGAACTACGCGGAGCGGGTAGTATCCTAGGTAGTGCTCAGAGTGGACACATGATGGCAGTTGGCTATGAGATGTATTGTAAATTAATTGAAGAGGCAATTGGTAGTGTGAAAGGTGATTCTTTATTAACGAATATTGATACACAAATCGAAATTCCTTGTGAGGCATATATTCCCGAGTATTACATTGATAATGCTAAGTTTAAAATTGACCTTTATAAGCGGATTTCGGCGATTAAATGTTTGGCAGATAAAGAAGAAATCGAAGATGATTTATTTGATTTATATGGTAGTTTACCGCAGTCTGTTGGTAATTTAATCAATATTGGTTATGCTCGGGCAATTGCTGAAAAAGCGCAATTTACCAAGGTAAGCCTGCAAGATAATAATGTTATTTTAACTTATTCTGAAAAGGCTAAAATAGATCCTTTGTTAATTGGCGAAGTGTTAAGTCATTATTCAGAGAGACAGTTAAAATTTGTCGGTTCTAATCCTAGTTATTTTAGTTATACTTTAGCTAGGGGGACGCAAGGAGAAGTACAGATACTTGAGCAGCTTAAAGATTTATTAAGGCATTTTGAACCAGATTAATTCCACGTTAAGATACCTACGTTATTGTATTCTTCTGTATGACAATGCGGGGGAATTGAATAGTCATAAAAAATCTAATTTAAGTAAACAAGGAGAGAACAAATGAAGCAAAAATTTATTTTATTTAGTTTAGTAGTGATGGCGCTTGTTTTGGTTGCTTGTGCACCTGAGGCAAAAACAGAAGAACAAGCAAGTAAGGAAGTACAAACGCCTGATGCTGTTGTAGCGAGTGTAAATGGCGAGAATATTACACTAGGAGATTTTGATAGGGTCTATGCCTTTGTTAAGCGAGATTATACTGCTGCTTATGGAGAAGAAGCGCTAGCACAGAGTATAGGTGATAGAACCTTGGGCGATCTGATTAAAGAACAAGCACTTAATTCTATGATTATTGATACCATTGTCGACAAACAGTTTGCTGCCGACGGAAAAACCATCGATCAGGCAGAAATTGATGCAAATTATCAATTGTTTCTACAAAATAATAAGGATACAGATGAAGTATGGAAACAGTTTTTAGCTGATAATCAAATTTCTGAGGAATTTATTAAAGATAGAATAGAAAAACAAATGATTATGCAACAATTCATGGAGTCTATACGTAAACCATTAATGGATAAAATAGATTTTAGTTCTGCCGAGTATGTCGATCAAATTGTGCAAGCAAAAGCGAAGCATATTTTAGTTGAAACAGAAGATGAAGCAAAAAAAGTTTACGATAGAGTTAAGGGTGGCGAAGATTTTGCTAAAGTGGCAAATGAAGTATCAATTGATAAAGCTTCAGCAGATGGTGATTTAGGCTATTTTACTAAGGGGAGAATGGTAAAAGAATTTGAAGATGCCGCTTTTGCACTCGCTGTTAATGAAATTTCTCAGCCTGTTCAAACGCAATTTGGTTATCATATTATTTTGTTAGAAGATAAAAAATCTTATGGCGATTTATTAAAGACAGAAGACGGTAAAATGTTACTCGAAAATCAAAAAAATATGATGGTTGATGCCGAATTCCAAGAAATTTTCCAAACAGAAATTGAAAAATTAATGCAAGAAAATCAAATTACAAAAGATTTAAAAGTGATTGGTATAGAGAGCTCAATGATGGATAAAGATGGTGTTCAAGAGGAAAGCACGACAGAATCTAGCAGTAAGTAGGGGTTAATTAATGGAGAAAAAAAATTCCTTTGTCAATATGGCGCTGATTTATTCGGCGGCATTGATTATCGTTAAATTTATTGGCGCCTTTTACAAAATATTTATTGGCAATGTGTTAACCGTTGTCGGTGCTAGTTATTATCAATTTGCCTATCCGTATTTTAATGCGATGTTGGCGATAACAACAGTTGGTATTCCCGCGGCAATAGCGAAAATTACCGCAGAATATTTGGCAGAAAATCAAGCGTTAAAAGCGGAAAAATTATTTATCGTGATGAGGCGTTTGATGATAGTGGTTGGTTTTGTTTCTATGTCGCTGTTATTCTTTTCGGCGCCTTACATTACTGCTAGGGGTGGCGTTCCAGGTGCGCGTTATTCTATGCAGGCGATTTCCTTAGCGCTTGTTATCGTCGCTTTTATGGCGGTATACCGTGGTTATTTTCAAGGTCATTCTAACCTCTTGCCTTTTGGTTTATCGCAGATCGCCGACCAAATCGGTCGTGTTGCTCTCGGTATCGTCTTGGCAATGATGCTTTTGCCGTATGGCGATGAATACGCTGCTGCGGGTGCTTCTTTTGGTGCGACTTTAGGTACATTTTTTGGACTCTTAACCTTGCTTTACTTTAAGCATAGGCACGATAAAAAGCAAGATTTTAAAGTGACAGAAAAAGTGAAAATTGGCGAGCATAAAGCCGAAATAATACGCGTAATTAAAATTGCGATTCCTATTGTGATAGGGGCATTAGTTATTCCCTTAGTTGAGATGATAGATACACAAATTGTTACTAACCGTCTATACGACCTAGGTTATACTAGTGTAGTTGCTAAAAAGAATTATAGTTATTATGCTTTTTATACCTCGTCTATGATTAATTTTCCGCAGGTTATTTTTACTGCCTTACAGGCTAGTTTATTACCTGTGGTCGCTTATTTGCTTGCGGCTAAGGATAATAAGGGTGTCGCTAATACAGTAAGAACAGCGCTTAAGTTATCGTTGATGGTTGGTATTCCTGCTGCGCTTGGTTTATATGCTTTAGCAGAACCAATAATGATGTTACTTTACCCAAGTAAACCTGATGTCATTGCCAATGTACCTAGCATTTTACAAATTGCGGCTTTTTCCTTAATTCCGCTTTCTATATTTCAAGCGACCACAGGAATTTTACAGGGCATGGAAAAACAGGTTTTGCCAGCGAGAAATTTATTAATTGGTGCAGTATTTAAGATTTTTATTTGTTATTCTCTAGTTGGCATAGAGGGAATAGGGGTAAAAGGCGCACCGATTTCGACAATGATAACTTTCTTTATTGCCGCTATTTTAAACCTCTTATCACTATCTAAGTATAGTGATGTAAAATATAATATTATGATGTTGATAGCTAAACCTATGCTTGCGGCTATTGCTATGGCTATTGGCGTTAGCGCTAGTTATGGCATTTTAGCACCAATCTTAGGTTATAGAATTTCAACTTTATTAGCTGTTTTAATCGGTGTGATGATTTACGCCGTCTTGATTATTGTTTTTAAAGCACTAGATAAAGAAGATTTAGACTTTTTGCCAGGCAAACGCCTATTAAGTAAATTTGTGAGGTAGATATGACATTGACAATTGTTGGTTTAGGGCCAGGGGATGAAAAATATTTGTCTGTTGAGGCGCTTGCGCTCTTAGAGGCTACGCCTTTGGTTTTAACGAGAACTTTAAAGCATCCAACTGTTAATTCGCTTAGTAATAGGGTGAAATTTGAAAGTTTCGATGCTCTATACGAAGAAAAAGAGACTTTTGACGAGGTCTATCAAGCGATAGCAGAGCAAATAGTACAGCGTTTAGAGAAAGAGGATGTGGTCTATGCTGTGCCTGGTAATCCTTTTATCGCTGAAAAGACGGTAGAATTATTAAAAAAATCATTAAAAAATGATGTAAAAATCATTCATGGAACGAGTTTTATGGATGTATTAATTAGTAAAATCGGCTTTGACCCTACAAATGGCTTGCGTTTGATTAATGCTTTAAATTTACCGACAATCACTAGTAATTCTGAGGCTCTACTATTAATTCAGTGCTATGATAAAATTGTAGCAAGTGAAGCAAAAATTTGGTTATCACAGGCTTTTAAAGATGAACAAGATGTGATGATAATCAGGGCTATTGGCACAGCTGATGAAGAAATTGTTACTTTACCACTTTATCAAATTGATAGTTATGATAAGTACGATCATTTAACCTCTATTTTAGTTTTACCAGAGGAAAAGACGATCAGACGAGATTTCGCTAGTTTAGTCGACATCGTCGCTTATTTGCGCTCTGATAATGGCTGTGCTTGGGATAGAGCGCAGACCCACCAAAGTGTTAAGGGTAACTTTTTAGAGGAAGCTTATGAGGTAGCAGAGGCGATAGAAAACGAAGATATTTATGGGTTAGAAGAAGAACTTGGTGATATGCTGTTACAAGTGCTCTTTCACGCTCAAATAGCGAAAGAAAATGGCGATTTTAGGTTGGAAGATGTCGTAGAGGGAATTGCTGACAAACTCGTTATTAGACATCCTCATGTTTATGGTGAGCAGAAGGCAAGTACTGCCAGCGAAGCACATCAAAGCTGGGACAAAATGAAAATGACGGTCAATAATCAAAAGACAATTGCCGATGTAATGGGGAAATATACACGCGGATTGCCAGCGACTTTTAGGACACAAAAAATTGCCAATAAGGCAAAAAAAGCTGGGTTTAAATGGCAAACAGAAAAAGCGTATTTAGAGAAAATTGAAGAGGAACTTAAAGAAGTAAAAGCTGAATTTATCAGTGGTAATAAAAGTGAATTATCGGAGGAATTAGGCGATCTTTTATATGCAATAGTGGCATTTATAAATATCTTAGGATTTTCTAGTGATGAGTTATTACACAATGCTGGTGATAAATTTATTCAACGTTTTGCCCGTTTAGAAAAAAAATTAATTGCTAAAAATCGTTCTTTTTCTGACTTAGATGAAGCGGAAATAATTAGCCTTTGGCAAGCAGAAAAATAGAAAAATTTAGCTTAAAAATCATAAAATGCGAAAAAAAGCTCAAAAACTAGCAAAAATAAACAAAAAATCAAAAATTTTACTTGCAATTATTGTCGTGATTAGCTAATATGTATTTAGCGACAAAAAATTGTCACAATTATTTGAGGAGGAAATAAATGAATAAGTCGGAATTAGTTGCCAATATGGCAGATAAAGCAGGCATTTCAAAAAAAGATGCTGAGGCTGCTTTGAATGCATTTGTAAAAACGGTGGAAGAATCACTCGTCAAAGAAGAAAAGGTACAATTAGTTGGCTTTGGTACTTTTGATGTCAGGTTCCGTAAAGCGCGTAAGGGTAGAAACCCACGTGACCCTGAGAAACAATTAGATATACCAGCATCAACAGCACCAGTTTTCAAGGCAGGTAAGGCATTAAAAGAGGCGGTCAACAAAAAATAATTTTGTTGAACAAGCTGAACACATCGACGCTTGTTGATGTGTTTTTTACATAATATGTATAGTAAAGTGATTGATTGTTTATGTTAGGTTTAGAGTATTTATTCAGTTAAACAGCGCTGTCATACGGTTTTTATTACTTGACTGAATAGTTGCGATTTAGAAATAAAAGCAAATAAGAGGATTGTATGCGTTTAGATAAATTTTTAAAAGTTTCGCGTTTAATTAAAAGACGAACCGTTGCTAAAGATGCTTGTGACCATGGTAAAATATTGATTAATGATAAGGTTGCAAAGGCGGGCGCGACTGTTTCTGTTGACGATAAAATAACAATTATTTTTGGCGAAAAACAGACGACATATCAAGTTTTAGCGATTAAAGATAATGTAAAAAAAGATGAGGCGGCAGAACTTTACCGTCAGTGTTAGGAGTTGAAGATGGCTAGTAAAAAACATCTTAGTTATCTTAAGCGACATCGTATTGGCTTTTTGATTTTAGCTGCAATTTTGGTTTGTGTTCCTTTTTTGTTGTATGAGCAAGAAGAAGCGTTAAAACAGAAAAGAGCAGAATTGGAGTTGGTAGAATCGAGGCAGGCGGAACTGGAAGCGGCAATAGAACTTTTAGAAAGAGAAAAAAAATATAAAAATAACGAAGAAATAATGGAAAGTTTGGCGCGAAAAAAATTAAATATGATTAAACAAAATGAAATCATATATATTATAAAATTTGGAACTAAGGGAGAATAATTTGAATAATTGGCAGGCAGCTATAGATATTGGTAGTAATTCAATAAGACTTTTAACTGCGCAATTACGCCAAGGAGAATTACTTAATCGAAAAAAAATAAAACGGACAACACGTTTAGGTAGTGGTGTAGATGAGCATAAAATTCTTATGCAAGAAGCGATTGATAGTAGCGTTGATGCGATTGAAGAATATAGAAATATGATAGATAAACTGGGCATAGAGACTTGCCCTGTTTTTGCGACAAGCGCTGTTAGAGATGCTGAAAATAAAATGGAATTTATTAAAAAAGTCAAATACCAAACTGGACTTGAAGTAAAGGTTATTAGCGGTAATGCAGAAGCAAGACTTGGTTATATAGGTGTTAAAGAAGGATTAGGCATTAATAGTGATATTTTAGTAATCGATTTAGGTGGTTCTTCAACTGAAATAATTGTTGGGAAAGAGAATAAAATAACTTATGCCCATAGTTTTGATTTTGGTGCGGTTAGAATGACGGATAGGTTTAAAATTAAGCACAGAATTAAACCAGAAGATTTAAAGGATATGAAAGATTTAATCAAATCTGAATTGGACGCACAAAATCTAAGTGAGCATTTGGCGCCTAATTTGAAAGTTGTCGCTATTGGAGGAACAGCTAGTAATATTGCTAGTATGAAACAGAAGCTTAAAACTTATGACAGCGATAAAATTCATAATTTTAAAATGAAAACGGTAGATGTAGCAGAGCTTAGTGAAAAAATTTGCCTTGCTAGTAAACGAGATAAAGAAAAAATGTTGGGCTTAGAAAATAAAAGAATAGATATTATTACTGCTGGGGCTATGATTTTAACGATCTT